>JGI24005J15628_10000116_pt1 | contig 54898 bp, 50 predicted proteins | sample LinPmetageLP40_FD_15628 | JGI IMG/M metagenome (IMG submission 15628)
GAAGGCGACCATATTATTATTGGTGGAGTCAAAATCCCTTTTAGATACGGCCTTTTAGCTCATTCAGATGGAGACGTCTTAATACATTCACTTTGTGATGCTCTACTTGGGGCAGCAGCACTGGGCGATATAGGCAAACATTTCCCAGAAACAGATCAACGTTTTTTGGCTATTGATAGTCGCGAGCTACTAAGAACCGTCGTTTCGTTGATTAAAAATAAAGGATACTCTGTCGTAAATGTTGATTTTACTATCATAGCTCAAGCGCCTAAGCTGGCACCTTATATAGATGCTATGATTGAAAATATTTCGTCTGATCTTAAGAGTGATGCAGATGTTATTAATGTTAAAGCCACAACCACCGAAAATCTTGGGTTTGAGGGAAGAGGAGAGGGGATAGCTTGCCACGTTGTTGCGTTGATTCAATAGACATATAAGCTAGCAAAAAAATATCATTAAAATTTTTATAAATAAAATTAATGAGGGGGGATTATCTATTGAGTGCTCTTGATTTTAGCGGAGTGGGAATGACATCGCAAAGAACCAGAGAGCGATTAATCCAGCGTCTCCAAGACCAAGGAATAACTGATAAAAAAGTATTAAGTGTTATCAGGGTAACCCCAAGGCATTTATTTTTAGATGAAGCCCTTTCTCATAGGTCTTATGAGGATACGGCACTGCCAATTGGCTTCGGTCAAACACTTTCTCGGCCATATGTAGTAGCGCTTATGACAGAGATACTACTTTCGCTTGGACCCAGGAAAAAAGTTCTTGAAATTGGAACTGGTTCTGGCTATCAGGCTGTAATTTTAGCGCAACTTGTTGAAAAAGTTTACAGCGTAGAGCGTATAAGACCTTTGCAGGAAAAGGCCCGTGAAAGGCTCGGTAAGCTGGGTATCAGAAATGTCAGATTAGTCCATAGTGATGGAATAATAGGGCTAGCAGAATTTGCCCCCTATAACGCTATTCTTAGTGCCGCTGCTCCCCATGAGGTCCCAGAGGAATTGTTAATGCAGTTAGCACCTAATGGTATTTTAATTATCCCTGTAGGCACAAGTGATGATCAAGAATTGCGTGTTATCACAAGAGATGGTGAGAGTTTGAATTTTAGAGAAAAAGTATCACAAAAAGTCCGCTTTGTACCACTTGTAGAAGGTCTTTCTAATTAATATCGGTCTCATTACTAGAATATTTTACAATCATTTATTATATAAAAAAATATCTTTTAAAAATTATGCATATAACAACTGAAAGCAAAATAAGATATTGGTTGATTCTCTTTTTTAAAGGAGCATTAATGGGTGTTGCCGATTTAGTTCCAGGAGTTTCAGGGGGAACCATTGCTTTTATAAGTGGTATTTATGAAGAGCTTATTGAATCTATAGCATCCATAAACCTGAAATCAATTAAGACACTAAAAAATGAAGGATTTTATAAATTTTGGTGCACCATAAATGGTAGCTTCATTCTTACTATCATTTGTGGCGCCTTATTCAGTATTATCTCTTTTTCTCGCATAGTGAATTATCTATTAATAGAAGAAAGAATTTTAATTTGGTCATTTTTCTTTGGGCTTATTTTGGCTTCAGCACTATACATGCTAAAACAGCTCTCATGTCTACGCTTAAAAGAGCTGCTAAGTATAGTTGTTGGAATAGCCGCTATATCATTAATTTCAATTGCACCAACAGCCACTTCATCAGAAGGTTTTTTTATATTATTTTTTGGTGGCAGCCTAGCAGTCTGTGCAATGATTTTACCAGGAATTTCTGGAAGTTTTATATTATTGTTATTGGGGATATATCCAATTATTATTGCTGCTATCGGCGAGTTTCAGTGGAATATTTTACTGATTTTTAGCTTGGGTTGTGTTTTTGGGTTATTGACTTTTTCTCGAATTTTAATAGCGCTTCTCAGGAAATATCACTCTGTATTTATTTCAACACTAATTGGTTTTCTGCTGGGCTCTTTAACGATAGTCTGGCCATGGAAAAATACAGCTTCATCGAATATAAGTAATGCCGATTTTGAATTTATTTTTTCTCATCAGTTGCTCTTTCCTGGAGAATATACTTTTTTAACAGAACAAGATCCGCTTACTTATGTGGCGGTCAGTCTTATGATAGCAGGCTTTCTAGTCGTCTTCAGTATAGACTTCTTAGCGAAAAGATTAACAAATAAACGGTGATTTAGGTTGCATACATTTAATTACTATATCCCTGAAAAAATTCTTACTTGGATTAGCTGTTTATTTATAATTTTATTATCAGGATGCACTACACCTACAGCTCCAGTTAGTCATCGGCAACAGCCTGCTACTGAAAAAATAAATCACCACATTGTTTCATCAGGGGAAACTTTATTTTCTATTGCCTGGAGATATGAGATTGATCCTAAAAGGCTCGCTGGGATCAATAATATTAAGCTTACGGATAAAATTTTTACGGAACAGCGTTTATCTCTTAATAGTGAAGATCTGAATAAAAGAAAAAAGATAAGAAGACTCTCAGCCCCTGAAACAATCCAGGGCTCATCATATTCGGTTAAAAATACAAAACCTTTGCCTTTATCTAATGAAAGGTGGAAGTGGCGTTGGCCAGTCAAAGGAAAAATTTTAAAAAAATTCAATAATTCGAAGTTATTCAAAGGTATAGATATCGAAAGTGACTATGGGTCTCCAGTTTTTACTGCTGCACCTGGCGTTGTGGTTTACTCTGGAGATGGCTTACGAAGTTATGGCAAGCTTATTATTATTCGTCATGATGAAAATTATTTGAGTGCCTATGCACACAATAAAGAAATTTTTGTTAAAGAAAACGAAGCAGTTATAGCAAATCAAAAAATTTCAGAATCAGGTTATACGGAAACTAAAAATCAGCACTTATATTTCGAAATAAGAAAAAGAGGTAAGCCAGTTGACCCCCTAGCATACCTACCAAAACCTAAGTGATTTAACTAAAAATATAGATTTACGTCTCTAAAAATCCCAAGTGTTTTTGGACAATCTGCAGCGTCGGTTTGAAAAGTTTTGGGGTAGAACAGACGATGTTACCGTTACTAAGGTAATTGTCATTGCCACTGAAGTCACTGATAAGTCCCCCAGCTTCTTTTATGAGCAATATGCCTGCAGCAATATCCCATGGCTTTAAATTCATTTCCCAAAATGCGTCAAACCTACCAGCAGCAATATAGGCTAGATCGAGTGATGCAGCCCCCAATCTCCTTATGCCAGAGGATGAATCTGCTAGTTCATGGAGGCATTTTAGATATTGGTTCATATTTTGTATAGATGGTTCATTAAAAGGTATCCCTGTAGCAATTATACTTCCCGATAAGGATAATTGATTTGATACACGGATTCTGTTTCCATTCAAAAAAGCACCTCTGCCACGACTTGCCGTGAATTCCTCTTGCCGCATAGGATCAAGAATTACTGCATGCTCTATTTTGCCCTTATATTTGCAGGCTATTGAGATGGCAAAATGAGGAATACCGTGGATAAAGTTCGTAGTTCCATCGAGTGGGTCAATAATCCACTGATAGTCCTCTTCTTTACCTTTTAAAAGTCCAGCTTCCTCGCTAATAATAGTATGTTCAGGAAACGCTTTTTGAAGATGATAAATTATTTCATTTTCTGCGGCATAGTCGATATCTGTAACGAAGTCATTACGACCTTTTTCGTCAATATTGACTAGCTCTATGCGTTTAGTTGCTCGAATAACTAAATCTCCCGCTTTGCGTGCTGCGCGAAGCGCAATATTTACCATTGGTTCCATTTTAATTTATTCCAACAACTGAAAAAATAATTGTAACAGACGCCAACCATGTATGTTAGTTTTCACTGGTTAAAATCGATGATTTATATGACATACCCTGTTAAAATACATAAACAGAAAAACGGCAATTAATGCTTATTAGGTTCGAAATCGTTTAAACTATATTAGGTATACCCCCTATCAATTTTTTAACTACATAGACCCCTTTTGGTTTTTATATTTTGAGTGCTTTAGTATGAAAAATTTTGATAATATTCGCGTTATACTGGTGAATACAAGTCATCCAGGAAATATAGGTGCAGCTGCTCGAGCTATAAAAAATATGGGTTTGAGGCAATTATATCTTGTTGACCCCCAAGATTATCCGGCAGATAAAGCTATTTGGAGAGCTGCTAATGCTATTGATATTCTTGATAATGCTGTAGTTGTGGGTAGCTTAGATGAAGCTATTTCAGGCTGTGGATTGGTTGTTGGGACCAGTGCAAGAGAACGAAGAATCCCTTGGCCGTTAATGAATCCCCGGGAATGTGGTGTACGAATCTGGCAAGAATCTAGCGAGCATGATGTTGCTATCGTTTTTGGTCGAGAAGACAGAGGATTAAGCAATGAGGAACTGCATAAATGTACATATCATGTACATATTCCCTCAAATCCAGATTATAGCTCACTCAATATAGCTTCAGCAGTTCAAGTGCTTTGTTATGAGGTTCGAATGGCCTCTCTAGCAGATAAAGATGGACTTCTTCCTGTTTTCGATGAATGGGATCAACCTCCTGCAAAGGCTAATGATTTAGAGTTTTATTTTCAGCATTTAGAACAGGTTCTAGTAGATATAGGTTTTCATGATAAAAGTAATCCACGTCAAACTATGACTAGACTCAGGCGCTTATATGGTAGAATACGCCTTGATGAAATGGAGTTATCGATCTTACGAGGCGTGCTTACCTCAATTAGAAATGCGATTTATCAATTTAAAAATAACAAAGATTAGTTATTTACAATATTAAATACCACACCAAATTAATAGGTTATTTACTTGACTAAAAGACTTGGTTTTTAGTATAATTTATGTGAATGTTAATTTTAGCATTATAAATGCAAATGATAATGGTTATCAAATAGTGAGGTTTATACATGAGGCTTACCACGCGTGGCAGATACGCAGTCGCTGCAATGTTAGATTTAGCTATGCATAAAGAAGATGCCCCTATTAGTTTAGCAGATATTGCAAAACGTCAGGGTATTTCTAGGGGTTATTTAGAGCAACTGTTTTCTAAATTGAGAAAACAGGATCTAGTTAATAGTTCAAGAGGTCCGGGTGGTGGATATAGTCTGTCACGAAATATGCAAGACATAAATATTGCAGAAATAATTAGTGCCGTTAATGAGTCTATTGATGCCACAAGCTGTAATGGCGCCGGTAATTGTCACAAGGGTGATTTATGTCTTACACATCATTTATGGGATGACTTAAGTGTTCAAATACACATTTTTTTATGTAGTGTTAGTCTTGATAGCCTTGTACGCAAGAATGATGTTCAGATGATTAAATTACAAGCAAGTAGTTGCTGAATTAAATATTTTTAACAAAAATTGTTTTGGAAAAAAGAAATGAAATTACCTATCTATTTAGATTATTCATCAACAACCCCTGTTGACCCCAATGTAGCCAAAATGATGGCAGATTGTCTCATTGGTGAAGGTAACTTTGGAAACCCTTCCTCCAGGTCTCATGCTTTTGGATGGAAGGCCGAAGCAGCAGTTGAAGAAGCCAGAGGACAAGTAGCAAAATTATTGAATGCAGATTCTAGAGAAATAGTATGGACTTCCGGTGCAACTGAGGGAAACAATTTAGCCATAAAAGGTTGCGCTCATTTCAATCAAAAAAAAGGGAAGCATATAATTACATCCAAAATAGAACATAAGGCTGTTCTTGACGCTTGTAGACAGTTAGAGCGGGAAGGTTTTGATGTAAGCTACTTAGTTCCTGACGAGGAAGGAATTATTCAGCCTGAAATGGTTAGAGACGCCATAAGAAAGGACACAACTTTAGTTTCTCTGATGCATATTAATAATGAAATTGGAACTATTAATGATATAGCCGCAATAGGTGAGATTTGTCGCGACAGGAAGGTATACTTTCATGTAGATGCAGCACAAAGTGTTGGCAAAATCCCAATTGATTTAGAAGCTATCAAAGTAGATATGATGGCACTTTCAGCCCATAAAATCTATGGTCCAAAAGGTATAGGTGCACTGTATGTTCGACGTAAACCTAGAGTCAGAATTGAGGCCCAGATACATGGCGGAGGACACGAGAGAGGAATGCGCTCTGGAACCCTTGCTACCCATCAAATTATTGGTATGGGAGAGGCCTTCCGTATCGCTGGTGAAAAAATGGAAGATGATCATCAGAAAGTACTATCACTAAGAAACCGCTTGTGGGATGGTATATCAGATATGGAAGCTGTCAGAGTAAATGGCTCTCTTCAACAACGCGTTGCAGGAAATTTAAATGTAAGTTTTGCATATGTTGAAGGAGAGTCTTTGATTATGGCTCTCAAAGATTTAGCTGTTTCTTCAGGATCAGCATGTACCTCCGCTAGTTTGGAGCCATCCTACGTACTTCGCGCCTTAGGATTAGATGATGAGCAGGCACATAGTTCTATACGGTTTTCATTTGGGCGTTTCAGTACTGAAGAAGAAGTAGATTACGCTATAAAAAAGATACGTGAAGCGGTACTGAAGTTAAGAGAGCTTTCTCCTCTTTGGGATATGTATAAAGATGGAGTAGATCTCAGCAGTGTTGAATGGGCCGCACATTAAAAGTAATAAATTAAAAATTAAGGAGCTTGATTATGGCCTATAGTGACAAAGTACTCGATCATTATGACAATCCTAGAAATGTAGGAAAGTTGGATGACAAATCAAGTAATGTTGGTACCGGTATGGTTGGTGCACCAGCTTGTGGTGATGTGATGAGATTGCAAATTCAGGTTGATGCTGCTGGGATAATCCAAGATGCTAAATTTAAAACTTATGGTTGTGGTTCTGCTATCGCTTCAAGTTCTTTACTTACAGAGTGGGTGAAAGGAAAAACATTAGACGAAGCTTCAGTTATCAAAAATACTGAAATTGCTGATGAGTTAGCACTGCCTCCTGTGAAGATTCACTGTTCAGTTTTGGCTGAAGACGCCATCAAAGCTGCCGTCACAGATGTTCGTCAAAAGCGTAATATAGCTAATCCAAGCAAATAAAGATAAGGAGGCAGTATGTCTATTACAATGACAAGTGCTGCAGAAAAACATGTGGTAAGACATCTAGAAAATAGAGGTCATGGCGTTGGTATACGTCTTGGTGTGAAAACCACTGGATGTTCAGGCCTATCCTATGTTTTGGAGTTTGTGGATGAGATAGACGAGAATGACATAGCTGTTATAAGCGGAGATGCAAAACTTTTTATCGACCCGAAGAGCTTTACCTTTTTAGATGGTACTCAGCTAGATTTTGTAAAAGAGGGCCTCAATGAGGGTTTTGAGTTTAAAAATCCAAATGTTAAAAATGAATGTGGTTGTGGTGAGAGTTTTCATGTTTAGTGAATTTGTATAGGGCTATACGAATTGAAAAATACAGAATTTTCCTGTGACTATTTTGAGTTATTTGGACTCCCGATAAGCTATGAAATAGATTTAGTCTTACTCGAAAAGCGCTATCAAGAATTACAGTTTAAATTTCATCCTGACCGGCACATGAGAAGTACACCTCAAGAACAACACTTAGCTGTACAGTACGTCTCTTTAATTAATCAAGCATATATTGAGCTAAAATCTACTTTATTTAGAGCACGTTACCTATTATCTTTGCAAGAAAAAAGCTACTTGAATGATTCATATACATTGCATGATTCTAAATTTCTCATGGAGCAAATTGAACTCAGAGATGAATTAGCTGAAATTTGTCAATTAACTGACCCCTGTGTGGCTAGAGGAGAGTTAAATCATCGTGTAGAAAAACGATATGAAGAAATAAAAAATATATTTAAAAATCATTTCAGCCAAGGTAATTTTGAACTTGCTGCTGAAACTTTAGCAAAAATGCAATTTCTAGATAAATTTCTGACTGAATTAAAACAACTTGATGAAGAGCTAGAAAATTTAAATTAAAATAACTTAGAAAAACGGTATAGAAGTGGTCTTATTACAAATATCAGAGCCTGGAAAATCACCTAGCCCTCATTTGCATCGTAGAGCTGCAGGAATAGATCTTGGTACAACTAATTCTCTTGTAGCTTCTATCAGGAGCGGAACTCCAGAAGTTTTATTAGATAGTGATAGTCAACACCTGCTCCCCTCTGTAGTATATTTCGGCTCCATAAGTGAGGTTTTAGTTGGCCAGAAAGCATATCTAAAGTCATCAGTAGACCCACTAAATACACTAAGCTCAGTGAAGCGATTTATGGGTCGCGGTATAAAGGATATAAAAAAACTAGGAAGCCAGCTACCTTACGATTTCCTAATCCCTGCAGATGGAGGTATGCCGAAATTCAAAACTTCTGCTGGAGAAATAAGCCCAGTTGAGGCTTCAGCTGAAATACTTAAGGTGCTTTTATCAAGAGCAGAAGAGTCCTTAGGTGGCATCTTAGATGGAATAGTTTTAACAGTGCCAGCATATTTTGATGAGACTCAAAGACAAGCGACTAAGGCCGCAGCTACACTTGCAGGAGTAAAAGTGCTAAGACTCCTTAATGAACCAACCGCAGCAGCTATTGCTTATGGGCTAGATCAAGATAGAGAGGGTATTATTGCAGTTTATGATTTCGGTGGAGGAACCTTTGATGTTTCTATACTTCGTCTGTCCTCAGGGGTCTTCCAAGTCCTTTCTACAGGGGGTGATTCGTCTCTAGGCGGAGATGATATAGACAGAGCAGTTGCAAAGTGGATATGTGAAAGGGCATGTTTGAACGATAACTTAAATCCATCTCTTCAAAGAGAGCTCTTAGTAGCCGCTCGACAGGCCAAAGAAGTATTAACTAGTTCAAAGTATGCTGAAATAAATGTTGCAGGCTGGATAGGTTCATTGGAAATAGAAGTATTTGAATCTTTAGTTGCTCCGTTAATTGAAAAAACTTTAGTTTGCTGCAAAAGGGCAGTGCGTGATTCAGGCATTAAACTAACAGATATCACTGATATCGTGATGGTCGGAGGCTCAACAAAGTCGCAGATAGTCCATAAAAAGGTAGCAGAAACTTTTAATAAAAAACCACTAGCAGATATTGACCCTGATCGAGTGGTAGCAATAGGCGCAGCTATTCAGGCTGATGTGTTGGTTGGTAACAAGCCTGAAGATGATATGTTGTTACTTGACGTTATACCTTTATCTCTTGGAATAGAGACTATGGGCGGGTTGATGGAAAAAATTATCTATAGAAATACAACCATTCCTATATCTAAATCTCAAGAATTTACAACGTTTAAGGATGGGCAAACTGCTATGTCAATTCATGTTCTGCAGGGGGAGCGTGAATTAATATCTAATTGTCGATCACTTGCACGTTTCGAGTTAAAAAAAATTCCACCCTTAACCGCAGGGTCAGCTAAAATACTTGTAACTTTCCAGGTTGATGCAGACGGATTACTTAGTGTCTCAGCAAAAGAAATGACGAGCGGTATAGAGTCATTTATTGAGGTCAAGCCATCATTTGGATTAAAAGATCAAGATATTGCTAGAATGCTTCAAGAGTCTTATGGAAATGCAAAAGAAGATATGCTCATCAGGGCTCTTAGAGAGCACCAGGTTGATGCTGGGCGATTATATGAAGATCTTCTTGTTGCACTTAAGAAGGATGGACGTGAACTACTCAATAATGATGAATATAATTGCCTGAACCTAGCTTTGGTTGATTTAAAAGATGTTTGTAATGACGAGGACTGCCGAAAGATCTCTCAGCAGATAGAAATAACATCAAGAGCAAGCGAAGAATTCGCATCAAGAAGAATGAACGTAAGCATAAAAAAAGCTTTAGCTGGCTACAATATTGACGATCTAGAGAATGAGGTTTGATATGCCTAAAGTGAGGTTTCTTCCAGATGAAAATCTGTGTCCTCAGGGTGCTATAATAGACGCCGAACCGGGGGATAATGTATGTGAGCTAGCACTAAAAAATAATATTGAAATAGAGCATGCATGCGAACTATCTTTAGCATGCACAACTTGTCATGTGTTTATAAGGGAAGGTTTTGATGATCTTGAGGAGGCCGATGAACTTGAAGAAGATTTCTTAGATAAAGCATGGGGTGTCGATCCAGATTCAAGGCTAAGCTGTCAGGTAATCGTTAAGGATACAGACATAGTTGTTGAGATACCAAAATACACCATTAATATGGTTTCTGAAAAACATTAGGAGTTCTTTGTGTCACTGATATGGACAGATATTCAAGAAATTGCAATTGGGCTATCAGAGGCACATGAGGATATAGACCCTGGCTCTATAAACTTTGTAGATTTAAGAACATACATACTTGAGCTACCAGATTTTAGTGATGATCCAAAACGTTGCGGAGAAAAAATCTTAGAGGCAATTCAATCTGCTTGGATTGAAGAAATAGAATAAATCTGTATATCAATTTATGATCATAGCACTAATTATCCTTGATAATTTTGACCGTTTTTAATAATAAATACACTATTTTAATTATTATATCTACAGCCATCCTGACTATCCTTGTAGCCTTATGTATTCACGGGTAAAATCGATCCACTTGTTAAAAAGTAAATCGATTCGACGATTGATCAAAAAATATAAAATAAATTATCTGGAGAAGAATTAATGGCTACTGAGAATACACTTTCTATTATTAAACCCGATGCGGTTAAAAAGAACGTAATTGGTGAAATATATGATCGTTTTGAAAAAGCCAACTTAAAAATTATTGCATCTAAAATGGTACATCTTACAAAAAAAGAGGCAGGTGGATTCTATGCTGAGCATGAAGGGCGTCCATTTTATTCTGATTTGGTTGATTTTATGACCTCCGGACCAGTCATTATTCAGGTTCTTCATGGAGATGATGCAGTTATTGTTAATCGTAATTTGATGGGAGCAACAAACCCAACGGAGGCAGCACCTGGAACTATTCGTGCCGATTTTGCTGATTCCATAGATGCGAATGCAGTCCATGGTTCTGATTCAGTTAAATCTGCAAAGCGTGAAATATCTTATTTTTTTACTGAAGACCAACTTTATGAGCGCTAACTGTCAAATTGGTGGCAAGATTAAGGTATTTTTATAATATGACGATATCGACTTCTGAAAATAAACTTGCTGTAGATCGCGAAAAAACAAATCTTTTGGGTTTATCTCCTGAAAAACTAGAACAGTTTTTTAAAGATATAGGAGAGAAACCGTTTCGAGCTACCCAAGTTTTAAAGTGGATACACCAAATAGGCATCGATGATTTTGATCAAATGACTAATCTCGCAAAAGATCTTCGAGAAAAGATGAAGTCTATTGCGGAAATTAAAGCCCCTGAGGTTGTTAGCTATCTCGAATCCAAAGACGGCACATGTAAATGGATTATACGAGTTAGGGGTGGCGATTGTGTTGAAGCAGTATTTATACCAGAAAAAGATCGAGGAACACTCTGTATCTCCTCACAAGTAGGTTGTGCTCTAGATTGTAGTTTTTGCGCTACAGGTAAACAGGGGTTTAGTCGTGACCTTGACGCCTTTGAAATCATTGGACAGCTATGGATCGCAGTAAAAGCTTTCAATTCTTTTGGTGAAAAAGCCAATAGAGTAGTAAGTAATGTTGTTATGATGGGTATGGGTGAACCACTCCTTAATTTTGATAACGTTGTAGACTCTATGGGATTAATGCTAAATGATAATGCATATGGTCTATCAAAGAGGCGTGTAACACTTAGCACTTCTGGTGTTGTTCCTATGATCGATAAACTGGCTGAGGTTAGCGATGTATCTTTAGCTATTTCATTGCACGCACCTAATGATGAACTTCGAGATCAGTTAGTCCCTATAAATAAAAAATACCCCATTTCTTCGTTACTTGCTTCTGCGCAACGTTATCTTGATAAGATGCCAGATGTTCGTCGTAAAATAACAATAGAATATACCTTGATGGACCATATTAACGATAGGGATGAGCATGCTCGAGAATTAGCAACACTGCTAAGTAATCTTCCTTGCAAAATTAATTTGATACCATTTAATCCTTTCGATCAGTCTGACTATAGGAGAGTTACCAAAACTTCATTATATAGATTTAGAGATATACTTAAAAATGCAGGGCATACTGTGACAGTTAGGACTACAAGGGGGGACGATATATCTGCAGCCTGTGGTCAATTGGCTGGAACGGTAAGCGATAAAACCAGACGAAATGAGCGTCATGCACATAAGCACCAACAGCAACCGATTAAATTTGTAATGAGCTAGAAAATGATAGAGATAATTTACTTATGCATATGAAGTCATCAATTAAACGAAGAGTGTCACGTCAGATCATGGTTGGTGATGTTCCAGTCGGTGGTGACGCCCCAATTTCAATACAAAGTATGACGAATACAGAGACAACCGACGTCTCAGCGACTGTTAAACAGATACAGGATATTTCGGACGCCGGGGCAGATATTGTAAGAGTTTCTGTTCCTACAATGGAAGCTGCCGAAGCTTTCGGTAAAATAAGAAAGCAAGTGGAAGTTCCTCTAGTAGCAGACATACACTTTGATTATCGAATAGCACTTAGAGTTGCTGATTTAGGAGTTGATTGTTTGCGTATTAATCCTGGAAATATTGGAAGAGAAAAGCGTATAAAGGAGGTTATCAACAAGGCTCAAGATTTAAATATACCTTTACGTATTGGGGTTAATGCTGGTTCATTAGAAAAAGATTTACAAAAAAAATATGGTGAACCAACATCAGATGCACTTGTTGAGTCAGCAATGCGTCATGTAGAAATTCTCGACAGTATGAATTTTAATAACTTTAAATTGAGCTTAAAGGCATCTGATATTTTTATGGCTGTTGATGCCTACCAGAAGATAGCTAAAATCATTGATAACCCACTGCATATTGGAATTACAGAAGCAGGAGGTTTACGAGGTGGAACAGTAAAGTCGTCTATCGGTCTTGGATTTCTTCTTATGGATGGCATTGGGGATACTATAAGAGTCTCTCTTGCAGCTGATCCTGTTGAGGAGGTAAAAGTTGGATGGAATATACTTAAAAGTTTAAAGTTGCGAAGCAAGGGCATAAACTTTATTGCTTGCCCTAGTTGCTCAAGACAAAATTTCGACGTGATTAATACAATGAATATACTTGAGAACCGACTTGAAGATATAAAAGTGCCACTTGATGTTGCAATTATAGGTTGTATTGTAAATGGTCCAGGAGAAGCCAAGGAAGTCGATGTTGGTTTAACCGGAGGTACACCAAACAATTTAATATATATAGATGGTAAGCCGAGCCATAAATTATCACAAGATAATTTAGTTGAAGAGCTTGAAGCGCTAATACGAAAAGAAGCGCACCAAAAATCTGAAAAATTAGAAAGCCTAATAGCGAAGTCCTCATGAAAAAAATTCAATCAATACGTGGAATGAATGATCTTTTACCTTCAGATTCGCCACGTTGGCAGTATTTAGAAAGTTCAGTATCCTCAATTTTATCAAGCTATTGTTTTAAAGAAATAAGATTTCCTCTTTTAGAGTCCACAGATTTATTTAAGAGAACTATAGGTGAAATTACCGATATAGTTGAAAAAGAAATGTATACCTTTGATGATCGTAATGGCGATAGTCTCACTTTGAGACCTGAGGGAACAGCTGGCTGTGTTAGAGCATGCCAACAGAGTGGTTTAACCTTTAATCAGATTCAAAGATTATGGTATCAAGGCCCAATGTTTCGTCACGAGAGACCTCAAAAAGGCCGTCTGAGGCAATTTCATCAAATAGGTGTAGAGGTCTTTGGGCTCAACGGTCCCGATATAGATGCTGAATTAATACAGCTTATTACTAAGCTTTGGAGCAGTCTAGGCTTAACAGATTATCTTTCGCTTCAAATAAATACGCTTGGAAGTATTGAGTCTAGAAACCATTACCGTAAGGATCTTATAGCCTATTTAGATGAAAAAAAATATGATCTTGATGATGATAGCCAGCGACGCATATACACTAACCCAATGCGAATCCTAGATAGCAAAAATTCAGATACACAAAAAATACTTAATGGGTCACCTGATTTTCACGATTATCTTGATGATGAGTCCCGTGAGCACTTTGAGCAGCTTTGCAACTTCCTTAATACTCTTAATATTGAATATTATGTCAATAAAAGATTGGTAAGAGGCCTAGATTATTACGGAAAAACTGTGTTCGAGTGGGTTACAACTATGCTGGGTGCTCAGGGTACTATCTGTGCTGGAGGAAGATATGATAAATTAGTAGAACAGATAGGTGGGAAAAGTACACCAGCAGTAGGATTAGCCATGGGTGTAGAAAGATTAATCTTGCTTCTTGACGAAGCAGGCTTGTTCCCTGATAGTATCGAAACCCAGGTAGATGTATATGTGATTGCCGATGGCGATATGACTACAAAGTCGATAGAATTAAGTAATTATATAAGAAACTCTTGTCCTTCCTTGAAACTGCAAAGCCATTGTGGAGGTGGCAGCCTTAAAAATAAAATGAAAAAAGCAGACAAAAGTGGTGCTGGGCTAGCACTGGTTATTGGCGAAAAAGAATTGGTTAAGGATAATATAACCGTAAAATTTCTTCGTCAAGATCAGCCACAAATTATTGTTAATAAAGAAGAATTTATTAAGCTCGTAAATAATAAGGTTATAAAAATTAACTAATGGGGAAAAAGTGTGGCAGAGCATTTAAGTGATGAAGAGCAACTTGAGAATTTAAAAAAATGGTGGCGAGAATATGGAATTATAACTTTATCTATAATTTCAATTTCTGTGGGTGGTTATTTCGGTTTAATTTTCTATAAAGAGAATCAACGTGAGCAGTCCGTGGTGGCATCATCAAAATATCAGGATATGCTAAATATATCTTTGGTATCTCCTGGTAAAAAAATTGGTGCTACACAACAAAAATTAATAGAAAAGATAACAGCTGAACTAAAATTATCGTCTGAGAGCTCTCAATATTCAGTTTATTCAGCACTTATGATGGCAAAGTTGTATGTTGAAAAAAATGATCTTGATAAGGCAGCGAAAGAACTTGGATGGGCTTTAAGTCGCAGTGAGGAAGAATTAGCTCCGATCATAAAACTTCGTTTAGCGAGGGTAGAGGCGTCTAGAGGTAATATAGATCTAGCTTTATCAATGATTAAAGATGAAACCTCCAAGAGTATGACTTCAGCATACTCTGAAGCGCAGGGTGATTTTCATATGCTTAAAGAGGATGAAGTATCTGCTTACGATTATTACACGTTGGCATTGAGTCAGCTGAAAGATCACGATAGCCCTCATGTCAAAATTCTTGAATTGAAATTAAATAAAGTTACTCCAAAATCTCTCTTAAAAGAAGACAGAGATGCAATTGGAGATCAAAATTGATAAGAATCGCAGCTCTTATAGCCGTTACATCCATTTTAACAGGTTGTGTAACCGGACTTTGGTCAACAGTACAAGATGAATGGAATGCTGTAGAAGACTTGGTTCCAGGTTATGAGCATCCTGAGGATGAGGAAAAAAAATTAGGAAAATCTAAACCATCCAAGTTATTTGATGTAGAAAAAAAAGTTGATTTAGTGAAATTATGGTCCTCAAACGTAGTGGGTAGCCAAGAGCTAACTGGGGCTGGATTTAAACCTGTTTTGTCCGATAATAAAATTTATATTGCTGATAAAAATGGTCTTGTTGCATCTATCTCATCTGATTCTGGAGAGGTCATTTGGAAGATAGATTTACAGGTGCCACTTGGAGGAGGTGTTGGAATAGGTGGTGATCAAATTTTTGTTGGCGGTACGGATGGCGACGTTATTGCACTTGATGCAAGTAATGGTATTAAAAATTGGCAGTTAACAACTTCAAGTGAAATCCTTTCTGCCCCATCAGGAAACGGAGATATCACAATAGTGCAATCACAAGATGGGCGGATATATGCCCTTGATGCACAAAATGGTGAGGTTCGATGGCAGTATGAAGTTGAGGTTCCAGTATTGTCTCTGAGGGGTACAAGCTCTCCTGTAGTTAGAGGCAATACGGCTATCGTCGGTTTTTCTACAGGAAAAGTGTATGCTTTTTCTGCCGCGACGGGTGACACTATTTGGGAAAACCGCATAGGGGTACCCAAAGGCCGGTCTGAGTTGGAGAGAATGGTAGATGTTGATGGAGAACCTATTTTTTATGAAGAAGTTTTATATGCTGCAAGCCATCAAGGCAGAATTGGTGCAATTTCTAAAACTGGACAAGCTTTATGGTATCAAGATGCTAATACAGTACTTGGTCCTGCTGTTGGGAATAATCATGTTTATATCGTTGAAACCAATAATGATATTGTTGCTATGGATAAAAATACCGGATCTATAGTATGGTCTAATAGACATTTAAGATATAGAAGCTTGGCCCGTCCTGCAGTAGCAAACGGATATCTGCTCATAGGCGATTATGAGGGGTACCTACATATTTTATCTGAGGATGATGGAGATTTTATAGGTCGAATTAAAGTCGATAGTAGCGGTATTAGTGCTCCTCTGATCGTAGATGGTAAAACTATATATGTACTTGATAATGATGGCGCAGTAAGTGCGTATGAATTTTTGTAATATATTTTGATCTTTTCCTGTAAAATATTACTCTATAGTCTTTAGGCGCTTATATTTGTATATCAGTCGATATAAATATATAAGCCAAAGATTTCTATTCTTCTCGTAAAAAATAATTGTGGATTTGCAAAAATGATTCCGGTCTTTGCTCTAGTGGGGCGTCCAAATGTAGGAAAATCGACCTTATTTAACCGATTAACCAAAACTCGGGATGCTCTAGTGGCTAACTATCCTGGGCTTACTCGGGATCGTAAATATGGTGAAGGAAGCCTGCTGGGTAAAAGATTTATGCTCATTGACACGGGGGGTATAACAGGCACAGAAGAGGGCATCGATGCGATTATGGCTGAACAGTCCATGCTCGCCATTCAAGAGGCTGATGCAGTGATGCTTATAGTCGATAGTAGGGCTGGGTTAACCCCATTGGATACTCATTTAGCTCAATACTTGAGAGAAAAAGAGTGCGTTGTTTATTTGGTTGCAAATAAAATAGATGGTATTAATCCTGATATTGCTTCTGCAGAATTTTTTGAACTTGGTCTTAAAAATATATACCCAACTACGGCAACTCATGGTCGTGGTGTAAAAAATTTGATGGAAAATGTTTTGGAGCCGTTTCCTGAATTGAGTCAGAAAGATGAGGATGATAGTCAAGAAAAGGGCATCAAAATAGCTATAGTAGGGAGACCAAATGTAGGCAAATCTACATTAGTAAATAGAATCTTAGGTGAAGACAGGGTAATAGTTTTTGATGAGCCAGGGACAACTCGTGATAGCGTTTATATCGAGTATCAAAGAGAAGATACAAAATATACTTTGATTGATACAGCCGGCATTAGAAAACGTAAGAATGTTTCATTAACAGTAGAAAAATTTTCAATTGTAAAAACCTTGCAGTCTATAGATGATGCAAATGTTGTTGTTTTTCTGGTTGACGCTCACGAGGGTCTTGTTGATCAGGACATGCATCTAATGGGAACAATAGTTGATGCAGGAAGAGCTCTAGTTATTGCAATCAACAAATGGGATGGACTTGATGATTACACAAAGGATAGGGTCAAAGTTCAGTTAGACCGCCGGCTACATTTCGTTAATTTTGCTGACCTGCATTTTATTTCCGCTTTACATGGAACAGGTGTAGGAAATCTATATAAATCTATAGAGAGGTCCTATGCTTCTGCAATAGATAAGTTAAGCACAAATAAGTTAACCTTAATTCTGCAAGACGCAGTAATAAAACACCAGCCTCCTTTAGTAAGGGGGAGACGAATTAAACTACGTTATGCTCATGCCGGAGGAAAAAATCCACCGATAATAGTAATTCATGGAAATCAGTTAGATGAGGTGCCTTCACACTATTCTCGTTATTTGGAAAAAACATTCTGTAGAGCTCTTGACCTTCATGGAACACCGGTGAAAATAGAGTATCGATCTAGCGAAAATCCTTATGAGGGGAAAAAGAATAAATTAACTAATAGGCAGATTTCAAAGAAAAGAAGACTAATGAAATATGTGAAAAAAAGAAAATAATAATAAATTATAATCCAATGGCAAGCTTACATTTTTTCCATGACCTCTATACCAAGTAGATTAAGCCCCTTTTTTAATATTTGCGATGTAGTTTTTGAGAGCATAAGTCGACTCATTTTGATTTTTGGTGAAACACCTTCTTTTAAGATTGGACAATGCTCATAAAAGACCATAAACGAGCTTGCTAAATTGTAGAGATAGCTACATAAAATGTGAGGGTAACCTTGCACTGCGACTTGTTCCAAAGTTTCATTGAAACATAGAAGATCTAGCGCTAGCTTTCTCTCTTCATTGGTAGATATCTCAATATCTTCTTCAATATCTTCTGAACTAAAAGAGGTTTTTTCAAAAATACTATAAATCCTTGTATAGGCATATTGTAGATAGGGGGATGTGTTCCCCTCGAAGCTCAACATAGAATCCCAATCAAAGATATAATCATTTGAACGAGTTTTGCTGAGATCTGCATACTTGACTGCCCCAATGCCTAATTTCTTGGAGATAATACTAGCCTCTTTTTTTGATAAACTAGGATTTTTATTCAAAACCAACTTAAAGGCTTTTTCAGTAGCTTCATTTAGAAGATCATTTAGTTTAACTGTCCCACCGCTTCGAGTTTTAAAAGGCTTACCGTTTTTATCCATCATTGTGCCAAAGGCGTGGTGCTCCAGAGATATTTTTTTATCAACAAACCCAGCTTTTTTTGCCAAGATAAACATTTGCTTCATATGCAGCGATTGTCGAGCATCTATGAAATATAGAATTCTATCTGGTTTTAAGACATTGTTTCGATAGCGAAGTGCTGCTAAATCTGTGGTTGCATATAAAAATCCACCACCAGATTTCTCTATGATCACCGGGCTTGGCTTTCCATTTTTATCTGCCAATTCATCTAAAAATACAACTTTTGCTCCCTGATCTTCTTTTGCAAGATTTTTATTTTCTAAATCTGTCAGTATTTTCTTTAGGTCATCATTATAAAAGCTCTCTGGTTTTATATCGGAAGATTTCAAGGTTACATTTAAATTAAGGTAGATGGATTGACTATGAGCTATGGATATATCAATAAATTTTTTCCAAAGCTGACGGCAGTATTCATCTCCTGATTGAAGCATGACAACATACTCCCTTGCTTTGTTAGCAAAATTTATATCTGTATCAAAATGTTTCTTTGATTGTTGATAGAACTCCTCAAGATCACTCAAAAGAAATTTATCTTGGTCTTTAGTGCTTTGTTTGTCTTCTAATTCAGCAATAAGCATTCCAAATTGTGTACCCCAATCACCCATATGATTTTGTCTCACTACATTATGGCCGAGGTATTCAAGTGTTCTCGACACAGCGTCACCAATAATTGTGCTACGAAGGTGCCCTACATGCATTTCCTTGGCAAGATTTGGTGAAGAGTAGTCAATAACTACTTTTTGAGGTTTAGGTTTAAGGACACCCAAAGATTTTTGAGAAATAAGCTTTTGTATTGTTTTATTTAAAAATTCATTTGAAAGAAAAATATTGATAAAACCAGGACCTGCTATTTCTACTTTATCTGCAATACCATCAAGGTTAATTTTATCTAGTATATTTAATGCGAGTTGACGTGGATTGGACCCCATCTCTTTAGCCGCAGCCATAGCCCCATTTGCTTGAAAATCACCAAATTCAGGTCTCGAGCTTTCGGAGATTATTGGCGAGAAGTCTTCAGGAACGCCAACTTCAACCATCGCCGCTTTAATCCGTATATTTAGTAGGTCTTTTATACTCATAAATTTTTGTTACCAGCTTATTGTATGACGGTATTGTTAAAGTAACATTATTATAATTTGGCTTAAAAAAACTAATCCCGCCTAAGGTCTTTGTTTGTAGCGATAGGATTTGGGAAGTTGTATATGACAATATAGCTAGAAATCAAAAATGTAAATATCGCTGTAGCTTGAATCAAGTGGGATGCTTGAGTGCTTATAATTGAAGCCTTGAATGCAACATATGCAATAAGAAGAGAGAACTCACTGCTTTGTCCTAAACGAAATCCTATATCCCATGCAAGTTTTTTTTCTTCACTTTGCTTGCCAAGCAAAAATCTAAATACCATTGGCTTGACTATAAGTACAGTAATAGACAAAACTATAGCAGCTATAGCCACTTCAGGTAAAAATTTAAGATTAAAACCTGCACCAACTGAAAAGAAAAACATAATTAAGAAAAAGTCTCGAAGTGGTTTAAGTGTAAGAGCTATATGTTGAGAGATTGGGCTAGAAGCAATACTTATTCCAGCTATAAATGCTCCAATCTCTCTTGATAGGCCTAATACCTCTGCAATTTCAGATAAACCCAAGCACCACCCAATTGATAGTAAAAAGATATATTCACCCATTTGATCAAATTTGCTAATTAGCTTCAAGATTACTAATTTGACGAACACCCAGGCAAAAAGAACTAGTAAGGGTAGCGTTATAAGTGTCAGGAAAATTCTATCTAATTCAAGCTGGCCAGTGGTGCTACTCAAGAGGACAAGCAAAACAAAAATAGCTATGAAGTCCTGCATTAATAATAATCCAGTAATTATTTCTCCGATATGTTTATGGTGTAAAATTGTTGTTGGTAGCAATTTAATGCATATCAAGGTGCTAGAAAACATCATTGCAGCACCGATTACAATGCACTCCGTTTGAGTGTAATGGAATAAATCAGCTACAAAATATCCTATAAGAGCAAATATAATAGAACTAAGGAACGTTACTACAGTAACTTTTTTTAGTGTTGAGAAAAGAGATTGAGGTTGCAGATCAAGACCTAGGAGGAATAAGAGAAAAATAATACCGATTTCTGATATTTCTGATAAAAGGTTAATGTCTGGAACCCATCCGAATCCAAATGGTCCAATCAATGCTCCTAGAAAAATATAACAGACTAAAAGAGGCTGTCGGCAATAAATTGCTATCGTCGCAATGATAGCTGACCCTGTAAAGATGAAAAAAAATGATTGAAAAACAGCCTCATTCATACAGATACTCGTTGTTAAATATCCAAAATTTTTTAGTTATTTTCTACAGAATTTAAAACAAATAGGGGTTCAGGTGGAACAATTGCACCTTGATAGCTCTTATCAAAGTCATCTAATGATGATATTGCAGACTTTAAGTCAGTTCCTTCTTTGAGATCAAAAGATGTAAACCCGCACCTTTTAAGATAAAAGAGCTGATCTTGAATTGGGTTACCTATTGCCCTGAGCTGACCATTAAATTCATAGCGCTCTCTTAATAGTCTAGCGATTGAAAAACCCCTTCCATCAGTGAAGATTGGAAAATTTACTGCAATCAAGGGAAATAGATTTGCTTCATGTCCTATTAATTCAACAGATTCGTCACTGTCTATCCATATGCCTGCGACTGTAAGATTTAATTTTTCACGATTATCCAGCCAGTATTGCATAGGAAGTAATGGAAGCTTCCCTACTGGTAATTGGCCCTCAAAATCCTTATCTATAATGATCCAGGCATCATCAACAACCTCTGTGCCTTTAATGATTTTAGGCATATTTATTCATCTCTTTTTTTTTGATGTAAATTTTTTGGATAAACCTTTTCTTTAAATGGGTCTGCACCAATTCGACGGTATGTATCTATAAATAGCTCATCACCTTTACGATGTGAAACATAAACATTAAGAATTTTTTCAATAACATCGGGAACTTCAGGTTCTCCAAAAGATGGCCCTAGAACTTTTGCTAAAGATGCATCTATACCAGAGCTTCCTCCTAATTGAATTTGGTAAAACTCAGCACCTTTTTTATCTACCCCAAGTATTCCTATATTACCTACATGATGATGCCCACAAGCATTCATACAGCCGGATATATTTAATGATAAGTCGCCCAAGTCATGGACGTAGTCAATATCTTCAAATTTTCTTTGTATAGACTCTGCTATAGGAATGGATTTTGCATTAGCTAGAGAGCAAAAATCTCCACCTGGGCAGCAAATCATATCTGTTAATGTATCAATATTTGGGGTAGCAAAACCACCAATTTTAGCTTTCTGCCATAAATTATAGAGATTGGATTTATTAACGTCAGCTAAAACTATATTTTGGTTATGAGTCGCCCTTACTTCGCTGAACGAAAATTCATCTGCTAAATCTGCGATAGCTTCAAGCTGAGAGTCTGTTAAATCCCCTGGAGCTACACCTGTTGGCTTTAATGATAAGGTTACAGAGCTATAACCATCTATCTTGTGAGCCCTAACATTTCTCTTAAGCCATTTATCAAAAGCTACATTTTTTTTTGCCTGAGCTTCAATTTCTTCATTTAACTTCTTATCGTCAAGAGTTTCATAAGGAGGCAAAGTAAAGAATTCCTTAACTCTATTAATTTCCTCATGAGTGAGCTTTCCAAGAGTATCTTTAGTATAGTCCCATTCATCTTCTACCTCTTGAGCAAAAACTTCTGGTGTCCAAGCTTTTACAAGAATTTTAATTCTAGCTTTATATTTATTGGACCTATTTCCGTGACGATTATATACCCTCAAAATGGCATCTAGATATGTAAGCAAATCTTTTTGTGGGAGAAATTCTCGAATTACGGAACCAATAACAGGTGTACGACCTAAGCCACCACCCACAAATATCTTAAAACCTAGCTCATCAGACGAATTTTTGACAATTTGTATGCCTATATCATGAACTTGTATCGCAGCTCTATCTCCGTCAGTTCCACACACAGCAATCTTAAATTTACGTGGCAAGAATGCAAATTCAGGATGAAAGGTAGACCATTGCCTTATAATTTCACACCATGGACGGGGGTCTTCAAGTTCATCCTTAGACGCCCCAGCAAACTGATCAGAGGTGGTATTTCGTATACAGTTTCCACTAGTTTGCACTGCATGCATTTGTACTTGCGCTAACTCTGCAAGTATTTTTGGGACATCTTCCAACTTAGGCCAATTTAGTTGGATATTTTGACGAGTAGTAACATGACAATAACCTTTATCATAAAGCCTAGTAATACGTGCTAGTTTTCGCAACTGAGTTGAATTTAATAACCCATAAGGAACCGCAATACGTAACATTGGAGCAAGTCGTTGTATATATAAACCATTTTGAAGGCGCAAAGGAAGAAACTCATCGTTAGAGAGCTCTCCAGCTAAGTATCGATCGGTTTGATTTTGAAATTGAGAAACACGTTGCTCAATAATTTTTTGGTCTTGCTCGTTATATAAATACATAAATAGTTACAACACTGATAGTCTCGATCTATTATATTATATATTTTAAACACTCATAAGTAATCAGGACAATATATATTATGATTGCTATAATCATTTCGTTAGCAAACAAGCCATATATTATCCTGTAAAACATGAGATTTTTGATATGTCAGAAGAAATAACCGATAGTAAAATTGAACAAGAAGACAATAGCAAAGTCGATGCTATTGCAGCAGTTGCATTTGCCTGTATATTTGTGGTGACGATAATATTTTGGCTCAGCAATCAATAGCTTAATTAATCTGGTAATTTCATTTTAAAAAAATACTGATTACTCGGCCTCAACTGTTAACTACTGATCTGACTACGGTGGTAATACATACAATAAAAGTTATAGTAAATATAATACCAGCTATAATAAAACTACAAATATTCCCGTGCTTAAAATCCCTCGCCCTATTTCTATCACTTTGTACACCGATAAATGCAGCTAATGTGCTTATTACAATTGTCCAAAAATTTGGCTTATTTTGATCTTTACTGAGCTCTTTCCTATTCTTTTGCATAATAATACTCTGAGATTTTATAAATTTGGCCTAAGCCACCTTTCCATATCAGATAAATCGAGCCCTTTTCTAATTGCTAAGCTTTCTAATTGATCTTGCTTAATTTTTCCAACATTAAAATACTTAGATTCAGGATGTGAAAAATACCAACCACTAACCGATGCTGCAGGCCTCATAGCGAAACTGTCAGTTAGGCTAATACCTATATTTTTATGTACATCTAGCAGATCGAATAATTGTTTTTTTTCTGTATGATCGGGGCAAGACGGATAACCTGGAGCCGGTCTTATACCACGATATTTTTCTTTTATTAGATCTTCATTGCCTAGACTCTCATCGTTAGAGTAACCCCAGTGCTCCTTTCTGATTCTTTCATGCAAATGTTCTGCGAAAGCTTCGGCAAGCCTATCTGCTAAAGCTTTAACTAAAATACTGTTATAATCATCGCCTTTTTTTTCATATTCGGCAGCTAGTTTTTCGACTCCTATTCCAGTTGTAACTGCAAAACCACCTATATAATCATCTATATTTGATTCTTTTGGGGCAATAAAATCGCCTAGAGATAACATCTCAGCTACATCATTATTTTTTGATGACTGCTGTCTGATATGGTGGAGTGTAGATTGAACTATGGTGCGTGATTGATCCTCATAGACCTCAATATCATCATCATTTATAGTATTTGCTGGCCATAATCCAAATACTGCAGAAGCTTTCAGTGTTTTTTCTTTGATAAGTTTTTTAAGCATTATCTGCGCATCATTAAAAAGATCAGTAGCAGCCTCTCCTACAATATGGTCATTAAGTATTCTGGGGTACTTGCCTGCAAGATTCCATGTAATGAAAAAGGGCGTCCAATCAATATGACCTAGTAATGATTCGATTGGATAATCGTCTAGAACTTGAATCCCTAAATTATTGGGCAAAGGTGGAATATATTCTGACCAATTTACTTTACATTTAGCCTTTTTTGCTTGCGCATAAGAAAGGGAATCATGTCTTGGTTTTCTTTTGATAGCCCTCTCTCTGACTTGCTCGTAGTCTAGCTGTATCTCTTTAATATAATTATCTTTTTCTTTTTTATTTAAAAGCTTACCTGCAACACCTACAGCCCTTGAAGCGTCAGCAACATATATTGTTTGATTTTGATGGTAATTGGGATCAATTTTTACAGCTGTGTGGGCTTTTGAGGTGGTAGCGCCACCAATCAAAAGTGGAAAATTTAAATTTTTTCGTTCAAGCTCAGAGGCTATGTGAACCATCTCATCTAAAGAGGGTGTTATGAGGCCCGAAAGTCCGATAATATCGACTTTTTCTTTCACAGCGGTTTCTATGATTTTTTCTGCAGAAACCATGACACCAAGATCGATTATTTCATAGTTATTACAACCAAGTACCACACCGACAATATTTTTACCAATATCGTGGACGTCGCCCTTAACGGTAGCCATCAGTATCTTTCCGTTATGTGATAATTTCTCGGTTTTTTCATCTTCTATAAAAGGCTGAAGATGAGCAACTGACTGCTTCATTACTCTGGCAGATTTCACGACTTGAGGGAGAAACATTTTTCCTTCACCAAATAAATCACCAACAACATTCATACCGTCCATCAGAGGCCCTTCAATAACATGAAGAGGTCTTTCAGAATTGAGTCTACATTCTTCTGTGTCTTCTAAGATATAAGTAGTGATCCCTTTGACAAGGGCGTGCTCTAGCCGCTTCTCGATTGGCCATGATCTCCATTCAATATCAGTTTTATTATCTTTATTGGGTCCATCAGCATGATAATTTTGAGCTATAGAAACAAGATCTTCAGTGCTTGCAGGAGAGTGGTTTTGAATAACTGCTTCTACTTTATCACAAAGCTCTTTTGGGATTTCACTATATACAGTGAGTTGACCTGCATTAACAATACCCATGCTTAGACCAGCACGTATTGCATGCAAGAGAAATACTGAATGGATAGCTTCTCTAACTGGATTGTTCCCGCGAAATGAAAAAGAAACGTTACTAACCCCTCCTGAGATAAGCGCTAATGGTAAATTTTCTTTGATCCAGCGAGTACTTTCTATGAAGTCTACTGCATAATTGTTATGTTCTTCTATTCCGGTTGCTACCGCAAAAATATTTGGATCGAAAATTATATCTGCAGGATTAAAACCTACCTGCTTTACAAGTATATTGTAGCTTCGCTCACATATCTCTTTTCTCCTCTCTAGATTGTCAGCTTGACCTTTTGTATCGAAAGCCATAACAACTACCGCTGCACCATATTTTTTACAGAGCCTGGCTTGTTCTATGAAGGGTTCTTCCCCTTCTTTAAGACTAATAGAGTTCACGATACATTTACCTTGCGTCCACTTTAAGCCAGACTCTATTACATGCCATTTAGATGAATCAATCATTAATGGAATTTTTGATATATCTGGCTCAGAAGCAATTAGTTTGGTAAAGGTAGTCATGGCTTCGACTGCATCTAGCATGCCTTCATCCATGTTAATATCAAGGATTTGAGCTCCATTTTCTACTTGCTGGCGCGCAACATCTAAGGCTTCTTCGTATTGACCATCTAGTATTAGTTTTTTGAAACGAGCAGAGCCTGTCACATTACATCGCTCTCCGATATTAACAAATAGTGAGTCTTGGGAAATACTGTAAGCTTCTAGACCAGATAATTGACATACAGGCTGTATGATTGGAATCGAGCGTGCTTTAAATTTTTTGACACTTTTTGATATTTCTTCAATATGTTCTGGTGTGGTACCACAGCAGCCACCGATTATATTGAGAAATCCACTTTGAGCAAATTCAGAGACAATTTCACTCGTTTCCTGGGGTGTCTCATCATATTCACCAAACTCGTTTGGTAAACCTGCATTTGGATGGGCGCTAACGAAAGTATCAGAAATCCTTGATAATTCTTCTATATGGGGACGAAGTTCTTTTGCCCCGAGAGCACAATTAAGACCTATAGAGAACGGCTTTGCGTGAGATACTGAGTTCCAAAATGCTTCAGGTGTTTGACCTGAAAGAGTTCTACCACTAGCGTCAGTAATCGTGCCAGAAATCATAATCGGCAATTCAAAACCTATTTTTTCAAAGGTTGATTTGACTGCAAAAATTGCAGCTTTGGCGTTTAAAGTATCAAATACTGTTTCTATTAAAATGATGTCACTGCCGCCATCTATTAATGCTTCAGTTGCTTCAATATATGTCTCAACCAGTTCATCAAAATTGGTATTACGCGCTGCCGGATCATTAACATCGGGAGATATTGATAATGTGCGACTAGTCGGCCCTAGAACCCCAGCAACCCATTTTGGGTTTTCAGGAGTAGAAACTTCATCACAGGCCTCTCTGGCAATTTCTGCACCACACTTGTTCAGCTCATAAACCAAATCTTCCATACCATAATCAGCTAATGATATGGAAGTGGAATTGAATGTGTTTGTTTCTAGTATGTCTGCACCCGATTTTAAGTACGCTAGATGAATATCCTTAATCAAATTTCTTTGAGTTAGTGATAAAAGATCATTATTTCCAGCTACATCTTCCTCAAAATTTTTAAATCTTTCTCCTCTGTAGTCGGCTTCCTTGAGCTTATAGCGCTGAATCATAGTGCCCATTGCGCCATCTAATATTAAGATACGACGGCGAGCTTCATCCTCTAGTTTTTGTATACGCTCTTCTCGATGACTCATTATTATTCTCGTTGACTCATTATAAAGTTCATGCTTTCAAAAATTCTGCATTTGAGTACTTTAACATATCAATATATCTATATCAAAAAATTTTGATATAGATATAAATTTATCTGACCGTAAACCTCATGATTGTCGATATAAGACAAAAATGATAAAATATTAAAAAATTATTTCTTTAATTTTAATGTAAAAAATTAAACAGAGAGCTAAATGTTAAATATAAACATTACAGAATCCGCTCAAAAATTTCTCGCAGACTTGCTCGAAAAACAGGATACAAAAGGTATTGGGATTCGAATATTTGTATCAGATCCTGGAACACCTAAAGCTGAAACTTGTATTGCCTATTGTCGCCCCGGTGAAGAAAATGAAGATGATGTTATAATTGATTATGCCGATTTTAAGGCTTATTTTGGTCAGAGAAGTTTATCTTTTTTAGAGGATGCCAAAGTAGACTACTCTGATGACAAGTTTGGGGGCCAGCTTACTATAAGAGCCCCAAATTCTCGTATGCCTAATATCAATGATGATAGTGCAATCGAAGATAAGATAAATTATGTTTTGTACAATGATGTGAACCCAGGGTTAGCGTCTCATGGTGGTAATATAAGCTTAGAGGAAGTTGTAGATGATATCGCAATTCTGAAATTCGGTGGTGGCTGTCAAGGTTGTGGATCAGCTGATGTAACATTAAAAGAAGGAGTAGAAAAAACTATGATGGAAAAAATTCCTGAACTGAAGGGAATTAAGGACATCACAGACCATACAGATAAAAGTAAAGCTTACATGTAACTTTACTTATTTCGAGGCTTTAAATCTTTCTGTCAAAGAGCGAATCTTTAAGTTTTTTGTGCATTTTTCTGACAGTTTTTTCTGTTGTATTCCAATCTATGCAGGAGTCTGTCACGGAGACTCCATATTTTAGATCACTTATATCGCTTGTTATACTCTGATTTCCTGCATTTATATTACTTTCGATCATAAGCCCAACAATTGATTTATTTCCTTCTAGAATTTGATTGGTGACATTTTCAACAACTAACGGCTGTAATTCGTGATTTTTATTTGAATTTGCATGACTACAGTCAACCATAATATTTTCTTTTACTCCTGAGGATCTCAGGTTTTCTTCAGTCATCGCTATACTCACTGAGTCATAATTAGGTTTTCCGTCACCACCACGCAGAACCACGTGGGAATATGAGTTTCCTGCAGTAGTTACCACAGAAACATTACCTTCAGCATTTACACCCAAAAAACGATGGGGGCTAGCAACTGATTTTAATGCATTAATTGCAACGGAAAGCCCGCCGTCGGTTCCATTTTTAAATCCAACAGCTGAAGATAATCCTGAAGCCATTTCACGGTGTGTTTGCGATTCTGTAGTACGTGCACCAACAGCCGCCCATGTAATCAGATCATGCATATACTGAGGAGATATTGGGTCTAAAGCTTCTGTGGCAGTTGGCAAACCAATTTCAGCTATGTCTATTAATAATTTCCTACCCACATGGAGCCCTTCAGTTATTTTAAAAGAATCATTAAGATGGGGGTCATTAATAAGACCCTTCCACCCTGTAGTTGTTCTTGGTTTTTCAAAGTAGACGCGCATCACTAGACACAATGTGTCACTTACCTCATCAGCTAGAATTTTTAAACGATTGGCATAATCTATGGCTGCATCAGTATCATGAATAGAGCAGGGACCTACAACAATAAATATTCTATGATCTTTTCTATCAAGAATATTTTCGATAGTAGTACGACCGATGTTTACAGTTTTGCGCGCAGCATCACTAATTTTTACTTTTTCTTTGAGTGCCCTAGGCGATATCAGTATCTCTTGTGAATCGACATTGATATTTTCAACAGCTCGCGTCATATTTTTCTACCAAATAATATTTAATTTAACTTCTATTCTACATGAAAATTCATCTTAAAGTGCAGGGGATAAGCTCTTAATATCTCTATTTATCATTGATATGTATAGATTGAAGCGGTATTGAGAATTATTTTTTTAAAATCATGATAAATTATTTAAATAATTTCAAGATGTTGTATCAGTGGAAAATAAAGACCCGCTTTAGTAGGTAGGTTGTTAGTATCATGCAGAATTTTTTCATAATGTTTCAACGTTTTCTTATATTTCGCTACTTCTTGATTTAAAAAAATATCTTGAGATTGGCCTTTGCTTGGTTCGGTGGACTTATAATCGACAACCCATTGAATACCGTCCAAAATAAAACAGCGGTCTATAATAGAGGTTTTTGTCTGACCCTCTTTTAGAGATCTATGACCAATACGATATTCACATTTACTATTCTCGTGAGTTGAATCAAAAATCCAATGGTTATTCTTGTCCTTGATACATGCCTCAACTGATCGTTGAAGCAAAGAAAGTGGTTGGTCGTAGTCTGTGAGGCCAAGTCCTTGAAGTTGAGACTGCCAGTAAGGTGTTTGGTCCATAATTCTTTTTTTGTTCCATTTGTTAATTCCATCAAGTACTAGTTGGCGCAATATACGATGGAGCACAGTACCGGTATGTTTGGCGCTAGTATCTCTGATAGATGAAACTTCTATTTTGTTAGATGCGAGTGCTATATCAGCGATAGATTCATATATTTTGGTTTCATTTGTTTTAGGGGTATGTCTCCATGATGCTGGAAGTCTATTAAGAGCTACTAGTAATTTTTGGCCTTTATTGCCAGTAGAATTATCATTTGTAGCTAATCGAAAATCATGGCTTTCATAAAATATAGCTGGATGTTTTTTGAGGCGGGCTTCATCATAGCTTTGCCCATAAAGAGCAGCCAATAAAGTACTTTTTGATGGTTTTATTTCATCCATTTCTTTTGCATTTTCTACAACACTTAAGGTATATGTTAAGTGTAGCCTTTTTATAGCTCTTGTTACCCCCACATAAATTTTTCTAGTTCTCTCAAGCTCTTCCCTTAGTTTATTTTCTTGTTCGAGATATTTAAAGATACGATTATTTTCCTGCCCAGCTTCAGGTCTTGGGCTAATAATTAGACGATCTTCCCCTAGTTTATTTGTTCTTTCATGCTGTAAGATCAGTGGCTTTGAATTATTTTTTGTACCTTGCTGATTTAAACCAGGAATAATTACTGTATCAAATTCGAGCCCTTTTGCTTTATGAATAGTCATTATATGTACATTGGGGTCAGATTTTTCAATGGGCTCAACATAGAGAGCTTTGAGAGCTTTTTCGAAGATCTCCCAATCAGCAATCCGACCAAAATTTTCATGTAGTTCTAATAGAGCAAAATATTGCTGGCAACAATTAAATTCTTCTTTTGAAGCTAAAGAATTAGGGCCACCTAGTTGGATCCAGATTCCCTCTAGCCATACCCTTAAAGGCTTTTTATAACGTTGCTCCCACTCTGTTTTGAAGACATTACAGCAACGACTAAGTATTTGTTTACCATCCTTTGAAATATCTTGTATCTCAGCATATCTAAATATATTCGTAATGATAAGAGGAGGTTCAGTGCCTTTAGAATCATCTTCACTTTTTATTTTATAATTTGCGACCAAAAAAAGATCATTCAGATCGAGTCCACACCAGGGTGATCGAAGTATTGCTAGCCATGCGATGCGATCAGCAGGTGATAATAGAGCTCTAGTAAGTGACTTCAGATCAATAATAGACATTCTATCACTTAAAGAGTCTATTTCGGTTGCTTGCCAGCTTACTCCTTCAGCTTTTAGAGCAATGAGAATTTCAGGTAATAAGTTACGAGTATTGGCTAAAATAGCTATTGATCCATCTGGGTCTATCTTCTTGGCTCTGCAAACAAGTGAGGCAACGTGTTTGGCCTCAGCTTTTTTTGCATCGCTTGATCCCTTGTAATCAATAAACTCATTTAGAGTAATTAGTTTTTTACTTTCATCACTTTTTAAGTGAGCTTCTTTAAAGGAGGCTACTGATGGACTATAACTTACCGATCCTCTACCTAAATTATCTTCGTCATCAAAAGCGTATTGAAATATATCGTTAACCCAATCAACTATTTTGACTTCTGATCTAAAATTGACTGTCAAATCAATTTTTATAAGCTTTATATCACCTAAAGGTTTCTCTCTAACTTGTAAAAATTGCCTGACATTTGCCCCTCGCCAAGAATAGAGACATTGCATTGGATCACCTACAATAAATAAGCTGCGATTGTCGTCAGGCTGCCACTCACGAGTCAGATTTTTTATTAACTTAAATTGCAAAGATGAAGTGTCTTGAAATTCATCTACTAGAATGTGCTTAATAGTGTAATCTAGCCTAAACGCAAGCTCGGTTGGTGCTTCTTCTGTGCCAATTGAGCGCAGAGCAGCAAAAGTAACCTCTGTATAATCACAAGCTTTATTTTGCTTCAGGGTTACACTTAACAGTCCGCTTAGCTCTAAAAGAATCAACTTCAATGATTTAAGTGTTTGCCACTGGTCATCACTATAATAATGAACAGGAAGAAAAGTTAACTCACATAGTGCTTTATAAATCCCTGGCTTATTTTGTAATTTCTCAATCAGAGAGGCCATGTCCTCTTTTTTTTGTTTCGCGTACTCTACAGCTTCCTTTTCGTTTTCAATGGAGCTATCTATTGGAGGGAACCCCTGACCAACTTTTAACCCTGTCTTTTTCCTCCATTTATTTTTTTTCGTAAGTAGCATTGATAGCAATCCAGCCCATTTATGATATTCAGATGATGTAGCGCTCGGGAGATTTTTTAAGCCTATGCAGAAGAGTAAATCGGTATTCTTTGGATCATCTAGGAGTGTAAGGTTAGCACTTGCGTAGCCTGCGAGTCCTAAAAGCTCATCCTTAAACGGTTCGAGCATAACCTTTAAGGGTAAAAGAGTTTCTTCTATAACCTCGTTAAGTGAATACTCAAGATAATCTCTTGCCTCATTAGTTTGATAAAGATGAGCGATACTTTGACCCCTGTTTTGCAGAAGATTTACTAGTAAAGCTTGAAGTTCATTTAAATCATTATCAAGGAGGGCCAAAAGGGTAGAAATTGCCTTACTGGTATCGTTATTCTCTTCTATTTGAGACAAAATTAGCTCTGATACTACTTTTTTGTAAAGAGCAGTTGGTTCAACGAGATCTTTAGTGTGTTGATTAAATCCACTTTCAAGTGGAAGTTGTCCTGCAAGTTTTCGGCAGAATCCGTCAATTGTATATATTCTTAGTCTAGATGGGTTATCTAGTAACCCCCAGCTTTTTTCTTTATTTCGAGATAATGCTTTTTTTGCTAGGTCTAAAGCTAAAACCTCGTGTTCTTTTGGACTCGAGCTACTATTTTGATCGGTACTTGCTGAAGCCTTAGCTAAATATTCCATTACACGATTTTTCATTTCATCAGCAGCTTTATTAGCAAAAGTCATACACACAATTTCTTCAGGATTTTCGACTACACTTAAAAGTCTCAATACTCTTTGTGTGAGTAGCTCTGTTTTTCCAGAACCTGCTGGGGCAGATACAGCAAAGGATTGAAAGGGTTCCAGAGCTAATATTCTTTTATCTTGATCCTGCACTTTCATCAACTGGAGGTTTCCTGTTTTTTGGAAATAGATATTTTATTTTCCATATATAATTCCATATTTTTTTCATTCAACCGATTTAATGGAGTGAGGTATTGATTTAATTTAGAGCTGGATTTATTCATGTTACCTACCACAGCGAAGCCTTCCATGAATTCTTCAGATAAATGTTCAAGAGAGTCCTTCCATCTAGCTATTCGATCATCCCAGTTTTCATTTGATAGTATTACTCCAGGAAGAGAATAAGCTGTTTTGGTAAACCCAATAAAACCTTGAGATGATATATTAATTTGACCAAAAGCTACGCCTGCACTTTTGGCTTCACCCAAAAGTGCATATAAAGGCACCTGGGGTTCTATGGGTCTATCTCCATCCCAAGTACTAGTCTTACATTTATTTCCTGTTTTATAGTCTATAACTAGGTTTTCTCCATTATCTATTCTGTCTATACGGTCGATCGTTAACTTCAGTGGTAGACGACCTATGTATGTTGCTTCCGATTTCTCCAAAGACCAAGTTGTAAATGGCATCCTTTCTTTTTCGATATTAAGCCAATGTAGTATTAATGTGCTTAAGCGCTGGGTTTCAAATGATGCATATTTTGATCTCATGATATCCGGCCTTTTGGTTCTCCATTCATCCAAAACTGAACATACAGATAGCATGATAGCTTCGTTTAAACCCTTTTTTGTTAAGCTGATCAGTCTCTGCTGAGAACAGGTTTTCTCCCAAAAAACTTGCATACACTTATGGATAATTATGCCTCTTTCCATATTGGATAAACCAAATGATGGAGGTTGCACCTCTTTTGCTCCTAATCGATGTATTGCAAATGCATTAAATGGGCATGATGCTTGATTTTTAAGAATGCTGCTTCCGCCAGCAATATCTTCCTTATCAAGATTAACAATAGGACCATTTATACATTTAATTTCCTCTAATTTTATAGTCGATATATCTTCGTATATTGGGTTATTTAGTAGAGAATCATGGATATTAAGATCTTCAACTTTCATCCTTTCAAGACTACAAATTAAAGGGCTAATCTTGAATGATTTGCTGTCTTTCGTTCCACTAAAGCTAAAAATAGTATCGGCTGAGGATACTTTTAATCTTTCTAGCTGCTTTTTTGCCAGTTTTAGCTGTTCCTCAGGTGATGATTTAGGCGTGACATATTGTCTCTGAAGATCAATAGGTATGAGCGAGTTTACAATATTTCTATTTGGCCAACTGGCATCATCCATTCCAGTTACCCATAGATGATCAAATTTCAGCGCATTGCTTTCTAATAATCCCATGATGTGAATTGGGGCATCGGCATCATTGCGTTCAAAAATATATCTATCGGTTGTCTGACTTAACTGTCTCAGCGCTTCCTCTATAGTTACTTTCTGTTTAAGTTGATCAAGAGAGGCGAGAATCTCAAGTGATCTAAACCACTCTTTTTGCAGTTTATCTTCTTTAACATTTAGATTTTGAGATCCAGGCCAGCCAAAGAAGTCTAGTTGTTTCTGAAAAAGGGTTAGCCAGACTGAGAAGTAATTTTTTTTTGATACTCCTTTCATGTGGCCGTTAGCTTCTTGATAACAAGAGCTATCCCTTAAGCTATCGTCATCAATAGGTACGCATTTTTTTTCTGAATACTTCAGTTCTCTGATGAATTGAGCTATAGATAACTCTAATAGAGCTTTTTTACGAAGATATTTTTCAGCGACTGCTCGAGATGATAGTGAATAACTCTTACCCCAGAATGGAGAATTAAGTAAGCGGCAGTATTCCTCAAGATTTAGACCCCCAACATTCCCTGATAATAAAAGTAGGGCGGTTGATATGATAGGCGTATCACTAAGTTTTATACCTATTGATGCCTTATATCGGCTAGTATTTTTAGGGTAACTTGAGCCATCTCTAGTTGAATTTATTTCTTCCGAAAGTATTCTCTGAGTTGATTTTAGTTTTAGGGCAGAATCAGATAAGATTACTCCTATTCGATGCTCTGGGTATTCTGTATGGATTTTTTTTGCCCACTTGGCAGCTGCTCTTATTTCTTGGTTTATATCAAAAAATTCGATATATTTTGTTGGTACTCGTGCGTTTTCTCTATGCCTGCATTTTAATGGTTCCCGTATAATTTTTTTTGACGCTGCTTTAATCAGATTCTGGTACAAGGGAGGTATTTGATCAAATCCAAGTGTAATGATATCGGCAGTATTTTTAATCTTTTTGTCTTTAAAAAGACTAGTTAAAATCTGAGCGGTATCAGCTTCAGTAATAAAATGATAATTTTTTAAAGCCAGCTTGAATTCTGAGATCCAGAGATAAAATAATGGGGCATTATCTTTTAGTTTCGAGCAGGGAATCCCCCATCTTTGCATGATATTATAACTATCTCTAGCCAGACCGGAATAATTCCCCGGGGTTAGTACTTCAAAACTATCTGCAATTATCTTTTCCCAGATAACATGTTCAATTAATTCAGAAACAATAGCGTAATTTGGAGCCTTAAATTTTCCACTATCACAGCAGCGCAACCAAGTTTCATTAATCCATCTCTCGATAGCAAAAATTTTAGGTTCAGGCCAGCTAGTATTCCCCAGGTCTATTTGGTGTTGCCCCCAGCTTTCTCTTACTATTATTGCAAGATGATCAGTGGATGTGAGCACTAATGCTCCTGATTTAATTTGTTCTTTTATTGCATGAATATCAAAAAGCGGGCGCATCATGGCATTAAACTTTGTTATCCTAGTTAAATTCTATGATCGCATAACCTTTCGTTTGAAAAAAGATGTACTTGATAGGTTTTTTAATTTTTCATCATCTCTAAAGCTAATTAGGAGATACAACTAATATGACTATAGTTTATTTTAGTTTTATTATCGGCGGGTTCATTCTTGGCACATTAATAGCATTCTTGATTGCAAGAGGCGCTATAGCAACTCGAGACCAACAAAAAGCAGTATTAGAGACACGACTAGAGATGGAGCAATCTAGATTTAGAGAGCAATCCTTATCAGATCAGGCTAAATATAATGAGCAGTCAGCTTTACTGAAGGAATCCCGTGAAATTCTTGGTAAAGAATTTGAGAATTTAGCCAATCGAATATTTGATTCTAAGCAAGAGAGATTCTCAAAAGACAATCAACGTACACTCAATTCTTCTATTGGACCACTCCGCGAGGAAATCACGAGATTTCATAAGCATATAGAGGATTCTCACCATAGAGAAAATGCTGCAAGAAGTGAGATGAACGGATCAATTAAAGAATTGATGAAACAAACTAATCTAGTGAGAGGGGAGGCCTCTAATCTAGCAAGTGCTCTTAAGGGTGATAGCAAGTCTCAGGGTAATTGGGGAGAAATGATTTTGGAAAGAATGCTCGAGGAGTCTGGCCTTTCCAGCCCCAGGGAATATGTTACCCAAGAACCACATCTCGATCAACAGGGGCGACGTAGGCTTCCTGATGTAATTATTCATATGCCCGATCAAAGAGATATGGTGATCGACTCAAAGGTTTCACTGACAGATTATGAGCGATATAAAAATGAGCCTGATTCTGTTGTGCAAAAGAAATATTTAAAGCAACATATTAGCTCGGTCAAAGTTCATATAAAAGAACTTAGTGAAAAATCTTATGAGCAACTTGATGGTATCAATACGCTTGATTTTGTATTGTTATTTATACCAATAGAAGGTGCTTTCATGTTGGCCCTACAAAACGATGATATGCTGTTTAACGATGCATATAAAAAGAACATCATACTTTCAAGCCCCAGCACTCTTATGGCTATGTTAAAGATCGTAAAAAATGTTTGGCGCTTCGAAGACCAAAATAGAAATGCACAGAAAATCTCAGATGAAGCAGGAAAGCTTTATGATCAAATGGCTCTGGTAATAGAGTCATTAGATAATATTGGAGAGCATATTGAAAAAAGTCAAAATGCATTTGAAGTAGCTAAAAAGCGAATGAAAACTGGCAAAGGTAATCTTATGAACAGATTTGATGCAATTAAAAAATTAGGTCCTAATACAAAGCGTAATATTTCAGAAGCTTGGATTGGTCGAGATAAAGATAAAGATAACCTATCTATAAAGTATGACTTAGATGATAAAAAATAGTATTAAATATACAATTTTACCTTAGTTTAAATTATCAATTGTAGTGAATGTTAAACAATGAATTCAATAACTTATTTAGAATATATTATCATACCGGTATCAATAATCTGTATGTTGGGTTTATACGCTTTAATTCTTCACCTAAAGGTTCGCGAGCAGAACTTACAAAGAAAAAGTAATGCTGATATTCTTTCAAAGCAATTAGTTAAGCGTCAGGCCGAGTTCAAGGAGAGTATTCGAGTAATTGCATCTGCAATTGTTCAGAATCAGGTTAGCCTGACTGAGGGTGCGATAAGGATAAATAAGCTATCGAGTCTATTAGAGGGGGCTCTAAGCGCCGATAAAGCATATGAGGTTTTTTCAAGATTAACTGATGCGACAGCTCATATTCCAATTCTGGAAAATTGGACTAAACTTACAAAAGAAGAACAAGCTTTTTTTGAAATCGAAAGAAAAAAAATAGAGAAAGATTTTCAGCATTCAATAAAAACCTCCGCTCAAAGAATTATTGATTTGCACTCTGGCAAAATACAGCTAGAAAAAAAATCACACTTTGGAAATACTGAAGAAAAAATTCCTGCTAAATTTATAGATGGTTAATATAATCAATAAATTGAATAAGCGATGAAAATTTATTGGCGCTTAAGCAGTTTTTTAAAATATAGGATTGCTATTTAAGGTATGGAATAGTCCCAGCAGCATCACTGCTATCAATTATATGGACAGTGCTATTGCTCCCATTCATCCTTAATTTTCTGAATTTTTGATAGTCTGGATCATCAATAAATGCTTGAGCTGCCTCCAAGCTTGGAAACTCAACTAGCGCTATAAGTGAAGCATCAGTGGGTTTACCTTCAACTTGCTTGATGTTTCCGCTTCTTGATAAATATTTACCACCATGTTTGTGTACAATATCATGAACATTTATAGCATAGCTAGATACCCATGAATCATCGGTAATAACGACCTCTCCAATCAAATAGGCAGTCATTTTTTCCTCCAATATTTTATACAAATTAGTGAATTATTAATATTAGGCTAGGTTATGACATCATCCCAAGCATAAAAAACCCCCATGGCACGTAAAAAAGTGAACCAAAAATTATGATATTCCATAAAGATTGCATACACCAATTTGTATTAGCCTTTATGTCTTTTTTGGTTACTTGCATTGATGTTGAAATTTGTAGCGCAGCTAAAGAATAAAAAAATGGAACAATTAAACCAATAATAAGTGAAGATATGCTACTAGGCGATAATTTTAGGCATGTTACCAAAACAATTATAAAAATAGACCCATAAAATATCACTTTTTTGGCCTCAGCAAAAAGATGCATATTCTGAAAATTCCGCCAAAGAAAGTAGAGCATTGCTAGAGGTCCAAAAAAAATGGCTCCAAAAAAGATTTGAAGGGGGGAGTAGATAGGTGCCCTCGCTTTCACCATATTCATTCTTCTTCAGGTAGGAATATACGATCTTTGCCAAAAAATTCAGGAGCTTGAACCGATAACACTTTTAAGGGCTTGATAGATGTGACTTTTACTGCGTGAGGGGTACCTTTCTCTATCCGTAAATAATCCCCTCGTTTGATCATGAATCGCTCATTATTTCGCTGAAATTCTCCTTCTCCGTCTAAAACATAAATAGTTTCAGTGTGTATAGCATGCATATGAAGAGGGACTGATTTCTTAATTACAATCAAAAAATCAGTAGAATTCATATCGCTTGATATTTTATGAACGTAAATGTTATCGATATCTTTTGGTATTGATATTGAATCTAATGCAATTTTTTCTGAGTAGACAGGATATGAGCCAATCACAAAGATTGATATAAATATAAAAAATGATAAATAAAATTTATTAACCATAGGTTTTAATTAGAGTTTCCTCTTTACTCATTCCAGCTTCAAATATTTACTTATTTATAACAGAAAAATATCTTCTCATTATCCTACATTACTTAGTAGAGAGTTGAGTGTTTTACTTGGTCGCATAGCTTTTTCAACTATTTCGGAATTAGGTCGATAATAGCCTCCGATATCAACTTTATCTCCCTGACAAGATATCAGCTCCTCTGTGATAGTTTTTTCATTATCACGAAGTTTTTTTGATAATTTCTCAAAAATTATCTGGAGTTCAGAGCATTCATTCTGTTTTGCGATCTCATCAGCCCAATATAGAGCTAAATAAAAATGACTACCTCTATTATCAAGTTCTTTTACTTTTCTTGATGGAGATTTCCCTTCCTCTAGAAGTCGGCATGTTGCTTTATCCAATGAGTTAGCTAGGATTTTTGCTTTAGGATTATCGGTTTTTACTGCAATATCTTCCAGTGAAACAGCTAAAGCAAGAAACTCTCCTAACGAATCCCATCTGAGGTGACCTTCCTCTATGAACTGCTGTACGTGTTTTGGTGCAGAACCACCAGCCCCTGTTTCATAGAGACCTCCTCCTGCCATAAGTGGAACAATTGATAGCATTTTTGCACTAGTTCCTAGCTCTAATATTGGAAATAAGTCAGTTAGGTAATCTCTTAATACATTTCCTGTCACAGAAATAGTATCTTTACCATTTTTCATTCTTTCCATAGTTAGACGGATAGCTCTCTCCGGGGTCATGATTTCAATACGAATATCTTTTGTATTATAATCTTCAAGATATTTTTCTACCTTTTTGGTCATTTGTGCATCATGACCACGTTTATCGTCCAACCAGAAGATTGCTGGGGTATTACTTGCTTCAGCGCGGTTAACAGCTAATTTTACCCAGTCTTGAATAGGCTCATCTTTTACTTGACACATACGCCATATGTCACCTTTTTCAATATTTTCATGCTGAAGTAAAATCTCACCATGTTGATCAACTACCTGCATTTTTCCGTCTGACGGCACAGTAAATGTCTTATCATGTGAGCCATATTCCTCTGCTTTTTTTGCCATAAGACCTACGTTAGAAACTGTTCCCATCGTTGTAGGATCAAATGCATCATGATGCTTACAGAAGTTAATTACTTCTTGATATATGGTTGCATAGCTAGTATCTGGAATAACTGCTTTCGTGTCTCTTAATTTACCATGAGCGTTCCACATTTTTCCGCCACTACGTATCATCGCTGGCATAGATGCGTCAACAATCACATCACTAGGAACATGCAAGTTAGTAATACCTTTATCGGAATCAACCATAGCCATTTCTGGACGGACTTCGTAACATTTTCGAAATTCGGTCTCAACTTCAACTCGCATAGAGTAGGGAAGCTGATCAACTTTCTTTAAAACACTACCTATCCCATCATTTGGATTAACTTCCAGTTCAGTTAGGATGGATTCATATTTCTGGAAAGCCTCTTCATAATAAACAGTAACAGCATGCCCAAAAACAATAGGGTCGGATACTTTCATCATTGTAGCTTTGAGGTGTAATGAAAATAACAGGTCTGCTTTTCTAGCACCCTCCATTTCTTCATCCAAAAACTTCCGAAGCGCTTTGACACCCATAAACATAATACTTATCAGATCCTTACTATCAGTAGCAATATCCTTTTTTAAAATCGTGATCTTTCCTTTAGTGTCGACATGCTGAATTTTTACGGGACCAGATTTTTTTAGTGTTGTGGCTATATCACTACTATAAAAATCTCCACTTCTCATATGTGCAACATGTGTTCTTGAGGACTGGCTCCATTTACCCATAGTGTGTGGATTTTTACGTGCAAATTGTTTAACAGCACTAGGGGCTCTTCGGTCTGAATTACCTTCACGAAGAACTGGATTAACTGCGCTTCCAAGCACTTTTGCATATTTATCTTTTACATCTTTTGTTTCCGGATCTTTAGCTGTTTCTGGATAATCTGGTATGTCGTAGCCTTTGGACTGAAGTTCAGAGATTGCTTCTTGAAGTTGTGGAATAGATGCGCTTATATTGGGCAATTTAATGATATTAGCGTGAGGGTCTTGTGTTAGAAGACCTAATTCCTCTAAGGCATTGTTCTCTTGCTTTTCTTTTGGTAATTTTTCTGAAAATGCAGATATTATCCTGGAAGCTAGAGATAGATCAGATGTTTCAACAACAACACTCGCAGCTTTAGTAAATGCATTTACTATTGGCAGAAGAGAATATGTTGCTAAAGCTGGAGCTTCATCAGTTTTAGTATAAATTATTTTTGAAATTTTTTTGTTCACAGGTTGCTCCTCAGGATACTGATAAATATCTACAGAATTAGTATGCATCTATATACATAAAAATGTCGTTTCATATGTAACTTATTGTATTTATTGTATAGAAAAACGTAGAAAATTTAAAGTTTTTGTAAAAAAACTACAATTAAATTTGTTTGAGATCTATGGATATGCATGAAGGATAATTGGTTTACTTATTAAAAAAAAAGCGACCGGTTGTCAATCAACCTGCCGCCTTTGTGTGCTCATTTTTGAATAAATTATTCAGGAACTACGTTATTTGCGCACGGCCCTTTTTGACCTTGACCAACTTCAAATGAAACTGCTTGGCCATCATTTAAGGTAGCGTAACCACCACCGTTTTTTATTTCTGAATGATGTACAAAAAGGTCTTTTCCACCATCTTCTGGAGTTATAAAACCAAAACCTTTGTCAGCATTAAACCACTTCACTGTACCTTTGCTCATAGTATTCTCTTTTATTTTCTAAATTGAATTTTATGCAGAATCCTGCCTTTTCATTATAACCTTATATGCAGTAAAAACTACTAAGGACAAAAAAAACAACTTTTACTTTGCAAGAGACATTATATTTTTTGATTTAAAAAAACTGCCTGCTATATACTAAGTATGGATATTTATCACTAAAATACTGATATTTATAGCTTTATTAATAATTTGATTGAAGAAAAACTCCGCACTCTAAATGCTCCGTGTAGGGAAATTGATCAAAAACTGCAAAGCTTTTTATAGAATGTGTGTCACTAATTTTATGTATATTTTCCTGTAAACTCTTAGGATTACACGAAATATAAAGAATATTCTCAAATTTCTTTAATAAATTAAGTGTTTTTTCATCTAAACCTACACGAGGCGGGTCTACAAAAATTGTGTTTAGCTTGTAGCTATTAAGATCAATATTTTTCAGCCTGCGAAACTTCCTAACTTTGTTTATGGCGAGTGAAATTTCCTCGCTAGACATTCTGCATATCGTAACATTTTCAATATTATTTTTTTTTAAATTGAAATGAGCAGCATCAACTGAAGCTTTTGATACCTCTGTGGCTAGGATTTTTTTAAAGTTTTTAGATAGTACGCAAGTAAAATTTCCATTACCGCAATATAACTCTAATAAATCATCCTCGCATTTTTCCGTTTGACGAAGTGTCCAGTTAAGCATTGCTTGATTTATTCTCGCATTAGGCTGTGTAAATCCATTCTCAATTTGCTTATAGTAGTAATCAGTCCCATCAATTGGTAATTTTTCTACAACATAGTCATGACCAATTATTAATTTTTTCTTTCGGCTTCGTCCTATGATGTTTATCTTAAATTTCATGTGAAGATTAGTGGCTTCTTTNCTCCAATNTTCGCCAACAGGTGTATGATAAATGAGGGTGACAGCTGTATCACCACTAAGCGTTGTTAAAAATTCTATTGAAAATAGTTTATTTTTGAGTATGTTGTATTTATTGATCTCTAGTAGCAATGGAGCCATAAGTTCATTAATTTTCTTTGAGCCTATTGGAAATTCTTGAATTATGTAGGGAGTCTTTTTATCAGGGTGGTTCATTGCATAAAAAACTTCATNATTTTNATGCCAAATGCGAAATTCAGCTCTCATCCTAAAATGAAGAGTCTCTGATTTATATATTTCAAATGCTGGTAGCGAGATACAAGAAAAAATCTTTTCCAGGTTATTTATTTTTAGGTTAAGCAGGTAATCGTATTCAACTGGGTTTATTTGCTGCACGAATTATCTTCCCGGAATGATAAAAAATACTAAATAACTTGAGTTATAGTGATTTATGTATTTTACGAGTTGCTATATTGTTAAGTGACAATTGACAACGAAGTTGATATTTATCTTTCAAAAATATCATCGGTTCTTGATGCCATAATAAAATCATTTTTATGAAGTCCTGCCATCTCATGACTCCACCAAGTTACCCTTACTTTACCCCATTCAACTAGTATTGCTGGATGGTGCCCTACTGATTCTGCTATTCCGCCAACTTGGTTAGCAAATTTTAGTGCCTGCTCAAAATTGTCAAAGGTATATATTCTTGAAATCTGAGGTATACCTTGTTGGGTATTTATATCCCAAAGAGGTAGCTCTTCCAGTAATAATTTTTCTTCTACAGTTGATAGCCGAACAGCATCAATAGAACAGGCTTCACAGTTTTCTTTCGATAGACTTTTTTCGCTATTAGACATAAAAAAACCTTAGTTAGCTAATTTGAGCAGTATGCATTACAAACAATTCTTTGGTTTCGGAAGACCAGCTAGTTTAGCCACAATCTTGGCTGGACTTTGGGGAAACAATTTCATCAAATATATGCTGTGAGCTTTATCTATACTCAAATTCATAGCAATAGTTTTAATTAACGGGCGCATTGAGGGCGAAAACCCATATTTAGCATAAAACTCCCTAGCCAAAATAAGAATTTCAACATGCTCTGGTGTAAGCACTAAGTTATCTGCAACAGAGAGTCTTTCGGCGTTTTTTTCAGACCAATCAGCAAGTTTATTTAAATAGTTTATCTTTGTTTCTATTTGTAATTCCAGATAAGGTTAATCTCGCGCTGCGCTGAGTAAATGTAAAAGGCTTGTGAATATATTATAAAGCATCACATAGAGTGTCACAGTAGCAGAAATATAGTTACGTTCACCTCCATGAATAATAGCGCTTGTTTGCCACATAATTATACCTGATGAAATCAAAAGGAATATACAAGACAACGCTAAAGCCAGCCCTTGAATCTGAAGGAAAATATTAGCTATCGCAGCTATAAAAGCAATAATAATGCCCGTCATAAGAAATCCGCCCATAAAGGACAACTCTTTTTTAGTAACCAATACATAAGATGAGCATGCAAAGAAGATAAGAGCTGTGCCGCCTAGAGCCGTCAATATAATTTGGGATCCAGAACTAGCTAAATAAAAGGAGATCATGGGGCCAAGAGTAAAGCCCATCCAACCAGTTAGAGCAAAAACCCAAAATAATCCAGCAGAGCGATTTTTGTTTTTTTCAACCATCCATAAACAGCCGATATATGGAATCAACATCCATAGACCCATAAAAGGTGCATTTACAGCCATCGCTACACCACACATGGCTGCACTAAATAGCAGAGTAAGCGACAACAGTGTGTATGTATTCCGAAGAACCTTTACTGCCTCTGGATTGAGTGTATTAGTTAAAACTTCCTGTTTTATAGCCATTATTATATTGCCTCTTAGCTTAATTTTTATAATTATATTCTATAATGTGTATTTTTGAAATCAACAGTCAAGAGAAATATATTACTTTTAACAGAGAAAAAATTATCCTATAACCAAGTACAAATGTATTTTAGTCTTTGAACAATACTAATTTATCATTAGTATGTATAAAAAGGCTTGCGAAATTTTCTTGTTGAACTGAGCCAATAAAATAAATTTAGGAAACAATTGTGGCTGATACAAACCCTGACTCTAATCACCCAGAGATATCGAACCTACAAATTTATATGAGATTGCTATCTTATGTGAAAAGGTACCTAGGTATTTTCTTTCTGAGTATCTTGGGATTGATTATCTTTTCTTCAATGGAAATTGCATTTATTGATTTATTTGGTTACACCGTAAATGCTATTGGCGGCATGACAGCCGATTCTGCAACTGCAGGTGAGATGAGTGAACAGGGGAGCGGTTTAACTGTATATATCGTAAATGCATTATCATCGGATGGTAGTAATATTCTAGATACCCGATGGATGGTTCCACTGATAATGTTAATGATAGCAGTAGTAAGAGGGCTATCTTTTTTTGTTGGGGGATATTGTATGACCTATGTGTCGCAAATCCTTGTACATAATCTCCGTGTAGCTGTTTTTAATAAATATACATCATTACCTGCAAGCTACTTTGATTCGAGCATGAGTGGACATTTGGTTGCTCGAACAACTTTCATAGTATCCCAAGTTACTCAGGCGGCAACAAATTCTCTTAAAGTGATGATACGTGAAGGTGCTCTGGTTATTGGCCTAATTAGCTATTTATTTTATTTGAATTGGAAATTGGCGCTAATATTTTTAACCATTTTGCCTATCATTGGGCTAGTTGTTTTGTCGGTAAGTAAGCGCTTTAGAAAGCTTGCACTAAGAATACAATCGTCTATGGGTGATGTAACCCAGGTGACTCAGGAGCTCGTTGGCGGCTATAGAGATATGCATCTGTATGGAGCAAAGTATTTTGAACGTCAACGCATGAAAGATGCCAGTAAGAATAGTAGAAAACAGCAAATGAAGTTATCTATAACTGAGTCAATTAGTACCCCAGTAATTCAGCTATTAGTAGCATCTGCTCTTTCATTCTTGATGTGGCTGGTGCTTGATCCTAATGTTTTATCAAAAATGAGCGGTGGTGATTTTGTCAAGTTTCTAGCATCGGCAGCATTACTTGCAAAGCCTGTAAGAGCCCTATCGGGCATTAATAGTAAAATTCAACAAGGTATCGCAGCCGCCGGTACATTATTTTCAACCCTAGATAATAATGAAGAAGTGGATGAAGGTGTCATCGAAAAAGAAAAAGTCGATGGGCGTTTTGAATTCTCAAAAGTTAACTTTGCGTATGGTGCCAATGAAAAAAATGTACTCGATGGCGTCACGTTTAATGTGAAAGCTGGCGAAACTGTAGCATTGGTTGGCCGCTCTGGGAGTGGTAAAAGTACTTTGATAAGTATGATCCCTCGCTTTTATGAGATAAATGATGGAATGATCAATTTGGATGGCAAAGAATTAAAAAGTTACAAACTTGAAAACTTGCGTAGCCATATAGCTCTTGTATCTCAAAAAATCAGTCTTTTTAATGATTCTATTTATAATAATATTGCCTACGGTACATTGGCTAATAAAACAAAAAATGAAGTAAAGGCTGCCGCCAAGGCTGCCAATGCTCTAGAATTTATTGAGCAACTGCCCAATGGTTTCGATACTATTATTGGAGATCAGGGTATAAAATTGTCTGGAGGTCAGCGACAACGTCTAGCCATCGCAAGAGCTATCCTAAAAGATGCCCCTATTTTAATTCTTGATGAGGCTACTTCGGCCCTAGATACCCAGACAGAACGGTATATTCAAGAAGCTTTGGAAGCCGTTATGAGAGGGCGGACGACCTTCGTGATAGCTCATCGACTTACTACAATAGAAAGTGCAGATAGAATTTTAATGATGAGTAAAGGTAAAATCGTTGAACAAGGTACACATGAAGAATTATTGAAGCTAAATAAGCTTTACGCGAAACTACATAATAAAATTGTGGTAGAGGAAAAAAGTGACTCTAACGACTAAAGATTTCAATTGAAGAGTTCATCTCAATTTTTTGAAGATATTTTTTATCGCCGAACATGGTGGGTAGTTCTTTTGGTCCCTTTCTCATGGATATTTTTTATCTCAGTCGTTATTCGTCGAATTTTTCAAACACAAATTAATCCCAACCCTTCACTTAAAGTTCCTGTTATTGTAATTGGTAATATAAATACTGGTGGCACTGGAAAGACTCCTCTAGTGATAGTAATCGCTCGTTACTTAAAAGATGCTGGGTATAAACCTGGTATTGTCAGTCGTGGATATAAGGGAAATTCATCTATTTATCCTGTACTTTTNAATAAGAGGTCCCGAGCTTCAGATGTTGGAGATGAACCTTTACTATTGGCAGATATTTGTCCTGTGANCGTTGATCCTAATCGTTATCGAGCAGCAAATTATTTACTTGAAAAAACCGATTGTGACTTGATCTTAAGTGACGATGGCCTACAACATTATAAACTACCTAGAGATATAGAGATTGCTGTAGTCAATGGCAATAAAAAATTTGGTAATGGCTTACTTTTACCTGCTGGCCCTCTGAGGGAGCCAGTGCGAAGATTAAAAGAAGTTGATTTTATCGCTACTAATTATAACAGCAGTAGCTCAATGAGAAAATCAACCAAACAAAATGAAGTACTTTTAGAAACTGAATCACACTTCACCATTAAACCAGTAAGATTAAAAAATTTAGTTTCGGGTGAAGTTCATTCAATAGTCAGCGAATTCTCATCAAATGATGTACTAGAGGAATGTGTAAAAGACTGGAAATATGATAAGCAGATACATGCAGTTGCTGGGATTGGAGACCCTCAAAGATTTTCTGACACTCTAGTCAGTTTGGGATTCGAGCCTATTTTGCATAGTCTGCAAGATCACCATCATTTTGATGGCGGTGAGCTTTTTTTCGATGATGATCTGCCAGTAATCATCACGGCTAAAGATGCAGTAAAGTGTAAAGCTGTTAATAATGATAAAATTTGGGTCCTTGATGTAGAAGCCATAGCTGACCCCATTTTTTTAAAGGGACTTTTAGAGCAGGTAAGGCGAGTAAATATTTAGCAAGTTCGATATATTAAAAATGATAAACATGGCAATCGTTTAAATATTATACTATTAGCAAAAAGCGTGAGGCAGTATGAGTTTTACAGTTATTATTCCTGCTCGTTTTGATTCGTCAAGACTACCCGGAAAACCTTTGATGAAAATTAATGGTATAACAATGATAGAGCGTGTATACGCTCAGTCTATGAAAAGTCATGCAGATAGAGTAATCGTTGCTACAGATAGTAAGAAAATATTTGATGAGGTCATTCATTTTGGTGGACAAGCATATATGACGTCAAGTCATCATCAGTCTGGAACAGATAGACTGCAGGAAGTTGCAAAACAGCTAGATTTACCCCCAAAGCATATAGTTGTTAATGTACAGGGTGACGAGCCGCTTATTCCCCCAGAGGCTATTAATCAAGTAGCCTCTAATTTAGCAGCCAGGGATTCTGTTGGTGTAGCTACTCTTTTTGAGCCGATAGATAACCTTGAGGATTTTATCGATAAAAATGTGGTGAAAGTAGTTGTTGATAATGCTGGATTAGCTTTACTTTTTAGTCGTGCCCCTGTTCCTTGGCCGCGTGAAGATATGGATAATAAAGTAGACGAGTTATCTGTTACGGATTTGCCTATGCGTCATATAGGTATATATGCTTATCGAATATCAATGCTCAATCAATTTGTATCATGGTCTATTGCTCCTATAGAACGAAAAGAGCTTTTAGAGCAATTACGCTTTATATGGTACGGCGAAAAAATACATGTAGATAAAGCGGTTGTAGAGGTGCCTAAAGGGATTGATACAAAAGAAGATCTGGAAGATGTCATTAAATTTTTAACAACCAACTCATAGGTTTGCATAATTGAAAAATAAATCAAAAATATTATTTGTTTGTCTTGGCAATATATGTCGATCGCCAACAGCACATGCAATTTTAGAGAAAAAAATATTAGATGAAAGCTTACAATATCAGATTATTGTGGATTCAGCTGGTACCGGTGATTGGCATATTGGACGACCACCAGACCCACGGGCACAAAAAATTGCTCTTCGTCATAATTATGATCTTTCAAAACTGAAAGCTCGCCAAGTATCATTCGCCGATTTCTATGATTTTGATTATATACTGGCCATGGATAAACAAAATCTTCTCGATTTAAAGGCCATGGCCCCTCTGGATTTTTCAGGGTCTTTAGAGTTGTTTCTTAACTATGGGTCTAGTGATAAAAATGAGGTTCCAGATCCATATATTGGAGGAGAGGGGGGCTTCGAGGGAGTCCTATCTCTTATTGAAGATGCTGTTGATGGCTTGTTTCGACATTTAATCAGGTAAGAAGATAAATGCTAAGCGTCGAAAAAAATGTGTCTCTTAAAAATTTTAATACATTAAATTTCGAGTCTACAGCAGATTTTTTTTGCTCCGTTTCCTCCAAAATAGAACTTTCTGAAGCATTAGCTTGGGGTCAAGAGAAGAATCTTCCAGTAATTGTATTAGGAAAAGGAAGCAATGTTTTAATAGCTGCAGATATACAGGGCCTTGTAATACATATAGCGATAATGGGCATTGAGCTTTTTTCTCAAAATGAAGAAAGTTTAGTGGTTAGTGTTGGTGCAGGGGAAGACTGGCATCAGCTTGTTTTAAAGACACTAAAGATGGGCTGGTTTGGCCTTGAAAATCTTTCATTAATTCCAGGATCAGTCGGTGCAGCACCTATTCAAAATATTGGTGCATATGGAATAGAGCTGAGTGATAGATTTGATTCTTTAGAGGTAATTGATAAAACAACAGGGCAATATAAAACAATGAGTATTGACGATTGCCAATTTGGTTATCGGGATAGTTTGTTCAAGAGGGCAGGCAAAGATAAATATATCATCGTATCGGTTAATCTTCGTCTCTCATTAAAACCAAATATATCTATTGAATACCCTGCATTAAAAAATTCCCTGATGAGGCTTCATACACAGTTGCAGATGAAGCATGGGCAAAGTTTTGAGGAATGTTTAACGCCAAAAATGATTTCTGATATTGTTTGCTCTATTCGTCGATCAAAGCTCCCTGACCCATTAAATATTCCAAATGTAGGTAGTTTCTTCAAAAATCCAATAGTTACATCTGAAGATATGTTGAATTTAAAAAAGCTCTATCCAGATATAGTTAGTTATAATTTCTGTGATGAAAATATGAAAATTAGTGCAGGATATTTGATTGAAAAAGCTGGATGGAAGGGCTTCAGGAAAGATGGGGTTGGCGTTGATGATAGGCAAGCTTTAGTATTGGTTAATTTAGGAGGGAGCGCTGAGGATATTTTGTCTTTAGCGCATGAAATTCAAGCCTCTATTTTTGAAAAATTTAGTATTCAATTAGAAATTGAGCCGAGGATATATGGATAGTTATGTCAATCACTACTCCAACGTTTGATTCGAAGTCTTTTCTTAAGGGTCTGACCCAAAGACCAGGTATTTATCAGATGCTTGGTGAAAATGAATCGATCCTGTATATCGGAAAGGCAAAAAATTTACGTAAGCGTGTCGCTAGCTATTTCTCTAAATCGAAATTACCGCCAAAAACCCAAGCACTAGTTAACCGCATCATTTCTATTGATGTGACAGTGACTGAAACTGAAATTGAAGCGCTATTACTCGAACAAAACCTCATCAAGCAAAATTTGCCTCCGTACAATATTTTGTTAAGGGATGATAAGTCCTATCCCCACATATTTTTGTCAGATAAAGATCAGTATCCACAGCTGTCTTTTCATCGTGGACCCAAAAGAAAAAAAGGTAGTTATTTTGGACCGTTCCCAAATATTCATGCAGTTCGTGAGAGTATGACCTTCTTACAAAAAACATTTAAAGTTAGGCAATGTGAAGATACTTTTTTCAAAAATCGATCTCGACCTTGCTTGCAGTATCAGATAAATAGGTGTACTGCACCATGCGTGGATCTTATATCTCCAGCAGATTATCAAAAAGACGTTGAGTACACCAAAATGTTCCTTGACGGAAAAAGTGACTATCTCATTAAAAAATTTGAAGAAGAAATGGATTTATCCTCGAAAAATCTTAATTTCGAGAACGCAGCTCTTTTAAGAGATCAAATCACTGCATTAAGAAAAATTCAAGCTGAGCAAATCGTAGAATCAGGTAATGGAAACATTGACGTAATAGCTACGGCACATGGCCCTTCACAGGGTTGTGTTCATATACTATATATACGTCAAGGAAGAATGATGGGCAGCCGAACATTTTATCCTCGTGTCCCACTAGCATCCTCGCCACAAGAAATTTTAGAGGATTTCATTCCACAATATTATTTACGTGATGGTAGTAAAAGTGATTTCCCGAAAGAGATCATTGTGAGCATGTCCCTCGATAGCCATAAACTACTTTCTTCTGCAATAACAGCTTTAGCTGGATACAAAGTTGATATTAAGTCTGGGGTAAGATCTATCAGAGCTAAATGGGTCAAATTAGCTGAAAAAACTGCCATCCAAAATTTAAAAAGCCTAATTGCATCTAAACAAAACTTACTTCAAAAATTTGAATCGCTGAAGAGCGCTTTAAACTTACAGGAGCTACCTACTCGACTTGAGTGCTTTGATATAAGCCATAGTAGCGGTGAGGCTACGGTGGGATCTTGCGTTGTTTTTGATACAAACGGACCTCTTAAATCAGATTACCGTCGCTTTAATATTAAAGATATAACAGCGGGGGATGATTACGCTGCTATGGAACAAGCTTTAAGTAGACGTTACAAGAGATTGCAAGAGGGCGAAGATAAATTACCTGATATCCTATTAATAGATGGGGGTTTAGGGCAAATGAAAAAAGCGGTTGATGTACTTAATGAGCTGGGTGTTATTGGTGTACAAATCGTGGGTGTAGCAAAAGGAAAAACTAGAAAAGCTGGATTTGAAACTTTATTGCTTGCCCCACAGTCCACCGAGGAATCAAGCGATTATGATTTTAAAGAATTGATTTTAGGCACCGATTCAGCAGCACTCTTTTTGATTCAACAGATTAGGGACGAAGCGCACCGTTTTGCTATCACAGGGCATAGGCAACAAAGAGATAAAAAACGCAGAACATCAACATTAGAGGGTGTTGAAGGGGTTGGACCCAAACGCAGGCGTGAATTGCTTCGTTTTTTTGGAGACATAAATGAGGTGAAACGGGCAGGCGTTACAGAGCTTTCCCGTGTGCCTAATATTAGCAATAAGGTGGCGGAAGCTATTTACAGTGCCCTTCATAATGAGTAAGTTATAGCTATCAAATTTATATATTCTTGGCAGAAAAAATATGTGGAATTTACCTAACATACTGACACTGATTCGCATCTTGATGATCCCAGTGTTTGTCGTTGTTTTTTATTTGCCTTGGGAAGGTAAGCATTTTGCTGCAGCAGCCATTTTTGCAATTGCTGCTGCAACTGATTGGCTAGATGGCTATCTGGCAAGAAAACTTGATCAATTCACGCCATTTGGCGCTTTTTTAGATCCTGTTGCAGATAAGTTAATTGTTTCTGCAGCTTTGCTTGTTCTACTGCAAGTGCATGCTACAGCAGTATTTGCTTTTCCTGCACTTGTAATTGTGAGTCGAGAAATCGTTGTCTCCGCTTTACGTGAATGGATGGCAGAGCTCGGACAGAGAACAAGTGTAGCCGTTAGTTATTTAGGTAAGGTTAAAACAGTTTTACAAATGATTGCTATCACCGTACTTTTGGCTGTCGATCCAGAAAAATATCCTGAATGGGACATAGTAGGCATCCTATTATTATATGTTGCAGCTATTTTGACATTGTGGACTATGATTATTTATTTGCGTGCAGCATGGCCTGAGCTATCCTCAAAGCCAGATTCTCGGGAATAAATAAAAAATTTCTTTTGTATAATTATCAGATTATCGATTCTTGCACTGTTATTTGGAAAGCCGCTCGGTTACAATTCTGCCTTCGTGAGGCGCGGTGGCAGAGTGGTCATGCAGCTGACTGCAACTCAGTTAACGCCGGTTCGATTCCGACCCGCGCCTCCATTTAACAGAAAAATAGAGTAGGACCTCTAATAAGCTCTAGGGCTTAATTTTAGTAAGTCAGCCCATCCATTAAATATGCCCGGATGGCGAAATTGGTAGACGCAAGGGACTTAAAATCCCTCGGTGGAAACACCGTGCCGGTTCGATTCCGGCTCCGGGCACCATTCTAAGTTTTATCCCCTCCATATTAGTCCATATTAGTCTGTAAATTCTCTCTAACTTTACATATAACTAACTGATTACAATACAAAACTTTACAAATATAATCTATTATTATTTTTTGACGTCCACTTACATCTATTATCATTTGGGGGTATAATTGGGGGCATTGGTATTAAATGACTACTTCGATACCCCCATATATGGCATTAACGAATATTCAAATTATTAACGCTAAACCCCGTGATAAAGCATATAAATTATCAGATAGCGGAGGGTTATATCTTCAGGTAAATCCGACGGGATCAAAGTGTTGGCGACTTAAATATCGTTTCAGAAATAAAGAGCGCACTTTATCTTTTGGTCAATACCCTGAAGTCAGCATCGCTGATGCAAGAGAGGCTCGCGGCGTTGCTAAAAAAAACTTATCTGCCAGTCTAGACCCGAATGCAATTAAAAAAGCTAAGTTGCGTCAAGAAAAAGAGGATGAAAGTAATACATTTAGGCTAATTGCTATTGAATGGCACCAAAAAAATAGAGGAAATTGGGTCGAAAAAACTTCCGCTAGAACTATCAGCTTACTTAAACGATATATCTTTCCATCAATTGGTGATATCCCTATCACTAAACTGAAAGCCTCTGAATTATTGAGGGCTATACGAAAAATCGAATCCCGGGGGAATATTGATACAGCACATCGTGCTTTACAGGTTTGTGGTCAGATATTCAGATTTGCAATTGCAACTGATAGGGGATCGATAGACTTCAGCTCAGTGCTTAAAGGCGCTTTAACTCCAGTTAAGGTTAAACATCATTCGAGCATCACTAGCCCTAAAGATTTTGGTCGATTACTCATAGATATTGATAACTATGATGGCGCTTATCTAACTCAACAGGCACTAAAATTAGCTCCTTTAGTATTTGTACGTCAGGGGGAATTGCGTCATGCCGAGTGGGCTGATATTAATTTTGAAAAGAAAGAGTGGAGAATCCCAGCGGAAAAAATGAAGATGAGGGTAGTGCATATTATTCCTTTGTCGAAGCAGGCATTACTTATTCTCAAGGACATTAAAGAGAAAGCAGAAGTCTCTAACTATATATTTCCTTGTGTCACCAGTAACAAGCGGCCTATGTCTGAAAACACAGTCAATATGGCACTCAAACGTATGGGTTACAAGGACAGGCATACAGCGCATGGCTTCAGAAGCACCGCATCAACCATATTACATGAACAGGGTTGGGCTCATGACGTTATCGAGCTTCAGTTAGCACATAAAGTCGGCAATGCTGTAGCAGCTGCATACAATTATGCGACATACATACCAGAGCGTCAGAAGATGATGCAACACTGGGCTGATTATCTAAATAATTTAAGAAAGTTATAAATATTACTCCGAATTACATACAGAGCAGAGTGATGACATCAAGAATTTTTTTTATCGATAAAGGTGAGGTGTGATGGATATAAATACACAGAATACCCAATCAGGGTTTTATAGATTACCGACAGTCTTAAGCATGATTCCGGTTTGTAAATCAGCATGGTGGGCCGGAATTAAATCTGGCATTTATCCGCCAGGCATAAAAATTGGGCCACGAACTACAGCCTGGCTTCAGTCTGATATAGATAAGTTATGCATTCGCCTCCAAGAAGGTCATTTGTATCCTTTAGACTCCAATGAGAAATGAGTTTCTCCAGCCACGCTAAATCTGGTGTTTTGGTGATCTAGCACTAAGTTGTTCATGAGGACTGAGTTTCTCCAGCCACGCTAAATCTGGTGTTTTGGTGATCTAGCACTAAGTTGTTCATGAGGACTGAGTTTCTCCAGCCACGCTACAGCTAGTGTTCTAGTGTCCTAGTGTTGCTATGTTCGGTGTT
>JGI24005J15628_10000117_pt1 | contig 54893 bp, 56 predicted proteins | sample LinPmetageLP40_FD_15628 | JGI IMG/M metagenome (IMG submission 15628)
TACCTAGTCCTGCTCCAGCAACAGGAGAGCCAAAAAGCATAGCAGCCGGATGGTCACCACTCCAATAATGTGTCCAAGCAAAACCAGCATCTATTAAACCTTTATCAACTGCATCAAGTGTTTCTTTTACACCTACTACTGTTCCTGCTGGAAGAATTTCAAATCTTAACGAACCATTTGTTAGTCTGCGCACATTATCAGCAAATTCTTTTAACATTTTAACTTCATCTGCCTTAGTATTTAAAACTGTTTGTAATTTAAATATTTTATTTTTTTGCTGTCTGTCATTTAAACTATCATAATTTTCATTTTTGTAACCCGTTTGTAATCCACTAAATATTTTTTGCATATATATATATATATACATACAAAAAATATATATATATATATTGATTTAAAAAAATATATATTGATTTAAATATTAAACTGCTTTATTGTATCTTTTTTCTAAAAAAATTTTATTTTTTGTTTGTCTAGGATTTAAACGATAGTAATTCTCTATTCTATATATTCTATCTAACATATATACATTATATTTAGAAAATATATTGGTTTTAAATTTTGGTTGTTTTTTTATAATCAATATAACCCTACTTTCATTGCTGCCCATTTTTCATTGATCTCGTCTTGATAATCTGCCCAAAAATCAGGATTCATAAGTATATAGCGTTTTAAATTTTGTGGTGCTGTAGGCATATGTGGCAACATATAAGTTTTTCTATCTTTATACCATGGTCCATAAAGTTTTTCTTGCTCTTCTATATATTTTATAGATGATTTTCTCCAAGGAGCATATGCGATGTATTTAGCAGAACCTGCTAACATTTCTGTAGACGTCATCTCTGCTAAAACTTTCAATGAATTTCCATTTTTATATCCTGGGCCATCTTTAACTAAAGAAAAATATTCATAATCTATAATTTGCGAATCCCATATTTGTACAAGTGGAGTTCCTTCCATTTGCGCGTTAAAGAATCTACCGTTCCAACCAGTTGCCATTACTACTTCACCATTCGCTAGTAATTCAGGTGGTTGAGCTCCAGCATTCCAAAAAACAAGACCGCCATTTGGGTCTTCACCTAGTTCTTTTATTTTATTTATTGCTCTATCAATCTCCCCTTTTTGGCTAAGTTTTATGTAAGTTAAGTCGCTACCCTGACCCGGATTTACACCAAGAGCGCTAATAGCAAATTCTAAGTTAGACATAGCTCCTTTATAAATTGCCCTTTTCCCAGGAAACTTTCTGGTATTAAAAAAATCTTTAATGGTTTTAGGTTTTTTTTTTCCGATAGTTGCATCATTGTAAGCAAAGTTCCATGAGTAAAGAATGTTTCCAACAGCGCATTTACTTGGCATACTTATGAAAAAATCCTCGCTAGCAGGTGTTCCATCAGGTGCTGGTGGAAAATCTTTATCAAAATCAAATTCATGAAATATACCTTCATCGCAACCTATAATAGTGTCTTTTGCGTAAACATCGATTATATCCCACGTTATTTTACCTGCTTCTTTTTGCGCCTTAATTTCACTCAATCCACCCGAATAATCTACCCAATTAATAGGAATTCCTAATTTTTTAGCAGTAGGGTTTCCATAACCTAATTTCTGAGATTCAGTGTAAGCACCTCCCCAACTTGCAACGGTAACCCCTTTAGTAAATTGAGATGGAGGTGCTGGCGTATAGGTGAAATTTACTGCTTGTCTAATCCATGGCATCCATACATCTCTATTATCGTTTAACCATTTATTTGCCGCATCTTCATGTGTCATCTTATCAAGATCAACTAAAGCAGCCATTGTGCCAAGTTGTTTTGTAGTAAATGATAATTTTTTAAACACATCGGCCGCGTCTGGATGTGTCAATGTCCATGTTTCGTTTACAGCCTTTTTTAGATAGCCATATGGAGAACCGCACTTACCATCACCACCATCCTCAGGTCTACATCCTTGATAATAGTCCGGAAATTTTATAAATGTAAAACCTTCTCTATCTGTAAAATTAGGTGACCAATTAAAAATAATTGTGCCTCGTTTCTCCTTTTTAGCCTGCGATAATTCAGCCCAAAGTGCGTCTGCACTTCCAGCAAACTTAACCCACCATTTTTTGTCTAATCCCAGTGCCTCAACTCGCTCAGGGATTACATTTCCATGCCATGTTTGGGGACCCTCAAGCCACCTACCTTTCCCATTTGGGGAATCAGGTGTAGTAAAAAACTTATAGATGTTAGTGTCTCTAAACACTTTCCAATCAGGTAATCCAGGTCCATTGTATTCACCAGCATCTCTAGCCCGCTGAATTTCGGCTTTAACTTCGGGCAATTCAGCAACCCAATTTGGGTAGCCCATGTCTTCAATAGTTTTCGCTTCATGATCTCCCCAATCAAGTAAACCTCCTTTTCTTTTAGCGTTTTCAAATGATCTTCCAAATGCTGATTCCCAGACTTCATGTGCGATGTGGACCTGTCCTAATCTAATCTGTTCATAAACTGCTTGTGAATCACTATTTTCATATCTAACATTAAGACCCATTGCTTCAAAAATGCCACCAATAACATAGGCCGAAACTATTTGACTGGACCAATTATGTATAGGAATTATAATTTGATTAATAGAATCTCTTTTATTGGATTTTAATACTTTAAATATTTTCTCCATTATATACTATATATATATACATTTTTTTTTTCGTAAATTTAAAATTTGCGATTATTTAAAATTATAATTATAATAACTTATATAAATGAAAACTATATTTTCTGATTTTGATGGAACTATAACAACGGAAAAAGGTGAACTTTTACCATCTACAATCACTCAAATCTACAAATTAAGTAAATTATATGATATTATTCTTGTAACAGGTAGACCTGTAGCTTGGGGAGAATTGATACTATCATGTTTCCCCATTAAAGCAGTTATAGCTGAAAATGGCTACTGTTGTTTAACATCTACAAAAAAATATTATCCATTTGGAGAAGCCAAAAATCAACAAAAAATCATTAAACTCATTAATGATAATTTTAATGTAGAATATTCTTCTGATCAGAAATCAAGAGAATCTGATATTGCTATAGAATTAAATCCCTATTTTTATAAAAATCAAACTGATATATTAAATTTAATTAAAGATTATCGATATAAAATAAGCAACATTCATCTTAATATTTGGGAAGGAGATTATAATAAAGGAGAGGCATTAAAATGGTATATAGAAAAATATAATTTAACGGATGAATTATTCGCTATAGGTGATTCACCCAATGACCAACCTATGTTTGACCAAATTAAAAATAGTTATCATGTAAAATCATTAAGCAATTTCAGTTTAAACACTATGACTAAAATAAATGAATATGGAGGTATAGGATTTAATGTATTTTCTAATATGCTTTTACCTCCTAAATTTGCATATGTAACATTAGTTACCAGTGAATTTTATGTAAAAGGAGCATTAGTGTTAATATATAGTTTAAAGAAAACAACTGATATACCTATATTAGTTATGGTGCCAAAGACATTAGATGATAAATACTGTAAGCAAATGTCAAAGTTAGGAGCTTGTATTGAAAAGGTAGATAATATTGAATTTGATCAAGACTTTATTAATAGACATAGTATTGATACAATAATGAAAAACGTCAAACCTTATACAGCTACTAAATATGGAGCAAAGAAATCTAAATTAGCATATAACATAGATAATTTTATGAAATTAAAACTATGGCAATTTACACAATATGAAAAATTAGCTTATTTAGATGCAGATATGATAGTTTTAAGGAATATGGACTCTATATTTAAATACGATGAATTTTCTGTAGCAACCAATCTACATGTAGATTTAAAACAATTAGGAAAAATCAATTCAGGAGTTTTTGTAGCCAAACCTTCTCAAATGACCTACAATAACATGATTACAACATTATTAAATTCTAAAACAGTTTACCCTAGAACTGACCAAACATTTTTAGAAGAATATTTTAAAAGTCCATATATATTACCTCACACTTATAATTGTTTACAATATCTTAATTGTATAAGTAAAGAATCCATAAATTTTGAACATATATTTGCAATTCATTATATTATTGATAAACCTTGGGATAATAGTAAAGAACATCATCCAGACTTAGAAAAATTACATACTATTTGGTGGGGAATGTATAATCAGATTCAATTATAATTATTTTTCTATATAATCTAATATTGAAACTGTTAATAAAAATTGCAATACCATTACAATTATTTTCAAATTTTTACTTTTTGGATAAATATCTCCATAACCTGTAGAAGAAAAAGTAGTCATTGTAAAATATAATCTATTAAAAAATCTATTTTTAAAACCAATGTCTTCTTTTTCATCAATTCCTATCCAATGTGTGTAATTAAATGGATAAAATAAAACTGAAAATATAATTACAATTGAAACAACCAATAATGATATTTTTTCTAATTTATTCATTAATAAATATAATTAGATATTAATGAATTAATCTGTGATATTAATTAATCTGTGATATTAATTAATCTGTGATATTAATTAATCTGTGATAAATAAGATTTTATATTATTTGTTATATAATCAGGAACCCAGGTTTTCCAAACTTCTTCATTTGTTTTTAAAAAATATATCACTGTATTTTCAATTGACGTGTTATTTTTTTCTATATAAAATAATAAGTCAGAAACAGTTTTAGAATCTAGAGTCCTGTTTTGAATATATTTGTATTCATCTGAATTAACTTTAAATTTTTTTATAAAATTTTGATTAACTATAGAGTAAACTGAAGTTTTTAACCATGATGTAGGTTTTGGATTTTTACAATCAGGTTTCATAATACAATTATCCCAATATTCTTTACCTAAAAAATCAACACCAAAATCTAATAATTTTAAATTATATTTGGAAACATTTGTAGTTGGTTGCCAATAATGTCCAAACCAAGATTTATTTGATCTATCAGCACTCTCTAATGTCTTATCTAATTTTAATCCACTTTCAGGAACAACTATTTCCCAACCTTTTTCATCCATTTTAAATGCTTTAAACAAATTTAAATTTACTTGATTACACCCCCTCCAAATTGTTGGGCATATAACTATTTTCCCATCAAACCATTCAGGATGTTCAATAATTTGTTGTACATTCATATTTATAATTTTAGGATAATTTTTTATTGATTTACCATTTATAAACCAACCTTCTCCAACATCTTTAATAGGTATTTTATTTGCTACTATAATATTGTTTTCTTCTTTTATATTGTTGTTATTAATCCAATTTTCTGGTATTAAATAAGGTAATTTTACAGTTTTTATTTTATTGTAAGCATCTACCGCGTTTATATCATTTAATATTACAGTATGTTTGAATCCTTGTTCTAAAACTATTTTATCTAACATACTTAACAATTGACTAGAAGCCCAATTTAGATTTGCTATTTCAATTATGTTTTTTTTTCTTAAATTTACTAATCTAAATATTTTTTCCATACTTTATATATATAGAATTTATTTTTACCAATAAGATTTGGGTAAAATATGAGACATATCGATTTGATTTTTATGTTTTACAATCATATCATATATCTCCTGTATTTGTTGTTTATCTAAATATATTGGATTTAACCCTAAATCCAAAAATTTCTTATTTGATGCTTTCAGTTCATTCTTTACTAACTCTTTTCGCGGATTATCTATATGATTAATTTGAGTTTCTGGATACACTCCTTGAATTAAATTAGCTAAATCTAGTAATCTATGCGTTTCAGTTAATTGATTTCTAATCACAACTCTTTCACCTATCATAGGAGGATTATTAATCGCTAAAGATATACAATCTATAAAATTTCTAATATGTATAAAAGCACGTGTTTGCTCCCCTGTTCCATATATTGTTAATGGGATATTATTTGCTGACTGCATAATAAATCGATTTAAAACTGTTCCATAATCACTATCATAATCAAACCTATTTACTAAATCTGGATGCATTTCTGTCTCGTCAGTTCCTAGTCCCCATATAATACCCTGATGTAAATCAGTTATCCTTAGTTTGTAATTTTTATTATAAAATTGGAAAAAAAGCGCATCTTGTGTTTTGGTCATATGATAAATTGAACCACCATAAGCTGGATGTAATATTTCTACATCTTTATAATTACCATCACTATCAGGCATTTTAACATTTACATATCCTTCAGGTAATGTTGTATTACTAATAGTTCCATAACCATATACCCCCATTGTCCCTAAATGAATAAAATGAATTGTTGGATTAACTTCAACTATTACATTTAATAAATTATGTGTAGCATTTAAATTATTATTTACGGTGTAATTTCTAGTATGTTCATTTTTCATAGAATAAGGCGCAGCTCTCTGTTCACCCAAATGTATAATTACATCTGGTGAAATTTTTTCTACTAAACTTTTTAATCTATTATATTCAGTTGCTATATTTATATTTTCAAAACTTATTGTTTTACCACTAACCTCTTTCCAAGTATTTAATCTTTGATAAATAGATGTGATAGGAGTTAATGATGTTACCCCTAATTCTGTATCAATATTTCTCCTTGATAAATTATCAATTATAGTAATATCCATACCCAATTTTGATAATTTGAGTGATAATGGCCAACCACAAAAACCATCTCCTCCTACAATTATTACTTTCATATTATCAATAATTTATAATTATATCTTTAAATAATAATACTTATATCTATTTTAAAATATCTATTATATCCCAATAATTCCAATTATTGATTCTCTTCAAATCGACATTTTTGTTATAAGACTGTGTAAAAAGTATGTGTTTCCATCTAGGTTTTACACATCCCGATATTTCAGGCTTATCATCTATTAATATATCACCCATAACTAAGGTTTTATCATATGTTATTATTAATTTATCTAAATAATCTTCACCAAAATATTTATTAATCCATTTAATTTTACATAAAATTGCATTATCAATAGATATTTTGGGAGGAGAAGTTAAAAAAAACACATCATAATTCGTGTTTAATTTTTTGACTGTTTGAATAGCATCTGGATTAGGTCTTAATTCAAAATAAAATTTTTCCTGTTTTAAAACTTTTTTAATTTCAGGATGATATTTCTGATCGAAAGATTTATAAATACACCAATATTTTCTATTATAAATATCTAAATCATTAGATAGTTTATCTTTTAAACCTTGATTCCAATCAATTATTGTATTGTCTAAATCAATTAATACAATTTTTTTATTCATTATTTATTTATAAATATAATATATATATTAAATATTATTTAAGATGTTAAACTTAATCCAATCTAAAAATCATGACATGTTTAATTTATTTGCACTTTTACCTATAATATTTTTAACATTAGGATATTTTGTTTTAAGTGAAAATATAAACACTTTATTATTACCATATTATTTTATCATTTCTATCTTATATTTATTAGTTGACATGTCAATAATTTATTTTTATCCCAATTGTGTTACTAATAATACAGTTTTAATTATTCATCATTTATTTGCATTATTTTTAATTGGATATGTATACTATATTGAAGAAGACATTAAACTGAGGAGTTTTTTTTATCATTTACAATTAGGCGAAGTAACCAGCTGGTTACTTATTGCTAAAAGAAATTTCAATTATAACTTTTTAAATTATTTGTTTAATTTATCATGGATAATAATTCGTTTAATTGTTTATCCCCAAATATTTTTAAGTTGTTACCCTATTAAAGAATATAGTATTTATCCAAAAATACTTGTCTTATTATTATGTATTATGAATTATATATGGACATTTAAATTATTTAAAAAAAATAAATATTTACAAACAAAAATACATGAATTTAAACAATTACAAATATCGGAAAAACATGACCTTTACAATATAATATCCTTATTACCTATAGTTTTATTTACAGTTTATCAACTTATATCAATTTCAGCTTCTGAAACATATTATTTATATTTTTTAACAATAGTATCTTATATTGTATTAGATATTATATGGATTTTTAAATATCCTAGAACAGTGAGGTCTCCTAATGTTATACTTTTTCATCACATTATAATGTTATTATTAACGTTATATCAAAATCAAAATAGAGAATATGCTATATTATTTTATAAAGCAATGATAATAGAATTTAGCACATGGTTATTAATAACGAAACGATTTTTTAAGGAGAGTTTAAATAGACATTATTTAATAAAAAAATATACAAATTATATACACTATAGTTGTTGGATATTAATAAGAAATTTTTATGTTCCATACATTATGATATATGAAAGTTATCAAGTAATTGGGTCATATATAGTGCTTTTAGGTTGTTGTATAATAAGTTTATTACAATATTATTGGACATATAAATATTTAAACACTATATATAAAGATATACAGTTATAAATCAATAATTACATTCTCCATATGCTACTGGAAATGGACAGCAATCCCTTACATTGAAATTTGAGCTGTTCATAGTCAATAATCCTACTAATCTTTCAAAACCTAGACCACCACCAGCATGTCGCCATGTTCCATTTTTCCTTAAATCCAAATACCAATCTAAGGGTTCCAATTTTATATCTTTATTTATCATATTAGTCTTCAATTTATCATAATTGTCTTCTCTGACAGAACTACCTATTAATTCTCCAATAGAAGGAACAATTAAGTCCATACAATTAACAACTTTACTATTTAGACTATCTTCTTTCATATAAAAAGATTTTAGTTGTTTAGGATAGTTATAAATAACTAATGGAAGTTTAAAATGTTGTTCTGCTAAATATCTTTCACAAACACTTCCCAAATCATCTCCCCATATGGGCATATCTTCATCTGAAATTTTTAATTTTCTTTTTTGTTTTGCTTTTTCTAATACAATCAGGGCATCATCATAAGATATTCTGGGATAATCTTCATCTCTATATTTTTCTAAACTTTCTATTATACCTTTAGAATAATATCCATTTAAGAATTTATATTCTTCATTGCATTTTATTAAACACTTCTCAATAACATATTTAATCATATTTTCTGATAGTTGGATAAGTTCATCTAGACCACAAAAACTAAATTCATATTCTACATGAGTAAATGCAGCTAAATGTCTTGTTGTAGAAGATTGTTCTGCCCTAAAAGAAGTATTCATTGTATAACATCTACCTAATCCAGAACAAATTGCTTCTAATTGTAATTGTGAACTGACAGTTAAGTAAGCTTTTTGTTTAAAAAAGTCTTCAGAACCACCATAAACTTTATCAGATGGTGAAACTAATTCAAATGTTTCGCCCGCGCCCTCACAATCACTTGTGGTTACAACGTTTGGGTCTAAATGATAAAAATTGTTTGTTTCAAAAAATTCATTTAAATAGTATAGTGCAGCGCTCCTGATTTTCATTATAGCAGAAAAATAATTTGTTTTACATCTGATATGTTGATATTTTCTCATTACAGCTGGTTTAACTCTACCTTTACTAATAATATATGTTTCTCTATCATTAATTATACCAATAGTTTTAATATCAACAATATGAACTTCTAATAATTCTTTTGAAGATTCCGGAGGTTTAACCAAAATACCTTGGAGCTCAATTGAAGCTCCTACAGATAAAGAACCTAATTTACTAATCATATCATCTATTTTTTCATTAGAGCACATTGCATTGTTTTTATCAAAAAGTATTTGTAAATTTTTAGTTATAGAACCATCATTAATTGAAATAAAGAAAATATCCCGTTGGTTTCTATAGGTTTTTACCCAACCTGAAAGATTTACAGTTAGATTGTCACTATAAACTGTTGAATCTATTGTTTTAAGATTTTCTAAATCTGTAGAACTAAATATTTCCTTAAGTAGCATTTGATTTGATTTTTAATTTAAAAAAAATAATATTAAAAATCAAATTAAAATAATATATTAATCATAATCATCCCATCTTACACCTGTATATAAATTATATTCCCAAATATCACTACTTTTAATAAAATTATAAATTTTTTTAAATTTAAAGTATAAATAGTTGAGCATTATTACTATTATATAATAGTATTATTTTAAATTAATTTACAAACGATGTAATCTATTATATTCTTTAAGTATATTTATTTAATTAGTATGTAAAGAAACCTTTTTCTTTTCGGCTTTACTTACTTTCAGCTCACCTGTAGCAACCTTTGGTAAAGAATCTAATTGAGCCTGTACTTCTAACGTATCCCATTCTCTTTTCATCTCTATTATTGTTTCTAAATTATCAACCAAGTTTGCGCTGATACCTGTGCCACCACCTGATTCAATATTATCTACAATAAAATCTATAAAATTTGTAATGGTGTTTCCGATCTTATCTAATAGAATTTTCGTATTAGGTTCAGGATTTACGAAAAAATCTTTCCGGGTGACATTTAATTCTGCTAAGTTTTTATAAATACTACAAAATAGGTCCATGTATTTATCTAATGTGCTTTTAACATATCTAGTATATACTACTTTTAATTTCAAAGTTGATGCGTCTTTCACTTTTATTTTCAAGTTTTTAATATGATATCCAGTTAATATAATAAAACCATGAATTACTGGAACTCTCTTTATTCCTAATGCTGAACTACAAACTTCTTTGTAAACTAGAATATATGGATTTAAAAATTTAGATTTAATTACCTTTGATTTTGGTTTAATTTGTGATTCTCTATGTTTTTGTAAGCTACGTAAAGCATGCATTTTAGCATTTATATGTCTATCCCAATCAGCCCTGGTAGGTTTTGATAAAACTCTAGGGCACGTTCTTGAATCAACTCCTTTAGTCCCACAGTGTGAACAGATTAAGGGTTTTACGACTAATTGTCTGACATGCGGTTGTTGAAAACCTTTAACTTTCGCTGCCAAAGGATGTTTATCCCAATTTTCTTTAGTTGGATTAGCTAAATATAATGGACATGTCCCCCTGTTTACACCAACACTTCCACAGCCACTACATTTGTAATTGTTTTATCTAGTTCTTTTGATTTAGTTTTTGGCTTTATAATAAATTTTTTTTTCTTTTTCCTTGCTTGTAAAATTAACAGTGCTTTTGGATGTTTTTCCCAATTCTTTTTTGTTGGATTGTCCATTAAAAGAGGACATGTGCTACGATTTGTTCCCTCACTCCCACATTCTGAACATTTCATCTTTATCTTAAAAAGAGATTTAATTTTTTAATTCAAATTTATTATCTATGAATCTATTTTCCATAAGCGCCTTTACTAAATTTTTCTTCATACTCTTTTCTAAGTCGTTCTTTTAATCCATTTTGTATATGGCTTAATACCATCATAGATTTGATACTGATTTTTGGATTTTCATAAAAAGGTTTCATTATTTCTGAATAACGTTGTTTATAATATTCTTCAAAATTAGGTTTTTTGTAGATTTGTGATACAATTTCTGGTGTTAATTTTGGAAAAAACATATATATATAAACTGGTAACTGTTTTTAAATATATATTTTAGAAACTGTCTTAAATTTGATTGACTTGTCATAAAAAAAATAATAAAAAATGAATCCTCAGTGGCAAAATATGGGAACTGCAATTATAGAAGTGAGAAAAATAAGAGATAATTATATATCAGGTAAAGCACCTAAAGGTGTTCCTTTGTATTTTCGAACTCTAGATAAAGATACTAATCAAGAAATATCTTGGAGTGGCTTAAAATGGGGACAGTTTACAATACATATGGTTTGGGCAACAGATAAAGCAGAAATCCTTGATAATTGTCTATATCCTGGTAAAATATGGGACCAAGCTGAATATTTTAAAAATTTATACAATATTACTAAGTGTGATAGAAAAAATCTTATTATTCAGACACAAGTTTTTCCAATAAATATAAATCTTGAACATACTCCCAGATTTGAACCTACCTCTATATCTTATATATAAATTTTAAAAACTTTTCTTGAAAAAAAAAATAAAAAAAGTTTCCGCTAAAAAAAAAAAAGTCCCCCCCCCCAAAAAAATTAACTAAAAAAATGAATCCATTTGGATTCAAATTAATAGTGATTTTTTTTCGCTGCACAAACTTAATATTTTTTTTAAATATATTAAATATAGTATTATTAAAACAAGCTTAAAAAATTATCAAAATTATGGATTCAAATTAATTGTGAATTTTTTTTGAAAAAAACATTTCTAATAAAAATCTATGAAGTTTTTTAAAATTTAACAAGTAGTTACATATAAACCTCCGTATAAAATCTTCATAAGAATAAGCTAATTTAAAACATAATTTTAATACATTTTACTTAAATTACTATAATAAAAAAATTCACTAAAAAATTGAATCCAACTGAATCCTGAATCCAATTTTGGATTCAAATTAATTGTGAATTTAAAGATTAAATATAATATACTATTTATATGGTGATTTATAAATGTATTAGATGTGGTTACACATCCAATTACAAGAATAATATGAAAACACATATAAATAGAAAAAAACTTTGCGAAAGCATAATAGAAAATATTCCCAGACAACAATTAAAGTTAATTTTTTCAAAAAATATAGAAAAATTTATTTATGAAGGATTTTTAGAGAAAAAAAAGGAAAAAGAATATAAATGTCAATATTGTTCTAATATTTTTACAACAAGTAGTAATTTAAATAAACACAATAGAATATGTAAATTTCGAGAAGATAAAGAAGATAAAATAATAGATTTTATCAAAAATCAGACAAAAAAATATGAGAAACATATAAAAATGTTAGAAATAAGAGAAAAAGAAAGGGAAGAAAAATGGGAAAAAAGAGAATTACTATTAAAAAATGAGATAAGTAAATTACTAGAAAAAGTTGAAAAACCTAATATAACTAATATACAAAATCAAAATAATATATTTATTAATAATCATGGTAATGAGAATTTAGACTATATAAATTCAACAGTAATAAATAATTTAATTAATATTCCGTATGGTGCATTACCAAAATTAGTTAAATATATACATTTTAATCCTGAACATCCAGAAAATCAAAATATTAAAATTACCAATAAAAAATTACCTTATGCGAGTGTGTATAAAGATAGTAAATGGATATTGACAGATAAAAAAGAAGTTATAGATAATATGTTAAATAAAGGTTTTAATATGTTAGAATATCATTATGTAAATAAAGAAGAAAAAGATAATAAATATGAAAATTTTAAGACGCAGTATGAAGATGGAGATATAAAGCTTAAAAAACAATTAAATAAAGATGTAGAATTAACTATAATTAATGAATCTGTAACTAAATAAAGTATATAAAAATACTTTAATACAATTGATATAAATGGAAACAGCTGATATTTGGGAAAAAATAATTGTTCCATTAATAATTGGTCCCATATTTATTTTGATTAAAATTTTATATGATAGATGGGATACAAAACGGACCCAAAAAAAATTATTAATTAATAAAGTTAAATTAGAAAAAATATCCAATCAATTAGATAAATTTTATTGGCCACTTTATATTAGACTATTAGATGATTACAATTTATGGAGTAAAATAAATTTTAAAGATAATATAATTGAAATAACAGAAAGTGGGTCAGAGAGTGAAATAGATATTCAAGACAATTTTATAACATGCAATTATATTAAAAAAGAAGGCGATAAAGTTATTGAATGTAGGAATCCTGTAGCTGAAAATTGTATTGATAATTATGGAGCTTATTGCATAAAACATAAACAATATAGAAGTGAAAAAATTGTAAATACTTGGCATATGGCTTTTGAAAAAACAAAATTGGTAACAAAAAAAAATATAGATGTCGTGGATTATGATAAAATAGTTAATTCAGAACAAATTACAATAGATATAGAACCCAAACTTGAATATGATAATAGTAATATTAATAATAAAATACAATTATGTAATGATGATACATTATCTAATGTTTCAAATAGAGATATAGATGATCTACTTGATAAATTAAGTATTGATAATTCAGATAAAAACGATATTAACAGTAAAATGTTAAATGAAATATTAAAATATATAATAGAAAATCATCAGAATATTTTAAAAATAATTGTTGATAATATTTATATAGCAGAACCAAAAAGAAATATGACAAAGCAATTAATGAAATTCAGTAAATTCATTAATATATTTAGGTCTGAAATAAATAGTAACAGTGATTTAATCAATCCATGCAATTATGGTGCTGGATATCCTAAAAAACTTTTACCTATGGTAGAAAAAAAAGTCTTGAGTTTACAAGAACAATATAATGAGCTTATTAATTGTTATTATGATTAATGTATAATTAAAATCATTTAAAAGTTACTTAAACACACATATATATATGTTTAAGTTTTTTGTATATTTTTTTTTATTAACTTTGACAAATGGCTTGGAAAAATCATCAAATTTGCATGATTCTGATACTATAATTGAGTGTTGTAAAGATCATAAGCAAAAAAAAGTGAAAACAATTGCAATGGGTAATTACAACTGTTCTCAATTAACACCATTTGGAAAAGATAGATGTAATAGTATATATGGAGGTAAAGTATGTAATTGGGATAAATGTCTTATAGATTTACCTGTAAATAAATGTCAAAGACAAAAAAAATATGAAATGCATTATGGGAAAAAAATAGATGTAGGACAATGTATGGGAATATGTAAAGGAGTTAAAGAGATTTGTTCACCTTTAACATATGAATATGTAGAACTTAAGGGTGGAACATTAAAAATTATTAAAGATTGTGAATGTTCAGATTGTGGTGTTGTTAATACTAATAGTATAATTGAAGTTCCTATAGGTAGATGTATAGGCAAATGTGATGTAAAAGATATATTATGTTCAGCTGGTATAGAAGATTCATATAGTCAATCTGGACAAGAACCAGTGAATCCATCTAGTCAGTTACTTACGAGTGCAGGTAATATTTGTTCTTTGGGGGTTCAAAATAGTTTTGATACATTTATAGATAATAGGTGTTTTGTGCATACATTTGATAAATGTGATTTTTCAATTGATGAGTGTCCAATAAAAACAATATTTTTAGATATATGTATGCAGGCTGCTAATGTTCCATTAACAAATACAGATAGTATTCGCTTAGGGACAAATGGTAATGGTTTGTGGGGACAAAGTTTACCATCACTAAATGGAGGTTCATGGAATCCTGGTAATAATATATGTTTAACATTAGATTTAGATAATTTAAATGGAGGTGTAAGTATAATAAATAATATTATATCTTCAAATAATTTAGATGTTTTAGTTCAAGATGATACTGCTGTTGATTATATAAATATTAGAGTATTAAAGGAAAATTGTGAGAAATGTCTTCCTATACATAATGTTGTAAATAGTTTATTTACATTGAATGGATTAAGTGAAAGTAGACATATAAAAGATTGCAATTGTATAAATGTCCAAAAATGTCATCGAGAAGTTTTAGAAGAGACATATTATCCTGGAACAAATTTTGAAAGAACGATTGATATAGGTCAGTGTTTAGGAGGTTGTGATAATACAATATGTAAAAGAACATTTAAAACATCTACTAAAATTAAAACACCTATGGGTAATCGGTTTATAAGTGTTATTGATAAATGTTATTGTTAATTTATACTAAGTTGTTAAGCATTATCATAGCTATATTTTCACTTAATGTAACATATGATAAAGGAATATGAAAAAATGAGCCTAAGCAACCACAACGTAATTTTTGACCATTTACTAAAGATATTAAAACTGAAATAATACTAATTAACATTATAGTCATGTTTACAAATTTAACTTTACTAATTTCAATATTGTAAATATAAAATAGTCCTAATATAATTTCTAAAAATGGATATGAAAATGCATAGAAAGGAACATGTTTTCCTATAATATCATATTTTTTAAAAATATCAACAAATGTATTTAGATTTATTAATTTTAATATTCCAAATAAGATCAGTATACTTCCAATATAATTTTTATATAATTGTTTATTTTTGATACCATAAATTTTTTTCAATAACAGATTTATTAGATATAAGATTGAAAATATAAAAGTTATAAGAAGGAATGATTGTAAATTATTTAACATGTATATTATTAATACATATTAAATTATTGCGTTTACAAATTATAATATTTGTTACTCATTATTATGAATAAAACTTATAAAATATTGGAATTAGATGATAAAACAGAATATCCGTTTGAAACTATTAAAAAACAATTTTATAAATTATCAATTAGGTATCATCCAGATAAGTTTAAAGATAATTATAGTTTAAATATACAAGAAAAATATAAATCTATTATAAATGCCTATAATGAAATAAAATATAATTTTGTAAATAAATCTAAAAAAATTTCAAATAATCATGAAGGACTTAAATTTTTATCAAAAAAAAAAATTAAATTAGATTTAGACTTAAGTATGTTGATTAAAGAGAAAGGATTAAATAAGATATTTTTAGAAAATATTGATGATGAAGATAAAAATAATATAAAATTGTATTTAGATTTAAATTTAAGTGAATATGATATTGAAAATCAATTTAAGCTATTACATCCTGATAAAAAAGATATAGATGAAATTAAATTACATAAAGATACTAAAATAAAGATAGATGATATAAAAAAACAAAGAGAAATAAGCTTAAATGATTTAATGCCAAAAAAAATAGTTGATAATAGTAACTTTAATAGTCAGTTTTTGATTAATAAGGCAAAATATAAAAAAATAATTAAATATAATAAACCAGATAATAATAAGTTTTATCATTTATCAGGTAAATTAAAGACTCATTTTGACATTAAAAGCGAAGAAGTAGATTCATTTATAAATCCTAAAGTTATAATAAACAAAAAAATAAAATTAGAAGAGTTAGAAAAACTAACTGAAAAAGAGTTTTCATTGAATTTAAAAAAATTAATAAAACTACGCGATGAGATTTAAATTATTTTCCGATTGATTATTTGTATAATGTTTTTCTAATAATTCAGAATAATTACTAGAATTATATAATTGTTCTAATGTAGATTTTTTTGTATTAATATCTCTAATTATTTCTTCTCTCAGATTTTCTAGCTTAATAGTTTTTACTATATTATTATCAGGTTTATCATAATGTTCAATTAGATTAATTAATTGTTCTTTTTTTAATTTTTTTTGATATTTTTTGTATTTAACTTCAAAAGTTGCTTCGGGTTCTAAAATACCTATTTTTGCGGTGGGGTCAGCCCACATTTTAATATTTTTGTTAATTCCGGAACTCATCACTACCATTGCACCACCCCTTAATTGACTATTAGGAGGTAAATATGCATATATAGGATTTTTATATTCTCGTAAATTATCAACTATCATACTTCCATATTTTAAAATTTCACTGAACATATCAAATTGTCCACCAGAAAATCCTCTCCAATTCATCCATAATATTAATGGTATATTTTCTCTATTTGCATCATTTATAGTTTGAGCAAATTTATAACTGGAATCAGGGTATAAGACATTTGGGCTTTTTTTTCTTATATTTTGTGAACTGTTTAAATCTTCATAATTTGCAGGTATTTTAGTTTCTGTAATATTTTTACTATTACCTATAAAAGCAAAAGCGATATTATTTATTTTACATCTCCCTGTTATTAATGATTTAGAATATGATTCCATAGTTTCAAATATTAGACCATTATCAACTATATTTTCAAAATCAGTTAGTTTACTTGCACATGTTAGATGACAATTTAAATGTTTTTTTATAGGAGAATTTTGTAAAAAACTCAACCATAAATTAATTAATTCAGCCCCTTGTTTATTAGTTTCAACACTATTTTGAGAGACACCATTCGCTTCCATAATATGATGCCCACCTAACTGGTTATTCGAATCATATATGTGTCTACCTAAAACCTTATTTAGAGGCTTATAACCTGTCAATAATAGGGGTGAATGAGTTTTTTTTTGAATTATTCGGTGTCCTAATCTTGATAAATATGCACCAATTCCTACTGAGTATCCATATATATAAGTAAGAGTAAATATAGAATTATACGCTAAAGATGTTTCTGAAGCTATATCGGCACAACCATCTAAAGTTTCAATTGAATGATTTTTAAAATGTGTTATTTTATAATTATCATTGTTATTATAATTTTTATCTATAACAATTTCTTTTTCCCATTTTTTATAATCGATTTTTTTAATAAAAAATAAATTTTCTTTATAAATTAAGTCATCTAATATTTTTGTATTATAATTAATATATGCTCCAGTAGTTTTACATAGATAAATTCTTGGTATATTATTTTCTCTACAAAATTGCGAAGCTGTTTTAAAAGATTTTTGTTCCTTAATTGAAAACGCAGATTTATTGTATGAATGGTGATGACATATTATAACTATTTTAAAATCATTATTTAAAACTAATAATAAACCTAGAACACCGGTTTTTCTATTATCTAAATCAAATAATAGTTCATAGGATATATTTTCATATTGTTCATAATCCCATTTTTTTGTAATTATAGGTTTATCGATAGCAATGACACTTATATTTTTAAATTCAAAGTAATTTAAAAAATTGATTAAGTCGAAATTATCGTTAGTATGATTATCACTTTTAATAGTTTTATTTTCTAAACATTCGATAAATTCTGTTTTATTGATAATCATATTTTTAGGAATATTTTTCAAGATATTTTTATAACTACCTGAATTACCACTTATATCAGATTTATCAGATTTAAATTTACCTAAAATAGTCCCCTCTTTTACTAAATCACCAATATTTATATCGGATATTATAAATTCTGACAGATTTTGACATGTTATGGGAAAAATCATTTTCATAGATTCAATTTCAAATATAGTATCATTTAGATTATAACTAGATTTTATATATATATTGACAATTTTACCCGAAACAGGGGATAATAAAATATTATCATCTATTTTTTTATAAAATTGATATATATTATCGTTAATAAATAATTTAAAATCTTGGTATTTTGGAAAATCGTCAGTTATAATCTGAATTCTATAAATATTATTATTCAACATTATGTTTAATACAGATTTAGATACAATATATAATTTAGTTTCAATATATATATCATTGTTTTCATTGTCGTTATCATGTATAGAAATTACTACAGAATTCCAGTTATTATCTAATGACCTATAATTAAAATTACCTTTAATATTTATATAATTATTGTAATTTTTAAAGTTAATATCTAAATTAATAGTATTATCTGATTCAACAATATGGCCATTTTCTATTAGTTTATTATTGATATCAATATAATTACAGTATCTATACCAACCTTGTGTAATTAATCCAAATATCCAATAATAATTATCTAACTCATTTTTATTTATATATCTATTTATTATATTATCATACATATCATATTTAATCCATTTAGTTGTATGTAGATTATTAATAAATATAGAATCATTTAAAAGTTTTTTAATAAAAAAAAGACTTGTATTAACATTGCTATCTATTTTGATCTTTTCTATTAAATATACCATTTTTTGGATTGCTTCATTTCTTGTTTTTCCTATAGAAAATATATGTCCAATTTGTGAATCTACGGTATTTATTATATGACCATTATTATTAATAGAAATATATGACCATGTATCTAATAAATTAGGTATTGTAATAGAGTTGATTTTTCCAGATGACGGTTTAAAATCTCCACTAACATTTTCTGCATTTATTCTTGCCGCAATAACATGATTTTTAGGATAATCAAAAAATGTCTGAGTATTTTTATTAAAACTATTGAATATCTGTGATATTTTTTTGTTTTCACAAGTAATTTGATATAAAATAGATGGTAGATTTATATCTAATAATAGTTCAGTGACTATATGTTCAACTTGTAATCTTGGATTAATTTCTAAAAAAGTAACTATGTTTGTTTTGATGCTATAAAGAAATTCAGCTGTTCCTAAACCTTTATAATTAACACTTTCAGCCATTTTAATGGCACTTACTTCACACAGTTTTATAATGTGTTTGGGTGCAACAGAAATAGGACCTTCTTCTACCAATTTTTGGTTACGACGTTGAAGTGTACAATCTCTACCGAATAAGTGTATTGTTTTTTCACCATCACCTAATAATTGAACTTCTATATGGTGACATTCCTCCATTAGTTCCATAACAAATATAGATAAATTAGATTTATCTAAGTTCATTTCTTTTATAATTTGGTTATAGTTTTCTTCAATAACTTTACAATCAAAAGTATTAATAACTCTTATCCCTTTACCACCTCCTCCATTAGCTTCTTTTAATATGCAAGGCAATCCTATTTTATTTACAGAATCAATGACTTTATTTAAGTTATTTAATGGCTTTAATCCACTCCATTTAACTAAGGGAACATTATTATCTTCTGCTAATTTCATTGAGTTTATTTTATTACCAAGTTGTAATATTGTTTCGGATGAAGGACCCATAAAAATTATATTATTTTTTTCTAATTGTTCAACGAAATCAGCTCTTTCAGATAGATATCCCCAACCTGGAAAAACCGCATCGATACTGTGTTTTTGACAAATATCAATTATTTCATCTATATCAGTAAAAATAGTATTTTTACAAAAAATTTTATCGTCTAAATATGATATATATTGGTAATCAGATTTTAAGTCATCTTCTGTCACTAAACCAAATAATTTTAATTTTTTCCTATAAACGCAGTTATTTATAGATAATATAAATTTCATTGCACTTAATCCTCTATTAGCAATTAATATATTCAACATATATATTATGTATAGTTTAATATTTTTTTATATAACAATTTGATTTACTGTTTTAAGACTTAAACACTTGTAACATTAACCATTTACTAAAATGTTCAGGAATCTCATATTAAACAACATTTCTAAAAGAGCATATAATACATTTTCAAAAAAACATATAGGTATCAATAATTTAGAAATACAGAAAATGCTATCTGTTATTAATATTTCTAGATTTGAAGATTTAATAGAAAAATCTACCTATATAAAATCCTATCCCAATTTAAAATTAGAAACTGCAAAAACCGAGGTTGAAGCTAATTTAAATTTAAAAAATATATTAAATAAAAACATTGATAATAAATCATTAATAGGTTTAGGATATCACAATTCACATTTACCTTTTCCTATTAAAAGACATATTTTACAAAATCCTAAATGGTATACAGCCTATACACCTTATCAATCAGAAATTTCTCAAGGACGTTTAGAAAGTCAGTATAATTTTCAAACAGTAATTAAGAGTTTAACAGGATTACCTGTTTCAAATGCATCATTGTTAGATGAAGGTAGTGCCGCTGCAGAGGTTTTATCCATGTGTTTCAATTACTCAAAAGAAAAAAAAAATAAATTTTTAGTTTGTGATTCCATGCATCCACAAATTTTATCTATTTTAGAAACCAAGGCAAAAAATTTAAATATAGAATTGATAAAATGTGACTTTGAAAATTTTGATATTGAAAATCTAGAGTCTAAAGAAATATTTGGTATTATGTTTCAGTATCCTAATACTTATGGAGAAATTAATATTCCTTATCATATAATAGACTACGGGAAAGTTAATAATATTCCATTGATTTCATCTTGTGATATTTTATCACTTTCAAAATTAATTACTCCTGCTGAACTAGGTATCGATATATGTTTCGGAACAAGTCAAAGATTAGGAGTTCCATTATGGTTTGGAGGACCTCATCCAGCTTATTTAGCTACATCTAATAAATTTATTAGACATATACCCGGTAGAATTATTGGAAAAACTACAAATGATAATAATGAGGAGGTATTTAGACTAGCACTTCAAACTAGAGAACAACATATTAAAAAAGATAAGGCAACTAGTAACATATGCACATCGCAGTCTTTATTAACCAATGTAGTTGCAATGTATAGTATTTATCATGGACCAGATGGATTTCAAGAAATATATAAATCAATAAATACAAATACCCGAGCTCTAAAAAAATTTTTAGATTCAATGTTTATAGGTGTTAAAAGTAAGCATTTTTTCGATACGGTGCATATTGAAGATGAAGACGCATTAAACATATATAATAATTTAAAAAAGCATAGTTATCTGTGTAGATATATTAATGATAGAGAAATTACAATTTCATTAGATGAAACCATAACTGAGAAAGATTTAGTTAATATTTTCAATATAATTAAGTTGTCTATACATAATGATAGTCCAAAATACAATGAGTCAACAATTAAAAATATTAAAAATCATGCTGAGGATTTTAACTATTTACCAAATAATTTATATAGAAAAACAGAATTTTTTGAAGAAGATTTATTTAACAAATATAGAAATGAGACACAATTAATGAGATATATTCATAAATTATCTAACAAAGATTATACATTGTGTGAAGGAATGATACCATTAGGTTCTTGCACAATGAAATTGAATAGTGTAAGTCAATTAGATTTACTAACAGATGATAAAGTTACTAATTTTCATCCATATACTCCTGAAAATTTTATAGAGGGGTATTTGGAAATGATTGAAAAAGTAGGTGATTATCTTAAAAAAATAACAGGATTTAGTAACGTTACATTTCAACCTAACGCAGGTTCTATGGGAGAATATACTGGTTTATTAATGATAAAAAAATATTTTGAGATAAATCATGATTTAAGAAGAAATTTATGTTTGATTCCCAAATCTGCACATGGAACAAATTCAGCAAGTGCAAAATTAGCTAATTTCGACATAAAATATTACGATGATACTATAGATATAATTGAATTTGATAATTTGGTTTCAAACCATAAAGATGAGATTGCATGTATAATGATAACTTATCCAGGGACAAATGGCATTTTTAAGAATGATATAAAATCGACTTGTGATATTATTCATAAATATGGTGGATTAGTTTATATTGATGGTGCAAATATGAATGCTTTAGTGGGTTTAGTTAATCTTGATGAGTTGGGAGCTGATGTTTGTCATTTAAATTTGCACAAAACATTTACAATACCTCACGGTGGTGGTGGTCCAGGAATGGGTCCTGTATTATGTAATAACAAATTAGAAGAATACTTACCAAATAATATTTTCCAAGATAAATTACATAAAAATAGTGTTGGTATGGTTACCTCATCTTTATGGAGTAGTGCTTCTTTACTAACTATTCCATATATGTATATATCAATGATGAGTAATGAAGGATTATTAAATGCAACAAAAATTGCAATTTTAAATTCTAATTATTTAAAATCTAGTCTAGAAAATGATTATAAAATAATTGATACCAATCATAATGGTTTTGTAGGGCATGAATTTATTATAGATATATCTGAATTCAAAAAAATAGGAATAAGTGAAAAAGATATAAGTAAACGTTTAATTGATTATAGTTTTCATCCTCCTACAATGTCTTGGCCCAGACAAGGAATTTTGATGTTTGAACCAACTGAGAGTGAATCAAAAGAAGAGTTGGATAGACTTATAGTAGCACTAAAATCTATAAGAAAAGAATTAAGAGAAATAGAAAACAATTCTCATTTAATTGGAAATAATTTATTGACAAATTCACCACATCCTATAAGTTTAATAAAGCATTGGAAACACGATTATTCAATGAAAAAAGCATTTTTTCCAGTTAAATCATTAGAGAAAAATAAATTTTGGCCTAGTGTTGAAAGATTGGATGATGCTAAAGGAGACAGAGAATTATTAAAATTATAATCTTAATAGTTATTAGAGTATGATTAAACAATTACCTATAGAAATAATTGTTAAAATATTATCTTTTTTAGATATAGCTGATTTAAAAAAGTTAGCTTTGTTATCCCATAATTTTTTGCATACAATTAATATTGGTATACAATTTTTAATGCATAGTGACATGAATATATTAGCCTATAAAATATATACTTGTAAAAAAAGTGAAATACAAGAGTTAAGAACGACAGTTTCGAATATCATTAATCTTGAAAAAGATATAAAAAAAAAATGGAACAAATTACTATTGATAAGATATTTATCACTTTATTATAAAAAAGCGATAAATTACAAAATTAAAATATTACCTAATCCTGATTTACTAGCTATTGTAATAGCACATCCAGATAGACAATATTACAGTCAACCTTATATAAATATAATGACAAAAGTTAAATATCCTAATTTATTATTAGAGTATTCTTATTATAATAATGACTATAATTTAATGTGTAATCTGAATAGAATTATAACAAAATTAGATATAAGAATTTCTAAAAAAGAAAAAATATTATTTATTCATGGAAATTGTAGAATAACAGAAGGAGAAAATGTAATTTTACAAAATACATTTACGGGTATTGATGTTTATTTGTATCCAAAAGTATTAAAACGAAAAATTAAATATGATACATTTATCGATAACAACACTCAACATAAATCTGGTTACATAGAGATAAATATACCAAAAAAGGAAGAGATTGACACAGATAAAGCCTTACTAAACTTAGCTATCAATATATTATCGGAAATAATTTTAATAGAAAATTCAGGAAAAAATTTTTCCAATTTATTTATTGATACGATGAAAAATTATCTAGGCGATGAAAAAAAAAACGAAACGTTAGTAAATTTATTTTTTGGAAATTTACGACAAAAATATATTTCTGTAGGTGATTATATAACTATATAATTTATTTATATATAAAAATATACTAATTCTTTATTTTAATTAAAAAAATTATAAATATTAATGTAGAAAACAAAAATAAATTATAAAAAAGACTTTTATTATAAATACTATTAAATTTATTTACAAATCCTTCTTTAATTTTAGGACATTGTTGTATTTCAAACAAATTATCTATACTTCTACCTTCCATAGCCGCAATTATCTTATCGGGTGTTAATGCTAAAAAATCACTAGTTATAGAGGGTATGAGTCCTTTGAATTTAACACCACCAATTTTAAATCCAGGATTATTATTTATATAAGCATATCTGGGTTGATAACAAGAACCCGACTTATTTTTACTTATTAAATTATTAAAGGTATCTGGTATCCAACTATAATTTTTTTGTTCACATTCTTTTTGACTTTTAATATCAGTTCTAGGACATGTTCCAATTTTAAAATAGTAAGAAGATGATTTTTCTCCAGTAATAGGATATTTTTTTAGAAAAGAATCATCAGTTGGAGGATTTTGTTTTGTTCCATATTTTATTTTGTTTATAATTTTACAATTAGTTACACTTGCTGGATCAGATATCATATTGCCATCGGCATCTGTAGATTTACCAATGCATTCATAATAAGAAATATCTCCGTCTTTTGCAAATTTACCTGGATAAGAATTTGGACCTGGATTAGAATCTGATAGATATCCTTTTACTAATTTCATAAAGGCTTTCATATTTTTAAATAAGGCGCTTATTTTTCCAGATTTTGTTGCTCCAGTTGCTAATACTGAATAATTATTATCAACAAAATTACCATAGTTCCAATCATAATTGTTCCAGGGATAAATATTTTTTTGTAAAAATGGCATCGACCTCATTAATTTCTGTTCTGCTATTTTATGACATTCAAAATTATTTCCATTATTTGCACACAAAGAACAATCAGTTGAATAGTGTTTTAATGCTTTTTTTATATTATTTATATCTTTTTTTGATATAGGTATAAGATTTGTAATATCAGATTCTTTAGCCATATCTAATAATTTCTGTGCAATTTTAACAACACCAGAATTATCGCATTGAAATTCAGACATCTATTATAGTATTAGAATTTATATATATATTATTTTATTAAAATATATACAAATTTAAGTTATTATACTATTGACTCATCTTGTATATATTGAACAACATCAAACTTAATGATTTTAACAAGTGTTTTATAATTGGTATATTTTAAATTTTTTTTTAAAAAATTATAATTTATAAATAAGGAACCAATAATTAAAGGTAAAACATAAAAAGGAATAATGACACCAATTATATAGTTTAAATAATGACTCTTAGTTTCTATTATAAATAAAACACAAGTGATTATACTTACACACATACTTTTTAATAAATAGTAATAAAAATAACTTAAATCTATATATTTTTTTATTAAATATAAATTTATTGGTTCTATAAATATATGTGCTAAAAATGTTAATGAAAAAAACAGTTTATTTTCTAATGTATTTTCATTATTAATACAAATAATTGGATATATTAGATTTAAACATAACATAAATAAATAAGACGATAGATATAAAAATATCAACTTGCAATATTTAGACCAATTTCGTATTTTTATATATTTGAGATTTTTTCTACACAAAGGACACTTTACTAATGTATTTTTGCATAATTCAAAACATTCTGGGCAAATCAGAGCTTGTCTACATTCACATATTTTATAAAGATGATTTAATTCATCTTTACATATCATACATTCCATATAATTAATATTAATGATATGACATATTTTTATATATTTATACAAGTGTAGATTCGTTTGTGTTAATCATATCTAAAGTATTTGAGTTTTTAGAGTATGAAAGGTCTTCAAATTTATTAATAGTTTTTACAGAACTGACAGAACCTATTGGATGATATGATAATTGATCAATTAATTGGTCTATACATGCATAATCAGCATTTAAAATTTCTAAATATTTTTGTTTTATTATATGTGTTGATATAACATCATATATTATATTTAATAAATTAATTGCACCCATAATTGTAGATAAAATTAATATAGATATATTAAGTTTGGTTAATTTAATTATTGTTACAATTAAAATAAGTAATATATTTATACAAATAGATTTTTCACTTCTTGAAAATTGATTTTTTGTGGGTAAGATAAACAATAATGCTATATCACCCAAAACTAATGTGGAAAAGAGTGATGCAAAACTAGACTGGTCTATATCATAAAATATTGTTAATATAATTGTTAAAATTGTTGGTATAAAGTAATACTTTACAACATCTATTAAAGCACTAAAATTATAAATTAATACAAAATAGATTCTACTATAAATTTTTTGTTTATTATCATAATTAGGATTTATATATGAAGGTATAACATATCCATTTTTACCCCAGGTATTACAAGTTAAAAAATTAATATTTTTTTTAACTCCCCAAACTATATCTAAATCTGATATAAATTGTAAATTTTCTGTTCCATAGCAACCATTTGTTATAACCTTTATGGGTATTAATGCAGTGTTAAATGGTGATAATGATATAAAATTAATTATACTTAATTCACAAATAATATTATATTTTTCAAATCGAATAATCTTTCCATTACATTTTGTATCATTTACCCAATAATTTATAGTATCAATTGATATAGCATTTTGAATGTGGAAAGGTAATCTAAAATCTTCTTTAGATTTTTTTAAAATTTTTAAAACAGATTGTAAATCATAACTAAAATATAGCTCAAAATTTAACTTAATACTAGAATCCATTGAATTGATATCTGAAAAAGTATGATTAGTTATACCAGTTTTAATCTGAATTTTATTTGGTTCAATAAGCTCATTTGGATCTATTATTACTTTATCTATAGACATGTTAATATTCTAAATACCAGTTAAACTTTTAATATAAAAATATTATCTAATTCTAAATAATATATATATATAATAAAATGGACAGTTCGTATTCTAAAAATTCTATGGCACAATCAATATGTCATAAATTATCAGCAAGCTATTTAAAATCTATATGTCAAAAAATTATCAAATCAGATTATTCTAATATAAATATAGCTTTTTTTGGTTGTGGTCCAGGTAATAATGACATTAATGCATTTAATGAATATATGTTACCACATATTAGAAATAAATATATCTTTAATAGGATAGAAGTTTTCATGATAGATATTATTGATACAAAATGGACAGGAAAAAGAGAAAAGATTAGTGAAAATACATATGTTACAGGCTATACTTATGATATATATAAACAAATGTTTAAGGACGATTATTTAGATATAGTATTGTCTTTTAGTTGTTTACATTGGTTTAATGAATTACCAGACATGGATAAAAATAATTATTGTTGGTCATTACTCAATATAGAAGAGAGAAAAAAAATAAAAACGATTGTAAATAATAATATTAAATTATTTTTAGACATTAGAAACAAAGAATTAAAAGAAAATGGACAAATTATATTGAGTTTAGATGCGGATAAAGAAAATAATTCACATCAATTTCAAAAAACATCTGAAATTTTTTCTAAGTGTTTAAATAGTTTATCAAAAAATTTAACCAATACAAAGCTTTTTCAAAATTTTTTTATAAAAACGTGTCCTCAAAGTATAGATGATATTAAAACGATATTAGATACAAATGCAAATTTAAGTTGTGAAACTATTTTAATCAAAAAAGCTCGGTGTATATTTTTTGATAAATTACTCAATCAAAAATATAGATATACAAAATTAGACTATGTAAATGATATTGTCGAATCATTTTTAGCATGTATAATACCATCTTTAAAAAATAGTGTTCGCGGTTATAACTGTTATTTAGAAAAAAAAATCCAAGAAGAATTTTTTAATTATGTATTTTTCAATAATTTAGAACATTCATCTACAGATGGTAATGTTTTACTAATTCATCTCCAAAAAGTATTATAATTTGATCATTTTTCCAAATATTTTATTTTAGATGAAGTGCATATTTTGTAATTGTAATTAATAATTTTCTTATAATTATCTATTAAAAATGTATAAAAATTATAACTTATTATTTTTAGAAATTTTATATATATTGTAGTAATCATTGTGCTTTTAAAGAAAACTTTAGTTTTAAGACTTTCTAAATATAATATTAATACAAATATTAAAATTATCAATAAATTTTTTTCTGCTAATAATTTACTATCTAAATTTAGAAAATTATTAGTATAATAAAATAGTGTAGGTTCAAATAATGCTATACTTATTAATGATATTTTATATAATTTACTATAATTGTCTATATTAACAACAAAATATGGAAAAAGTATATTAACGATAAACAAATACATTAATATATATATTTCTATGATTGATAAAGTAAATAATTTAAGATAATTTATTATTTTTTTCTTGGTAAGTTTTCTCCTACATAAGGGACAATTTTTTATGTTATATTGGTTAGATAAATTATAACAATTCTTACATAATAGTGAATCTTTACAATGACATATTTTATAATAATATTTTTGGTCTTCGTAACAAATCATACATTTCATTTAGCATATTAATTCTTTAAAAAAAAGATATTAAGGATTCAATTTTAATTATATTTTATATAAATAATTAATAAAATTAGTATTATATTAAAAAATAATAAATTAATTCCAGAATATAAATTCGAATTTGTAAATTCTTCTTTACAAGGAATCAATCCTCCTCCATCAACTTGATAACCTGAAAGTATGGGTATTAATTTTTCAGGTGAAATATTCATAACGTCATTAATTAGTGATGGTGCCATACCTTTAAAATTTTGTTTTCCTTTAGAAATATTATTAATATATATAAATTTAGGCTTATAACATGTTCCAGAAAGTTTTTTAACAGGTTTATTACTTGTTTTAGAAAAAAATTTATCTAATTGGGGATTTAAGTCTAGAGGATTGTCTACCCATTTAAACTTTTTTTTTTGACATGTAACTTTATCTAATTTAGTTTTACAATGTCCAGATTTAATGAAATAGGAAGAACTAGCTTGACCTTCTGTAGGATATTTTGATTCTGGATAGTCTTTTTTAAAATCTGGATAAGGTAACGGCATATTAGAATAAGCGTCTTTTATTTTTTTTAAGTGTGAATATACTGTGGGGTCTGCATTATTCACATCTTGAACTCCTGCTACAGTGTTAGAATCTGGTGTTGGATTTTCTAATATAGCATCAACGTAATTTGATAAATTTAATGAACCGTCTATTAATCCCTTCATTGATGGTTCATTTGTTATACCTAAAGTAAATGGATTGTATTTATTTTGTGTATAAACTTTGTAATCAAAATCATGATTATTAATAGGATAAATATTTTTCCATTCTTTATTTTTTACTCTGTTTTTAAATGTTTGTTCTACAGGTTCTTTGTTTTGTGTTGCCTGTTTTACCATATCCATTTGAAATTTATGTTTTTCTTTAGTATACTCATTTTTAGCTTTACATCGTTCAGGATATAATCTACAATTTGTCATACTATATAATTATAAGAAAATATTTATATTTTTAAAAATATAGTAAAATTATAACAATTCGTCAAATTCTAAAATTAATTTTCAGTTTCTTAAAAAGAAATACAAGAATCTGTTACGTTACTCTATATTCTAAATTATTAACTGTGTAATAATTATATTTACTTTTTAAATATATTATTTATTATTTTTAGAATTTAGGTAATCTTGATCTGTAATTAATTTAATTATAGTATCTTGAATAGGCTTTGTTTGTAATAAAATAACGATTTTTTTACCATAATCGGATATATCTTTAAGTAAATCAGTATGTAATTGTTCTATATCATTTGTGCTTATTTTCCAAAGTTTACTATTATCAGTATAACCTCTTTTTGATAATATACCTAAATTATTTGAAAATAGTATTCTTTGTGTGTTGTTACTTTTATCTAGTAAATCAACATAAATATTATGGTGGTCACTCAATGGATTTGAACTGGCTTCATCTATAGTAGATATTTTTTGAGATTCATCGGCTCCTTTAAAAGCAGAAATAACGTTATTAGCATTTTTCCATTTCTTAGACGACCAAGCTTCTACTGAACCTATATCTGTAATATTTGTAAATAAATTTTTATTGTATGTTATTTTATTTTTAAGATTACCTGATATAAATATCATCATAGTGTCTAATTTCTTACTTTCAGTTTTTGTAGCACTTTGGGCATTAGAGAAAAAATTAAATGGACGTTTTTTGTGTATAATTTTATTAGAAATTAATACAACTGTATGTCTATCAATTAACTTATCTCTAATTGCCAAATCTATTGTATTTTTAAAAACACTTAATGATTCTACAATATTATCTTCACCTGTTAAACCATAGTATATATTAGTATCACCACCAAAAATAACACCATTCTGATTTACAGAGTTTAATTCTATAAATTTTTCTAATACCTTTTTAGTAGCTTCTTCAGTCTTTTCACCAGATGTATTATGCATATTTTCTATATATATATCATCTAATGTTAAATTAGCACCCTCATTTCTACCTTTAGGATCAGTTTTTTGAGTTAATAATTTTAATTCATCCGATTTATCACACCAAGAACCTATGGGTTGTTCTGTTCTTTTATAATAGGTAAATTCAGGTGTATCGCCACTACTACCATCAATATAATCTTCACAACACAAGTATATTGCTGGATTATAAATATGTCTTATAACACTATGTAATTTATTATTCCAACTGTATTTGTCTAATAATTTAATAGGTTCAGTAGGATTAAATCCAGCAACACTTTGGTATTGTAAATCTGTAAATAATGGATTAAATAGATAGTCCAGATTACCTTTATCAAAAATTAATCTTCTAATAAATAATTCTATTGATTGTTGGATTATATCAGCTTTATTTTTTTTTGATGGCAAAGTATTTTGATTTCTTGTAGTAATTGTAGTTAATAGTTTATTAGCCATTTCATCAAACAATTCTAAAATGGGTTTAAAAGGTTCTTTATTCATAAGGTCATTTGTTATATCTTTTATACGTTCATCCTTGTAATCCATCTTTACACCTTTATCTACCTTCCATTTATATTTTTTTAATAAATTATCTTTAGATAAAATTTGCGTTTTCACTATGCTACTTAATTGTTTTGCTAAATTAACTTGAGGAACTGACCCACCAATTTGTTGCAAATAATTTTCTATTATAGAAAGTCCTAATTTACTAGAAATATTGACATATCTATTTGTTTTTGGATTATATATCTTTTCGTACATTTGTATTATATATAAATATTTTATTTTTATAATTTGATTTAAAATATGCATAAAAATTATAAATAAATGTTAGAGCCACAATTTTTGAAAAATAAGAATTTACACGAGTTAGATACACATATTACCTTTGATGAAGGTCCGCATATATACACTATAGATGGAGATTCAAATTTTACTTCTGTAACAACTTGGAATCATTCACATTTTTGGCCATTTAACGCTGATTTGATTATTGATAAAATGATGGCTAGTCCCAAATGGCCTAATAACACAAAATATTTTGGAATGTCTAAAGATGAAATAAAAAGTTTATGGGATAACAACAGAGATGAAGCAGCTGCGGCAGGAACCAAAATGCATTATGATATTGAATGTTTTTACAATGACATGGATGTTAAAAATGACTCGATTGAATACCAATATTTTAATAACTTTTATAATAATTATAAAAATCTTAAGGCATATAGAACAGAATGGATGATATATGATAAAGAATTAAAATTAGCAGGTTCGATTGATATGATTTTTGAAAATGAAGAGGGAAATTTAGAAATATATGACTGGAAAAGATGTAAAGAAATTAAAAAAGATAATGCTTGGGGAAAGGCTAAAACACCATGTATTAATCATTTACCCGATACCAATTTTTGGCATTATTCTTTACAATTAAATACTTATAAAGCGATAATTGAAAAAAATTACGGAAAAAAAGTAGTTAATATGTGTTTGGTTTGTTTGCATCCAGATAATAAAAACAAGGATTTTTTAAGATTTGAAGTTCCTGATTTGTCTTCTGAAATAAAAGCCCTTTTTGAATACAGATTGTTAGAAATTAAGGACAAACGTCAATTAGATATCGATAATTTAAAATATGAAAAGGGTAAAGTATTAGAAAAAATAGATAAAAACCAGAAGGCTTTTAGTAAGTTAAATAATAAATTAAGAATTGTTAATTTAAAATTATATGAATTAAATAATTTAGATGATTCAGAAAGTGAAGATGAAGTAGAAGATGAAGTTGAAGTTGAAGAAAAGAATTATAATAACAAACTTTATTTAGTTGATGTAAAAACTAATGAAATTTTAGACGAGTTGGGAAATATTTTAGGTAAATGGGAAAAAAACATTCCAATAATAAGTAATATTTAATTTATATGATTTTAGTTTATTTTATATATTATAATATATATATATATATATGAATTATAATATGGATAATAAATATTTATTAATATTATTAATAATTATATGTTGGACTTTAAATCCATTTTTAAAGAAACATGCCGCTAAAAAGATTTCTTCTAACGATTACTTAGTTTTTAATCATATTTTATGTAGTATAATTGTATTTTTTTACTTTGTCTATCTTATTATTAATAAAAAATGTGATATAAATTGTGTTAAATATTTAACAAATAATGACATTATTTATTCAATATTTGGTGCTTTAACAAGTGTCATAGCATCTGTTTTATTGATAGAATTATTAAAAAAAAATGATGCTACTGAAATTATACCAAATATTCAACCTTTAGTTTTAATATTAACACTTATTATAGGTAAAATTGTATTTAATGAAAAGCTAACTTATAATAAAATCATAGGAACAATTGTCTTAATTTTAGGAATATATTTATTTAATAAATAACTGATTTCCTGTCAATATCATATATTAAAAGTGGAAAATTTAATCGATTTTTAATATCATTACCCAATTGTCTTACATAAAATCCTGAGCTTACATTTATAGAAACTTTATATGATTTCAAATTTATTTCTGGATATCGTCTTTTTAGATAAGACCATTTTTCTATTAGTGTGACCTGTCTAAAATCTTGTAGTTTATCTAATTTTTGAATTTTACTAATAAATGCATCCATTAAATCACATAATTTGTAATTTTTTATTTCTAATATTTTTAAACTAGATACATCAATATTTTTTTCTGGTATGTCATCTTCTTCAAGTAAATCTAGTTTTTGCCATTGCCATAATGGTTTTCTTAAATTCCCTTTTCGTAACATATAAGATGAATATCTATGAAATTTTTGCGTTTTTATTTGTAAATAATCCTTTAATTGATTTTCAAACTGTAATTTTAATAATAAACTATCATTAAAATTATAAGTTTCGAGTAAACCTAAAATATCATCTGTATCAGTAGATAAACCTAATATAATTTCAAATTCATAAATTTTGTTTAAACCCAAAAATTTATCCATAGATTTGCATTCTAAATCTTCTAAAAATAGCATTTCACCTCTGGCCATTGGGTCTAAACGACCACAATAACAGGATTTTTTTGATAAGAGCCCTTCATTGACTAATTTATTTTTAAAATCATTGGATGTTATTGATGTAGGTTTATTAAAAACTTTAACCATTTTATAATTTAAAAAAAAAATAATAAATTTATCAAATTATTTTGCTAATATAAATATTTAAACATTTATAAATTTGACATTAAAATGACTTAAATTCGGTTTATAAATGATTCAAATTAGGACAGAGCCTAATGGTGAAAAATCTATTTTTGTATTGAAAAAGAATATTTTAAATTTAGACGATAAAAAAAAACTATTAAATTGGCTTGAAAATAAAGAGTTTAAAAGGGGTATGACATCTTGGAATAAACCTATAGCTCGTGAACAATTGTGGTTTCAAGAAAAAATGTGTTATTTTTCTAAAAATTGGAATAACAGATATCCTAGATGGGAGTCTTCAAATTATGATGACTATTTATTAAATATTCAATGTAAAATTCAAACTATAATAGATAAAGTATCTGATGAAATAATAGATTTAGAACGACCTAATATAAATAGTTGTTTAATTAACAAATATAGAAACAATCTTGATTCAATAAAACCACATAGAGATAATAATATGAGTTTTGGAAATAATCCTACAATTATAGGTTTATCTTTAGGTAGTTCAAGGTATATAAATATAAATCGTATTGTCTATGATGAAAATAAACTAGGAGAAATAGTTCCAGATAAAACAAATCGAAATTTAGATTTAAAGTTTTTACTAGAAGATAATTCTGTTTTTATTATGGCAGGTGCATCCCAAAAATATTATAGTCACGAAATACCAAAAGAAAATAAAGATTGTAAATTAAGATATAGTTTAACTTTTAGAGAATTTTTATACTGATTATATATTATAATAAATTTCTCTCTGTTTATTAATTAAATTGTCATCAACAATATTTTCTATAATGCTTTCAAATGACTTACCTTTTAACATTTCAACTTGAAAATATATAGAATAAACACCACATTCTGAGTTAAGATATTGAAATCTTACATTATTATAAAACTTGTTAAATTGATATTGTTGTAATTCATTTTTTTTTATATTTAAAGATAAATTAGTTTTTAAGCATAATACGTATCCATCAGATATTTCTATAATAGAATCAATATTATAATTTTTATTATCAATAATAATAGGTAGGTCACTTTCTAAAATAAAATTTTTGTTTATTTTAATTTCATTATTGCTAATAATATCAAAATTTATTTTTTCGATATGTTTTGTATCAAAATGAGATATGTCTATTATTTTTTTTTTTAATAATTCATTACCCATTTTTCTTACTCTTTCCATTAAAAAAGCAATCTGTTTAGGAGGTTTATGTCCATAAGAATCAAAAAAATACATTCCACCATTTATTAGATTGATAAATAATGACACCCAATGACTTCCTGGTTTATCATGCGGATCCAAATTAAACACAGCTCCTATATGTCTTATTCCTGATAAATATAATTTTTTAATATTTAGGTTACATAATTCATTAACTACACAAAAACCTATAGACAACTTTGTATCAAAATCTATAGGAACTGCTCCTATATATTTATAGTGACTGTTTTTCTCATATTGTTCTAAGACATTATTTATATCTAAGGTACTTAACCAAGCTGTTTTATTATTTTTCCAAGCATCTGGATATTTTGGTTTAAATAAATCACTATACGAATTCTCTAAAAAATTTTTTTCTAACCAACATTGTTCATTAGTGCAATTAAGTTGTTTATTTATATTGTTTCTGAGATTTTTCCAAAAAAATTCTAAATTATCATCATTTAAATTATTAGGTATTTTAATTTTATTTTTTGGATATTTTTTATTATATGTAGATGCTATATTTCTTATTTGTGTCTTACTGAAACAAGAAACTGTATTTTTATTGTCAGGAGAACAATAATTCATATATATATATATATATATATATATTATTAAATTAGGTTTTAAAATTTATTGTTAACCTTTTTATTAAGATTTATATAACAAAATTATTGTATTTTTTTGCTTTAATGGAACATCATCTATAATATTATTATCAAAATATATCCATTTAAAATAATTTTTAATTTTAGTATACACACCTGGAAAATGTTTTTTGAAACAATTATAACCCCAAGAGACTAATCCAGTTATGTATATATAATTATCTTTATAAATAAATGTAGGTCCTCCGCTATCACCTTTACAACTTGTGGTATTATTTAATAATAAATTATTAGAATAAGTTAAAGTAAACATATTTTTTGACAGGTTGTTTTTAAAATATTCTTCAAATATTCTATTTTTAATTACATATAAATCTTGTTCTAATAATATATTTGTTCTTTGGATTGAATTACCCAATTCCCATGATGTCAAACCATATCCAATAACTTTATGACTAAGTTTTGGTGTATAATATTCTTCTCTAAAATTAATTATAGGATATTCATTTAAGACGATTTTACTGTCAATTTTAATTATAGCAATATCATGATCAAAAGAAGGGAGTTTACTATCATTATATTCAGGGTGTAAAATTATATCTTTAATAGTATGTATATTATTTTTCTTCCAATTAGGCTTGTTATTATTAAAAAGTGCTTTTTGATAATGAAGTATTTTTATATTTTTAAAATCCTTTCTTAATTTATTTTTTTCTTTGTGATCATATAGACAATGTGCGGCCGTAATAATATATGAAGGTGCTATTATAAAACCACCACAAGTAAGATAACTAGTATCTTCTAAATTTACCAATAAACTAACAAAAAAAGGATAATCGTTTGGGTCAGCAGCAAGTCCATTTACAATCTTATTATTCATATATTTATCAAAATATATTATTGTTGTTAATAATTTAAAATATTTAAAAAACGTGTTATTTTAGATATATCTTGCTTTTTAAATTTTTTTAATAAGTTTTTTTCAAAAAGAGGTAAATCTTCTATAACATTATTTTCGAAATAAACCCAATCAAAATAATTAATTAATTTTGTATATACGCCAGGATTATTTTTTTTTCCACATTGATATCCCCAAGAAACTAGCCCAGTTATATAAATTATATTATTATTTTTTTTCCATACACCACCACCACTATCTCCTTGACAAGAATCATAGATAATTTCACCATTTACACGATGAGCTGTATACATATTTTTTGTTAAAATTTTACTAAATTTTTTATTAAAGATATTATTATCTACAACATCAATTTCAATTTTATTCAATATCCTTGATATTCTAATATTATTATATTTAGTAACGCCATATCCTGCTACTTGATGAGTTTTATTTATTTTATAGTGGGAATTATCTTGTGTAATTAAGGGATATTTTTCTAAATAAATAGATTTTTTTAATTTAATAAGTGCTATATCATTATCTAATTTTATGTAATTAGGATGGATAATTATTTTTTCGATTTCATTTAACAAAATTTGGCTTTTATCTAAATTATATAAATTTTTACTATATTTAACAACTCTTAAAGACTTAATATGTTGTTTTTTAACACAATGGGCAGCAGTTAATACATAGTTTGGTGAACAAATAATTGCTCCACAGAAAGGTAGATTTATTCTATTTCTACTATAATGAGTTAAATACACAAAAAACGGCACTTCACCATCCTTAACTTCAGTTCCATTAATTATTTTATTATTAATAGAAAATTTAGTGTTTAAATTACTAAACAATTTATCTATAATATCAATATATTCTAAAATTTTATTGAAATCCCTGCTTTCTTCTGGAAAATTATTTTTACTATTAATCATTATATTGAATTTAACTCTTTGTATAACTTCATCAATATTATTTTCAGGTATTTTGATCTCATCATAATTATATTGTATTTTATCTAAGGATTTATTTATAGTATTATGGAAATCAATTGACCAATAATATAGATTTTCAATATTTATTTCAGACATATGTTTGAAGGTATTAAGTCTGCATAATTGACAAGGTAAAACTAGGTAGAGATTTATTAACAAATACTCTATTTCATTGTATTTATAATTATAACATATATAATGTATAAATGTCCAAAAATCGGGTCCCCACATATAATAAATAATATTATATTTAATATAATATTATTTAAAATTAAATTATCAGTTTTTAGAACATTCTATAACCGGGAAATGTTTATTAAGATTATCCAATTTATCTTGAGCAGATGCAATATTATCTAATAATTTATCCATTTCTTCTATGTGTTGAGGGTGTTCTCCTATAGCGACAGGATTATTAAAATAGACTTTTAAAGTAGCGACACCCATTGAAATATCTGATTCATATTTTTTCTGTAAAGCTGATAATAAAGAGTTACGTATATCTATTGATGTTGAGTTCATTATATTTATTTTAATGAATTAATCTTTAAATATTAATTTTAGATTTAATAAATTCTAATAATAATAATATGGAAAAAATAAATCTTAAAAATAAAATTCCTGTTGTTTTTATACCAAGAAAAGACAATAATATTTCTTGTATATCTGTATTTATTAAAGTTGGTTCTATTAATGAAGACGAAAGTCTTTACGGCGCTTCACATTTTTTAGAACATATATTATTTAAAGGCACAAAAAGTAGACCTAATTCCGTAGATATTTCAAAAGAATTAGATAGTGTAGGGGCATATTTTAACGCATACACAGATAAAGATATTACTTCTTTTGTAATAAAATTACATAGTGATTATTTAGATAAGGCAATAGATATATTGAGTGATATGTTGTTAAACTCAGTTTTTGAATCTAATAATTTTGAATTAGAAAAACGCGTTGTTGTGGAGGAAATTAATAAAAACAGAGATTTGCCCCAAAATCAAACAATAGAAAACTTATATAAAATAGTTTTTAAAAATAATCCTTTAGAAAGGTCTATAGGGTCTGAAGAAAAGTATATATTAAATTATTCTAGAGATAATGTTATAAATTATTTTAAACAATATTATTCTAGTAATAATATTTTTATATCAATTACTTCTGATTTAGAATCAGATAATATCCATGATTTACTTGATAATTCCTATTTTAAAGATTATAAAAAAAATGAGGTAACATATAAATTACCTAAATTAGAAATTCAACATAATCCACGATATCATATTGAAAATAAGGAGTTAGAACAATTGCATATTGCAATAGGATTTCCAGTATGTTCAAGATACAATGATGACAAATATATTTTAGATATGATTAGAATTATACTATCGGGTAATATGAGTTCCAGATTATTTTTAGATTTAAGAGAACGTCATGGGTTATCCTACAATATATCAATATCTGTTGACCATTATGATACTTGTGGTATATTTTATATTTATACCAGTTTTGATAAGGATAGTATATTTTTAAAAAATGAGTTAAAATTACGAGATGAACACCATTTAAAAAAAGTTTTACTTGAGAACACAGATAATCTAAATTTTGGTCCAGGTGGATTACCTATTATTATAGAAAATTTAATTAGATTAAAAAAAGATGATATTCAGGCAGATGAATTAAATAAAGTAAAAGGCTTCATAAAAGGTAATCTAATACTTTCAACTGAAGATTCCCATGTTATAACAGATTATTATGGAAAAGAACTTATGTTTAATGATAATAATGTATTAACTTTTGAAAATTTAATAAAAAAATATGAAAATATAAAAAAAGAGGATATTTTAAGAGTATCTAATAAATATTTTAATTATGATAAATTAAATATTTCAGTTATAGGTAATAATAGTGAAGAAGATATTAAAGAATTCACACAATTATATTGTAAAAATTATTTATAACGTGTTGTTATTTTTTTTTTAATGTTATGACTATATAATTCTATATTTTTTTGTAATGTTTCTAGATTATTAGTTAAATTATCATTCAAATCTAATAATTTGGTCTCTTTTTCTAATAATTTTTGCTCAAAATCTATATATTTTTTTTCCATTGATTCCAATTGATTTTTTTGTTTTTCTAAATTTTCTTGATTTAAAACTGATTGTTCATTGAAAATATTTCTTAGAGTTTTATTTTCATTTTTTAAATTTAAAATATTTTTTTCTAAATAAATAATTCTTTTACCTAAAATATTAACTATATCAGATAACTTATCAAATTTGTTTTCTATATGATTAGGCATTATAATATAATTATATATTTTAAAATAAATTTGTTGTTTCTTCAATTATTTTATTTATTTTTTTTTCTTTATTACTGATTATAGATTCTATTGCTGATATATATGTCTTGTATACTTTAATATTACTGTTTGCTATATTAAGCATTTGACAGATTATTTCAATCTCATCATCCTTCCATATATTTTTAAATATACTATCTAAATTAATTTTTGTAACTTCACTAAGATTCATATTTGTTCTCAAAGTATTGAATTCTTTCAAACTATCTATTTCTAAGTTTTGATTTTCTGGTGATAATGCAGAATCTAGTATAGATATATATAAATCAAGTGTATGACACAATGTTGAAGAATTACTATAATAACTCTGTTTTAATAATTTCAAACCTTTAATAGCAAAATTAAATATTAATCTAATGTTATCATTTTCATTAGGTTTAAATAACTTAACACATCTAAAAATAGGCTTTAACAAAAAATGTATTTCTTCTCTATTGTTTCCAAATGTCCATCTTACAAGACCCTGTGTAGGCGATGGTTCTTGTATGTATATTTTGTTTGAATATACAGCTATTTTAGTTCCAACTGATTTAAATGATATAATAGATAATGTAATCAGAGTTGTAAGTGGTTCTAATATTTCTGATTTTTTATCTGGTTTTTTTGAAAATGTTGAAATTATTTTATAGGTGCTTTTCAACAAATTTATATCTAATAATTTTGATGTCATTATTATTATAAATATATTTATTGTCTTAAATATATTTATTTTATAATTTAAATTTGATTTTGATTAAAATAATATTTTATAATATAAATGATCATTCCAATAAGATGTTTTACATGTAATAAAGTAATTTCATCAAAATACAAAGAGTATAAACGATTATCTGAGATTCATTCACAAAATGACGATATAATAACACTTTTAGATAAAGATAAGATAAATCAACAAATAAAAATAAATAAAGAAGAAATATTAGAAAAAATAGGTATAGATAGAATGTGTTGCACAAGACATTTATTAACACATGTAGATTTGATTTATAAAATCTAATATATATATATAATGAATAATATTAATATATATGTGAGTATTATTTTGATTCTTTTAACTATATATTTTATGTTTAGACCATATTTTAATTATAAATATGAAATTTTAAAATTGAAAACCTATTATTATTTTTTAAGAGTTAAACGCATGTTAGGTTCTTCGAATTATTGATATTTTTTATCTATATAATCAAATAAGCATTCTTTAGTTTTATGTTTATTTATATATAATCTAATATGATTTCTAAAATCTTGATACAAATTATTCAATTTACAATAAGATAACATTTTAGGATAATCATAATTTTCTATAGAGTTATTTTTTTCACTTAATCTATCTTTAAATTGTCCGATATTATTATCATTTACTAATAAAATTATAAATATTGACAGTAATTCATTATTAATTTTAATATTGTTATCTAAACAAAAGGTATATATAATTGATAATATTTTAGTAGTATTTAATTGTTTTACACAATCACTTTTTTCTATTAATTGTTTTACACAATTCTTATATTTTTGGACTATATCTTTATTATTTATAATTAGTTTTAATATACAATCTACAACGTCATCTAATTTATTTTGAGATAAATGTTCCCTTAATAAAAAAATATCGATATTTTTGATATCTAAACATAAACCATAATCATAAACAATTAATTTATATTTTTTTATTTTATCACAATATTTCAATTTCCAATTTCCATTATGTAAGTCTGCATGAATAAGTTTTTTTTTAAACCAAGTATTATAAACAAACATTTTTAGATCTATTATTATTTTCGTTTTTTTATATAATGAACAAGATAGATTTTTAAATTGGGTGCCCTCGATGTATTCCATAAATAATGTATCCTTTGTAGTTAAATAAGGTTTAGGAACCAATATATATTTATTTTTATAATTTTTATAAAAAAACGACTGATTATTATACTCATTTCTAAGATCAAGTTGTTTATATAAGCCATCAAAAAACACATCAAAATTCAAATTTACATATTTTTTTGTCACAATTTTATATATATTATATATAATTTTACTTAAAAACTTTGATACTAATAATTTTTTTTCTAGATTAGGATGAATTATTTTTAACGCAACTGTTTTTTTTGATTTAGTAAATCTTAATTTGTATACTTGGGCTATACTACCTGAAGCTATTTTTATCAATTCGCAATTTTTTTTAAAATTATAGTCGTAATTTTTATTTAAAATATAATATGTATAAGAATCATCATGAAAATTACAATCTTCATAATATCTATCCAATGGGTCTAGAATTGATCTATCAATATTTTCTAAATTATATAATTTTAAACGTGTTAATCCCCATTGTATTAATTTAATAGAGAAAAAACCTACGTTGTCAATAGATTTCATTAAATTTTTAATATCTGTAGCGTTAATATTATTATTTAAGTATAAACCATAGATCTTATATAAATTATAAAAAAAAACAATATTATAAAATAATTCAATTATATAATCATAAGCCAATAAAGAAATAAAAATTATTAAATAAACATACATATTAATATGTATTATATTTAAATATGGAGAGTAATACGCTTATTTAAATATATATTTATATATAAATAATTATATGAAATCATTAGAAAACGATTTAAACTTAGTATCATTAATAGAAGAATATACATATTTTTTTATAAAGAAACAATATAAATCATATTGTAGAGAAAATTCTATGAAATATATTGAAAAAAAAGAAATTAATTCTGTAGTAGAAAATTTATTAGAAAATAAGTTTAATGAATGCAAAATATTTATTTTAGATAAATTAAATGGAGAATATAAATTAACCGACAATAATAAAAGTGAAATTGACGATATATTTTCTGATATAAAAGAAGACAATAAAGATGTCGTATTTAAAATATCAGAAATAATAGATGAATTTCAAATAAAAAGAGGATTTTATAACTGATAATATAATATTTAAATATTATATAATATATAGATATGAATAACACAACAATAAATAATAATAGTGAAATAGTAGATGTATCTAATTTAGGATACAAACCTGTTGAGCAAAGCAAAATTACAGTAAAAGATTTAAATAATGGTTATGCTAATATATATAAGACTACTGGTGGTGGTAATCAATTAGGTGGATTATATATGAAATCAATATTAAAAAGATTAACATCTAATAGAGTATTAGATTTGTATTTAAAATATCTTGGTATTAAAGCCTTAACCACATCAACATTAGTGCCTATATCATTAATAATGGGTAAAAAAATATTTGAAAAATCAGTTAATTACATAACGAGTAGTAATCAAGAAGGTGGATTTGATTTAGAAAATAAAATACCATTATTAGATGATGATTTAATAGGTAATTATTTAAAGATTTCAGGTTTAACAGCATTAACACTATCTCCTCATACATTAATACCTTTAGGTATGTTAATGGGTATTTATTCAATGCATATCAATAATCAAACTGGTGGAACTAAATTATTAACAGGTGCAACAATTCCTCCTAATATTTTTCAGAAAATGGATACATTGTGGACAGGTGAACCATTGAGTCATGGTATATTAAGACCAGCACCCTATATAAATAATGATTTACAATTAAATACAAACACAGATATTCCTAATATGGCTATAAAAAATTTAAATACAGATATCAATGCAAATCCGATAGGAAATGATGCTATAACAATCGATAATTCTAGATTAAATATACCTGACACCATGGCAGGTGGTGGTTCTGATTGGATGAGCACCCACTATTCTAGAGGACCTGTAAACAGTCCTACTATGGATATAAATCAATTTAGAAAATTTAATCAAAGCTCCGATTTAATTAGTAATAGTTCTTTATCTGGAATTTCAGATAATAGTCAGTTTAGTGATTTATCAAGTCATTCCACATTATATGAATTAAATCCACATGATACAATACCCAATGGATATAATATCGGGGGAGTAGTATCTAATAAATTTTCTACATAGATTATAATGTTAAATTTTTTTTTTCAAATTTTTAATGGTTTTACACATAGTTTTCTATCAGTAAAAACATTGTTTTTATTAGATAAATCATTTTTTAAAAAAATTTTAATGTTATTTTTTATTAATTTTGTATTACTTTATATACCTAAATATATTAGTTTATATTATCAAACTACCCTATATACATTTTTATACAATATATATATATATCCTATGTATTTTATATTATATTTATTTAGTTTAGATAAATTTAATAAAATTTTAAAGGTTAAAAATCAATCAAAAAATGTTTATATTCAAAATAATTCTCTTTTATATTTTAAATGTCTTTCTTTACTATACTATATCTTAGTAAGCATATTATTTTATATTCCATATATAGGTTTTTATATAGGATTAATCTTCGCTTGTCATAGTTATGGATATTACTCTTTAGAATATGTATGTTCATTATGTAAATTGACACCATTAGAAAAATTATCATTTATTGAAAATAATCCATATTTTTTTATAGGTTATGGTAGTATTTTAGGTTTATCGTTAATGTATTTACCTTTTATAGAACAACATTTATTTTTTCTAATGTTTTTTCCTATAACTACAATTTATTTAATGGAGAATAAAAATATTTATTATAAAAAACCCACAGAATATAACTTGGGTAAGGTATTTATAATACCTATTTATTTATTAAATTTTATTTTAAATATTATTACCAAATACTTAAATTTATAAAAATTTTTTATATCATTATATTATAATAATATAATGAATAAAAATATTTTATTATTTGCGTTATTACTAATTCTTATCATATGTTTTACAACAACAAAAGAATCCTACTCAAATTATTATTTAGGCCAACCTACGAAATGTTTTGATTGTGAAGCACAATTGCCCGAAGGACAAAAATATTTAGGTGGTCCATCTAAGTGTTTTGATTGTGAAAAACAACTTGCTATGACACAAGGAACAGAATATGCAGATTTAGGTCAACCTACAAAATGCTTCGATTGTGAACAATATTAAGTTTTTCTTTTCCATATAATATTTAATTCTTCAGAATCATCTTCAGTATACGTTCCTATTACTTTTTTACCTATATCGCCGTTTTTTAATTTTTTATAAACAAAATTATCAGAACTGAAAAAATAAGATTTATTATTTACCTCTTCCTCAAAAAATGTTATTTCTTCTGCTTCAGAATCAATACTAATGTTACTAACTAAAACTTTATTATTTGATTCTGTATTTTCAACATACAAATTACTATTTTGGTCTTCTACATTATCATCTAAATTACTATTTTGTTCTTCTAAATTATTATTATCCAAATCATGTTGGTCTTCTACATTATCATCCAAATCATCTAAATCGTTTAGGTTTTCTAAATCTAAAATACTAGTTTGGTCTTCTTGAGAAATATTTTCCCCAGTTTCTCTATTTTGTATATTTAAATTACGTTTTTCATTTTCTTTTTTTAAATACATATTAAGACGTTTTTTTAGTATATCTATTTCTAAGTCTTTCTGCATCAATTGGTCACTTAAAGATTTATAAACAGATACTTTTTTGAAATCATTTATCTCATTTAATTTATTCTCATATAACTGTTCACTATTTTTAATATTTGTTTCACGTTCTAGTATTTTTTCGTGTAAATCTAATAAATATACTTCAATTTCATTTAAATCATTAAAATAATTTTTTATATTATTTAAATAATTATTGTTTATTGTTTCTAAAGAATTAATAGCATTATCAGTTAAACTTTTTAATTTAAACATTTTATTATTAACTTAGTATAATTTTAAGTATTAATTTTTAAAAAAAATTATTTATTGTTGATAAGATTATATTAGCAGTATTTAATAACTGTTTTTTATTAGATTTAGTATCTAAACGTGGTTTTATAATTTTATCTATAAAAATACCAGGATTTTCTGAAAATAAAGTATAATTATTCTTGATTTCAGATATTAAATCAGTATTTTTTGATAGCGTTTCTGCTAATTTATTATGTTGTTTTGAAGGTAATAAATATTCTTTAATTATTTGTTGAGGATTCAATATTAAAGATGGATTTTCAATTATATCTTTCAATATAATTTCATAATTATTTATATTATCAGTAATTTTGTAGACAATCTTATTGAAATTACCTAATTCATTATTAGCATGGTCTACATATTTATTAGATACATATAAATTTGTCATTACACTATCCATAATATCAGCAAATAATGGTATACATGCTAACGCAGACATATAGGCTAAACTCCATTCTTTGCGTGATATATTAATAAACATACCTATAATATCTGTAAAATTTGCAAAAACATCTTCTATAGGTTCTTCTACAAAATTAAATGGAAGTGCAATAGCAGATACAGCTGTGCCATATGCTGGTATAGCTTGACCTAAATCTAATAAAACATCAATTACAATGGGGATAAATGGGGCTAATTCTTCCATAATAATATCTACATTATCTAATATTATAGATATTATATCAAGTGGGACACCAATAAATGGTCCTAAAACTGAATTTTCTAAAGACCATATAGGGAAAAAAATCCAATTAAACATTAATTTACCTTTTTTTTTTATTTTTGGATTATCTAGATAATTTGTTATTTCATTAATATTTTTAGTCAAGTAATTTATTTTATGATAAATTTTATTTCCACCTCTCATCCCATATTTTTCTGAACGTAATCTATACAATTCTGTATATAAATTATAAATTTCCTTAGCATAATTATCTAATATAAATTTAGATTCTGAAAAAGTTAGAAATTTATTGTTTTCTGTATCACGTAATTCAGAAATTTTTTTTATTTTTTGTCTATAGTCTATATCGTTGTTTTTGTAAATTAAGTATAGCTCATAAATTAATAAGTTTAAGTGATATAAATAAAAGATAAACGTTTTTTTATCTATTTTAATTGAAAAATATTTCTGTATAAATTGTAATAATTTGGTTAACTTATGTATATTCATACTTATATATAAAAATATATTTATTAAAATTTAAAGATAAATTGCGTAAATTTATTATGCAAGAGATAAGAATAGCTGCTATAGGTAATGTTGATTCTGCAAAATCAACTACAATCAGTTGTATTGCAAATAATATAAAAGATAATGGTAGAGGATTTGCCAGAAGTAAAATTTTTAAACATAAACATGAACAAGAAACAGGTAGAACATCATCATTGACACAATACTATACTAATATTAATGATAAAGTTTTAGGATTTATAGATTTAGCTGGTCATGAAAAATATTTAAAAACAACAATGTCAGGTCTGACAGGATGTTTATTGGATTATTCTATGGTAACAATAGGTGGTGAACGTGGAATAGTAGGAATGACAAAAGAACATATTTCTTTGTCATTGGGTTTAAATATACCTTTATTTTTTGTTATTACTAAAATAGATATAGCTCCTGAAGATAAGATAGATACTATAATTAACAAGATAAAAAAAATAATGGCTACTAGAGCAGCCGGATATCGGAATGCAATAGTAATAAAAGATAATTATGATTCGGTTTATTTAGAGGATTGGCATATTAAAAAAGTTTTTCCAATTTTTTTAATATCAAATAAAACAGGTTATAATCTTAACAATTTAAGGGATTTTATTTATAAACTACCTTCAAGATTCTTATGGAATACTGATTCTATCAATTTAAATAAAAATAAAACCTTTTGTATAGATGATGTTTTTAAAGTTAAAGGAGTGGGGTTAGTTTTGAGTGGTTATGTAAAAGAAGGTAGAGTATCGGTAGATGATAAATTATATGTAGGACCTTTTGATGGAATATATAAAAAAATAATTATTAAGTCTATACATAATAATTTCAGAACTAATGTTAATAGTTTGTCTATAGGACAAAGTGGATGTTTAAATATAAGATTTACAGAACAAAAAAATGTCAGTAAAACCGATATTTTAAGAGGTATGATAGTTACTAAAAATTATGTTTCAGTGAGAGAATTTGAAGCCAATGTCTTAATAATAAAAAATACAACAACTATAAAATGTAAATATGAACCTATTATTCACTGTGGAACTGTAAGACAATCTGCAAAAATATGTAATATGGATAAAGACTTACTTAGATCTGGAGATGTAGCTAATATACATTTCAGATTTATGTTTAGACCAGAATTTGTAGAAAAAGGTTGTAAAATTGTATTTAGGGAAGGTAATACAAAAGGTATTGGCAAAATTACCAAAATTATTAAATAATAAACTTTATTATCTATTTTTTTTTTGTAGACTCCACATACATTGGCATAGCACCATCTGGACTGACTCCCCATATGTATCCCAAAGGTAACAATAAATCTTGTTTTTCAAAATCATATTTTAATCTATCTAAAATATATCCTAATGGGATAAGTGATTTATTAGCCTTACTATCAAAAGGTATTTTTTCTAAAATATATCCTTCATGGCTTTCAGTATCAACGCCATATACATATTTATTTGGCAATATATCTAATCCATGAATCGTATTTTCAGAACGTGAGACATCAAAATTTACAATTTTAAATGATTTCTTAAGGGGTTGTAATTTAGTAATTTCACTTTTATTTAAGTATCTTCCATATATACTTTTATAATAATCTCGTAATTCTGTTTTAAAAATGTTAGATTTAATTGCCCTATATCTATATGTCTCTTTTAAATAATCTAAATCTATTTCGGTGTAAGGATTAGGTGGAGAATAATTACGAGACTCTGCAATCGTTTTTAATTTCTGAATTCGTCTTCGGTTTTTTGTCGCACTTAAATCTCTTTTCGGCTTCGACGAACCACCTAACATTTTAATATAGTTATTTATTATAGTTTTACCAACTTTACTATCAGTAAACACCAATGTATCATTATCAGGATTAATTATAGTTTTATACATATTCTATATTTTATTATGAGATAATAATATATTATTATCTCATAATATAATATAATATGTCAAAAAAAATATGCACTTCATGTAAATTAACTGATTCAAACGAAACTATACTAGATAAAAGAGCTCAATGGGTGAAAAATACACAACAAAAGCATCCACCATTAGAATATATTCCTAATATTAGAGATATAATCGAAATTAATATAGATAAAGGTATAAAATATGCAGGTAGATTAATATACTATTATGCTGCAGAAAGTTTAGAAATGTTAGGCGATAAATATCATACAAAAATTTTACCAGATGACGCTTACGATGATTATCAAAATATGGGAATAGCAAGATTAGATAAAAAGGGTAGAACCAGGGTTTATGTTAGTAATCCAGTAAGTTATTTTGTTGAACATGACAATAAATTTTATCCAGCTCATATTCATTACAGAATTGCTAATAAGACAAATAATGCATGGATGAAAACAACATATACTGTTGGAACAGAATATTTATAAAACCATATAATAGGCTTCTTTATTTTCTAAGACAACATAATAATCCGGAATTGTTTTCACAATTTTAAAGTTATTTTTAACATAGAAATTCACAGCAGAAACATTGTAGGATTGAACATAAAGTGATATAGGTTTTTTATATTTTTTTTTAAAAAAATCAATAATATTTGAACCTACCCCAAGTTTTTGATAGTTTGGATTAATGCATATAGACATAATATGTATTCTATCTTGAAATAATTCCAAAAAACATAATCCAATTATTGTATCATTATAAACAGCTTTATACAGTCTATATTTTACATTATTTAATAAATATATTATATCATCAGATTTATAATATATTGGCAAACATTCACTTGCTAATTTTTCTAAATCATTTATATCATCTTTAGTAACTTTAGTTATTATCATTAAATACTGATATATTTACAAAATATTTTTAAAACGTGTATATTGTTAATCCTAGAACTAATAGAAAAGTAAGTATAAAATCAAGATTAGGTAACCAGAACTTTTTACTTAAAAAATACATTTTTAATTTAAAAGTTCTAACTATCTTCATAAGTATTGTGTCATCCATGGTTTAATTTTGGAATAGTAGCTTCATGTCCTATATTATAATTTTTATATTATATAATTATATATATAATATGAAATTTGAATACAGATTTATAGACGTGGATGTAAATTCTATAAAAGATTATTTAGAAACAAACGATAAAAAAATAAATAAAAAAACTGTATTATTAAGATGGGATTCGTTTGATTACAAAGACAAATTTATCAGGGTGCGAGATGAGGGAGATAAAATTACACTTACTCTAAAAAAAAATCTTAAAACGCCTAAACCTATTTCAAAAACAATATTAGTAGATGACTATGATTTAACAATTGATATATTAAGTGAATTAGAAATTTTTAGTAAATATAGAGTTGAAAAAATAAGAGAAATATGGACATTGTCAAATAATTGTATAATTAACTTCGATATGTATCCAGGATTACCTAATTATATAGAAATAAAATCAGATAATAAATTAGATTTAATAGAATTAATAAGACAATTAGGTTTAAAATTAGATTTAAGAAACCATATAGAAATGGGAGCAGATTCTATGTATTTAGAATTATATGGTATTAGTCCTCAAAGAGAAGATAAAGGTGATTTAACTTTTGAAAATGCTAAAGAAATATTCACCAAGCATATTAAGAAAAACAAATCACAATTTAATAGAATTGTAGAATTGCAAATAGAAATGATTAAATATTTATAGTTCTTTATTTAAATAATTTTCCCACGATTTTTTTTTCCCTCCATCATATTTAAAAGCGTATTTATTTTCTACTAACCAATTATTGATTGATTTTTCATAATTTAATCCTCCACCTGTTTGTTCCAAGTTATCGCGTTCAATTAAAAATAACTCTACTAATAATCTTCCATATTTATCAAATTCTCCGCATTTAACAGAAATAACCTTGTTTAATATCTTTTCTCTTAACTTATTTCTAACTATATATCCTAATTCTTTTTCTTTTTTATTTCTTGTTCGCAATTCTGGAGTATCTACACCGGTTAATCTACAATTCCATTTATATAGTTTATTTTCTAATGGAAAAACTATTTTGATAGTGTCTCCATCGTATACATCGACGCATTTTGCTTTTATAATTTTCCCTTCGAAGGTCAATTCATTTATAGTATTATCGACTGTATTCCATAAAATTTCCATAAATATATATATATATATAAATATAATTATACACATTTATTTTATTATATTAAACAAATAGGCGATGAGATATCTAAAACAATTTACATTTTTTAAAGTTTAAAATGGGAAAAATATATTTTGTTTTAAAAAATAATAAATATATATATATATATATATGGCAACTTTAATAAAACACATAGAAAAATGTTTGAACTTAACTGATGAGTATAAGTCTAAAGTAACACCAGAAATTTTAAATATGGATGGAATGTCTGGTAAAAAAACAAGACATTTTTATAATAATATTTGTTCAATGAAAGATGCAAGGTATTTAGAAATTGGAACTTGGAAAGGTTCGTCAATATGTTCAGCAATGTGTAATAACAAAATGACTTGTTTGGCCATCGATAATTGGAGTGAATTTGGTGGTCCTAAAAATACATTTTTAGAAAATTTCAATAAGTTTAAAGGTGAAAATAAGGTTACTTTTATTGAAAAAAATTGTTGGGATATAGATGTTTCCAATTTGGAAAAATTTAATATTTATATGTATGATGGCAATCATACTGAAAAAAGTCATTTTCAAGCATTAAATCATTATTTGCCTTGTTTAGACAATCAGTTTATTTATTTAGTAGATGATTGGAATTGGCAGAAAGTAAGAGATGGAACAAATCAATCAATAAAAGAAAATAAATGTGAAATTTTATATCATAAAGTTATAAGAACTACTGATAATAATTCCCATGGGAACCCCTCTGGCAAGAATTCTGATTGGCATAATGGTATTTGTATTTTTGTATTAAAAAAATAAAATTATTTATAATTTATAATTTTTCTTGTATTTCTTATTCTTATAGTTTATTTTTTTTTATTATAAGCATATTCAAAATAATTTTCATAATTTATTTTCTTTACTTTTTTATAGATTTTTCAACTTGTTCCTTTAATTCATTAAATTTCAATACTTTTGTATTTAACTTTAATGAATATTTTATTTGGTTAAATCAGATTTCAATAGCATTGGTGTTTGATGTATATGGGACTGTAAATAAATATTTATTACTACTATTTATAATTATTTCTTTGACTGAATTGTTATTGTGTGTGTTATAGCATTATCTAAAACAAGTAAATAATTTATAAAAAGTCAGATTTTTATAGAGTGTTAAAAGAATCTACCCACGAAAATTATTTTAAAAGATTAAAAATAATGATGCTATTGATGAAATAAGATTTATTTTACAATATGACTCCTAAAAGAATACTCAGTAATTATACTTAAAAAAATCAATTTAAATATACATTATTAACAGCATGTAAATATTTAGCAACAACATCTTTTATAATATCATTATCATTAATTTTTTGCATCGTTCCATATATACAAGGACTATAATCATTATTATTTGTTATATTAGGTATAATAGATTCAATATCTCCTATAAATTTGTCTATTATGGCTTTGGTATGATAAGATGTTATACACATATGAAATCCCTTTGGATTTTGAATTACATTTATATCCCACTTTAGTCTTTTCAGATGTTCTGCTAATATATTTATATTGATTGTTTCAGAATCGATAGCTACTATACTTAATTCAGGGTCACCTATTACATATAAATCACACATATAGTTTATTTTTTTGACTAAATAGTTTTTTAATTCTATAATATTGTTATAGTTTTCTAAATATTTATTTTTACCATAATACAATAATGTTGCCCAAGTTAAGGCAACAATATTCCCAGGTCTACTACCAGCTATTGTTGATGATGCATAAATGCCTCCAGACCAAGTTTCATCTATATAATATTGATATTTTAATAAATCACTATTATTATACATAATGCAAGAGGCGCCTTTGGGGGAGTTTCCATATTTATGAAAGTCTGCTGAAATACTAGTTATACCTTTTAATCTAAAATCAAACTTATTATTTGTAAAATTTACTAAAAACGAACCAATACAAGCATCTATATGAAGTGGTATTTTATTTTCTAATGCTATTTTAGATAATTTATCAATAGGATCTATTATACCTAAATTATATGATGGTGTGGACCCTACAATTAAGATTGTATTTTTATTGATTTTATTTTTTAACAGTGTTGTATTGAAGGTTCCATCTTTATTACATGGAATAAGTATTAAATTAATATTAAAATATTTACACGCTTTATTAAATGCACAGTGAACAGTTGTAGATGCTATTATTTCAGGTTTTGTAATACCTTTAGTTTCAAGAAACAAATCTCTATATGTTTTACAAGCTAATAATATACTTTCAGTTCCTCCTGATGTAAATGTTCCACAGACGTTTTGATTTCCATTAAATAATTTTGTCATCATAGAGACTAAATTATTTTCCATAAGTCTTACACTTGGAAAAATATTTGTATGTAAAGGATTACTTTTATTAAAATATAAATAAAGAGTGTGATGCAAATTATCTAGAGTATTATTGTTTGAGTAAACAGAACCTGAAACATAACCATTTTTGTAATCATAAGTATATTTTTTTCGCATATTTTCAAATTCAGATACAATAATTTCTTGACTTAGTCCATTTTCTGGTAAAATAGAATAAGATTTTACATCTTTTAATTCTCTATAAAAGTCTTTTTTAATATTTTTAATTGTTTCATCGGTTTTACTATCTATATGTCGTTTTACATATGGAATTTTTTTTACATAGTATTTATAATTTTTAAGGAATTTGCATATATTATTTAATTGAATCAATAAATAAATATAACCAAAAATATTAATTATTTTTTGATTATGATATTTTTGTAAAAATGAGTTGATTTGATATATTATATTCATTTATATAATATATTTATAGACTACTTTAAGTATTAATTACGTTTATTTTTTAAATTTTATTAGTGTTTATATATTATAATGTCAACAGAAGAGTCATTTGATACAATTATAGATCCTGAAACAAATCATCCAGTGCCGGTAGAATCTAAAGTTGGACAACAAGTTATAAATAATTATTTAGAATGTTTAAAAAATGGACCAGACTCTCCAAATATTGTGTCTACAAAAGTTTTTTACAGAAAAAAAACATCATCTTCTAAATCCGGAAGTGCTAGTTCCAGACCATCAGGTGGTAGTTCCAGACCATCAGGTGGTAGTTCCAGACCATCAGGTGGTAGTTCCAGACCATCAGGGAATAGTTCCAGACCATCAGGTGGTAGTTCAAGGCCATCTGGGGGTGGTTCAAG
>JGI24005J15628_10000119_pt1 | contig 53439 bp, 59 predicted proteins | sample LinPmetageLP40_FD_15628 | JGI IMG/M metagenome (IMG submission 15628)
TCAATCTTCGCGGCACCTTCACCAGTTGTTTTCCTGAGAAACCCGAGACCGAGATTTTTCATGATGAAGTAGATGAACTTCCCCCCGTTTTGGCGCACTGGACCCAAGTGTGGGATGTAAAGGGTGAAACCCTCATATGCCATTCGGGCAACTTCCATGCTGCATCCGTGCTGCTGTTGGATCTGGACAATATTGGCAGCATTGTCCGAGGAACTTGATTTAAACATTCCTCCACGTTTACGTCGTTTACGTGTTTTTTTACTATTTTGTTTTTTATAACGTTTATATGAGTTTGGTTGGCGGCGCGATCTTTGCTTTTTCCTTTTTGAATATTTTCGTCTAGTTCTTTTCATATATAAGTGTTTATATAAAATATAACAATATATTATGTATATCCTAAATAGTATTAGAATAAATAAATATATATTATTTACCATTATCATTTATCTATTCTATAAATATTTTAAATCTATAAAACTGTCTCAAGAAGGTGTAAAAAATAAAACCAATAATGGAAAGAAACGAAAGAAACGAAGCGGAACGAAACGAAAGAAACGAAGTGGAAAGAAACGAAAGAAACGAAAGAAACGAAAGAAACGAAGCGGAAAGAAACGAAAGAAACGAAACGGAAAGTGTTCAAAACAGTCAATACTTAAAAAATGTAAAAGAAAGAAAAAAAATAGAAAACAAATGTGTATAATTGATAATAAAATAAAATGCAATAAAATAAAATGTAATTTAGGAACGCCAGATAAAACAAAATCGTTAGACATAATGTGTTCTTTAGATACAGCAAAAAAAAATATTAGTTTTGACGATAAAGAATCAGTTTTAACTAGAGACTATTATAATTTAGATGTTTATAACGATAAATCTAATACATCATTTGTTGATAGTAGTGAAAATTTTATTTATTTAGGACAACTAAGAAAAGCGATTTTTGATAGACGAACTATAAATACCAGACACAATATAAACACGCATGTATTTTTTATAACATTCGGTAAAAAAAGTAAAAAAATAATTGAAGCAATCGTAAATTCTAGTGACTACGATAAACACAACGCAACAACAATTGTTAAAAAATATGCTAGAATGATTGGTAGAGTTCCTGGATTTTTATTATGCGGTTTAAAAAGTATACACATTAATAAAGGTGGGACAGAGAACAAACCATTGCACTGGGGCGCAATTCCAAATGAAAAAACTATATTAATTCATTCAGATATGGATGCCGTATACAATAAATCTTTTAATATTTATGATGTTGTAATACACGAACTAACACATGCTTCAATTGATGATATACATTTAGATGTATCCGGTTGGAATACAGCAATTAGAAAAGATTGTATATATTATAGTGATTATGCAAAAGATAATCCAGAAGACTTAGCACTAATAATGCCAAAATATATCTCATATAGTTTGAAAAAAGCAGAAAATAAGATTGCACAGATAGAGTCCCTACCCCCTTCACTTGAAAAAATCGCAGAAGTTTTTTCAGCAAGATTCAATTATTTAGATAAATTAAATTTAAATTTAGATATATTAGAATAAAATTATCGTTAATTTTCTGAAGAGTTTAGAATTAAACGTGCGTTTTGTCTTTCCGTATTTGCGATTTTTTTCCTAATATACTTGGAATTTAATACATTTTTTGGTGATGATTTTCTGTTGTAACGCTTATCCTTTTTTTGTTCACGGTTTTTTCCCATGTGTTATAATTATTTATATGTATCTAATTATGTTATATAAATATATTTAATATAGAATTATAAAATATGTTAAATAAAAGGCGAGAAAGGCGAAAAAAAGTAGTAGAATCATTATTAAAACGTATAAGAAACATTGGTTTACCCGATAAAACAACAGGACGTTTATTACGAGGTTTACATTTTCATTTACCAATATATTTGCTATTATTGTTAATACATTTACCACTAAATATTGCCAGCATTATAATAATAATAGGGTTCTTGTTGATATTTGCATATGTTTACTATGGGGGGTGTGTGTTAACGAGCATAGAGAATCAGTTATTTAAAAATATTGAATCTGAAAAGAATGTAACTATTGTAGATTATATTATATTGTTTTGTAAAGATGAATTAAACAGCAAGACAAGAAATAATTATACAATTGTGGGATTTGCTGTATGGATAATAACGGTAATGCTAATTTATTTAAAACGAATTCAAAATAAACTAATATTATCAAAATTAAAAATATAATTTTAATTTTATAATAATGAATGTAATAACAATAATATTAATGATATAATAATTATTATTTTCTATCATAGTTTCATCATAATTAGTATTAAACATATTATCTAATTGAAAGATCATGCTATAATTCGTTTTTTCATTAATATGATGATTCATATGTAATTGGCGGTTTACATAGTTGTAATTAATATTATGAACAGTAATATAAATAAGTGACCAAAATAAAATAGCAGTTTTATCATAGTTAAATGTAAAACCAAGAATATTGATACTAGAAATAGTCATAAGACAACCCTGTGACAAAATATTTTGAAAGCATTCAATAAATATATTTAATGGTTGTTTGTTAACACTAGAGTCATGATGTATTTTAGAATGAAAATCTAACTGTCTGGTAATAAAAAGTATGCCCGGATTAAGGTTCACATCTTGTTTTAAAAAATTAGTTATACAATTATCTGATTCTTTATATAATTTTTCAAAATCAACGCAATGGGATATAATATGAATGAAATAACCCAAAACTGCTGCAAGATAAAAAGAAATTATAGTTTCATAAAATTTGTATTTACCACTTGATCTATTAATAATAAGTAAACAAGCCGTAAGTATTATCCAAAATAAAAAATTTAGTTTAATACCACTTAATGTAGTATTTGTATCTTTATTTGTTTGATAGGAATCCATATTATATTTAAATATTTAAAAGATAAATTATAAACAAATAAAGAATTAAAAACACATGATTACTTATGTAAATGGTAAATAAATGGCGACACGGAAAAGTACGTGACATGATCCAGTTAAATGATAATGTGATGGCAATGGTTCAAAGCGACAGACAAAGTGCGTTTGATCGTCATATTTGTGATATTCCGTTTAAAGGACATATATTGACTGAGACAGCAGCGTGGTGGTTTAAAAAAATAATGGAAAATAACTTGTGCGACACACATTATTTGACACATAAACATAATGTCATGTTTGTGACGCCGTGCAAACCGATTACGATCGAAGTAATTGTGCGGGGGTACATCACAGGTAACACATCCACCAGTATGTGGGTTAATTATCAGAACGGTGTGCGTGATTATTGTGGTATAAAGTTGAAAGATAGTTATGTAAAAAATCAAAAACTAGATGAACCGGTAATTACCCCAACAACAAAGGGGGAGAAAGATGAATTGATTTCACCAAAAGAAATTGTAGAGAGAAACTATGCGTCCTCACTTGAATGGGAATTAATTGAAAAAACTGCCTTGATGCTCTATAAATTTGGTGTTATCGAAGCAGAAAAGAAAGGACTTATTTTGGTAGATACCAAATATGAGTTTGGTTATGCACCCAATGGACACATAATGTTAATGGATGAAGTACATACTTGTGATTCTAGTAGATATTGGATCAAAGATACATATGAAAAATGTTTTAATGGTGGGGTTGAACCAGAAAAGTATGATAAAGATATTGTTCGTTACTGGATTAAAGAAAACATTAAAGATAATACAGCATATGATTTTAAAATCCCAAAATCGCTTATTGAAAAAGCATCGTCATCTTATATTTCTTTTTATGAAAGATTGACAAAAAAAAAACTATGTTACGATGGTATTGTTGATATAAATAAATTAGATGAAACTATCTGGGATAATCATGAGCAGCAAGTAAGAGAGATGGCTGCACAAGTTTTCCCATCTTGTATTATTATTTCCGGTTCACCTAGCGACAATCAACATTGCAAAGAATTAATTGGCAAAATAAGTGGACAAATCAACACCGTCCACTATGTTTGCAGTGCCCACAAAAATACACGAAAATTGCTAAGAATACTTAAGCGTCATAGTAAAGCAAAAGGAAACGTATATATCACTGTTGCTGGAATGTGTAATGCCCTCAGTGGTGTTGTGGCATGTAACGTAGACGCACCAGTAATTGCCTGCCCACCATTTAAGGATAACTCAGATATGATGGTAAACATAAACTCGTCATTGATGTGTCCGAGCGATGTCCCTGTGATGACAGTGCTTTCAACAGGAAATGCCGCAACGTGTGTTAAACGAATATTGAATGTAAACTAGATTTTTTTATTTGATAATATTATAATGGTCAGAAAAATTAAAGGAAGCAAATGAGAAAAATGTAAATAAATATTTATAGTATTACCAATTAGTAAATAGCGTGTTGCTATTCGTATGACGACAGTAGACAAAACCACGAGGTGTCTCATGTCTGACACACTAACTGAAATACTAATGTACATATAAATAAAATTGATTTGATTTAGAAAGTAATTGATAACTTATATCATGTCCGTCTTCGCTCTTATCAAAAATACAACCACAGCATTTAGAAACAAACGAATGTATTCCAGTTCAATAACTTCTAAATCTGGTGGGTGGGGTCGGTCTAATATTACTGCTAATAATAACGTAATGCATAACTATAGCATGTATGTTAATTTTGGTGTCCCAAAAAATTATTCTGGTAATATTAGTATTTTGTTTGATTACACAAAACCCACGGTAGAAACGAATTCAGAATTAACTATAAAAACTACTCACTCAAAATCAGACGAACTTAAAATTTTAAACGACGCACCGATCTCGTATTATACTTATAGTTAATTAAAAAGATATTATTATTAATATATAATGACAATATCTTTAACAACCGAGTTATTTTATATTTTTTACTTTATGTGTGTTTATCCAGTGATAGAATGGGGGGTACACTACGGTCTCCATACGATAGATGAGCACAAACATAAACGCCATCATATTTTATTTCATCAAAACAATGTCCGAAGTGAGAGATGGCCTCTAATATTCATTTTATTTGGGATTTATTTTAGGATTTACATAATGATGTTGTCATTTATGTATTATTTTGTCATCCATACGTGCAGTCATAAGTATCCAGAGTTATTTCCCGAATTGGCAAAACACCATGAAATACACCATAAAAACCCAAAATACAATTTTTGCGTTTCGGCAAAATGGCCGGATAAAGTATTTAACACATATAAGGCAATAGAACAAGCATAAAATATATATTTAGAATTTTTAATCTGTTGATTATATATGTCAACAGATGAAAACGAACTGCGGTATGACCGTCATAAACGAAAGAGTAAACGACGACGAAAATCTAAAAAAAATAAGACCGGAAAGAAACGAGCGCGGATACAGGTGGGTGGAAGTACATCAGATTGTCCATTTTGTGCTGTATTTTGGAATGCTAAACAGTTTCAATTATTACAAGCAGAGTGTTCTAAGCGGCCTGGGAGCAAAGAACCAACGTGTAATGAAAATATTAATAAAATAAAAATAAAATATGCTAACATAAAAGAGCGAAAATCATTAAAAGCTAACATATGTGATATATGTGGGTTGGATAACAATAAGATTACTGGAAAATTTGGTACTGTAGGAAACAAATATACAATAATTTCAAGAACGTTAACAAACGAAACCGCCGATAGAGGCATTTTATCTTTTGAAGAGTTAACAAAAAAATTAGACACCGTTGTCAGAGTTGAGAAGGACAAGAGTAAAGGAGGTCTATTTTCAAACTTTTTAGGTAAAAAGAAAGCAAGTTCAGTTGATGCGGACGGTGGCGGTGGTGGCGGTGGTGCGGCATCTCCTAAACCCGCAGCAACGCCTTCACAACAACCTCCCCCTACTCCAAGCGCTGTGAGCGCAGCAGGTGTCGCAGGCACAGCAAGTGCCGTAGGACCATCATTGGATCAGAAAGATGCAAAAATACAGGAACACGAAGCAACAATTGCAACCCAAAAAGCATTAATTCAAGAGAAAGCAGCCATTATTGACAAACAAACTAGTCAACTAACAGAGAAGGACACCATAATAAGTACGCACAAATCAACTATTGACGATCGTGATGAAGTTGTTAGCAGATCAACCGCTGATAAAAAGCGTGAAATAGAAGAATTAACTAAACAACATAGCGCCGAACTTAGACAAAAAGATGTACAGTTAGATGCAATGGTTGAAGAAAAAACAACTGCTAAAATAAGCGACATGTTTAAGCCAATTGGTGCTAGCAGTGTTTTTTATGTGAAAATTTCCGAAGATAATGCGGTTGATAAACTAGAAACGATAATTGAAAAATTACAAAAATTAAAAGATCAATGGGAAGGCGAGCAAAGAGTTGGTGAGCGCAGAAGTAGTAGACGTATATTTGGTAAAGGTAAAGGTAAGGGTAAGCGTGGCGCAGGCGGTGGTAGTGTGGAAGTCCTTAGCGATGTTGAGGATGACGATATTTTTGATGCTGTTGCGATAAAACAAGAAGAACTAAAACAAAAAGTAAAACAAAATGTCCTTGAACCAATCCGTAGCGATTCCGATGGCGCCGACCAAGCATATCCCACGCCCCCACCCTCCCCACAAGAACAACCACCCACAAAAGGTGAAATTACAACAACCGTATAATTAATCATTACGGTGCGATAGTTCAATGTCAAGATGTACATTTAATTTTAGAAGTGTCCAAAAGTAGCTTGTTAGCAACAACCCGATTGGCGGTATGATAGCAATAATAAAACATATAACGATTACAACAAACCAGTAGTAAATAGTAGAAATAGTTTCCATGATTTGTAATTAATTAATAATAATAATTACAAATCAATTAAATTAAATTAAATAAATAACGTTCAACATAACTATAATGAAAATTTGTATGATAGTTGCGACAGATAAAGATGGTGGCATAGGGAAAGACAATCGTCTACCGTGGTCGGTAAAAGAAGATATGCGATACTTTAGATTATCTACAATTGGAAAAGGAAACAATGCAATCGTTATGGGGCGGAAAACACACGAAAGCATAGGAATGATTCTACCAAAACGAGAAAATATTATTATTACACACAATACTGAGTATGTATCACCCGTTCTGAAATGTTCAACCTTACATATTGGACCCGTTATAAAGAACAATATTGAATCGGTTATTGGGCATTGTAAAGAGAGAAAATTAGACACATTATGGGTGATTGGTGGTGCAGAAATATACAATCTGTTTATGGATGTAACAGATGAACTATATTTGACAAAAATAGATTATAAATATAAATGCGATACCTTTTTTCCGTTTAATTTTGAATCACAGTTCAATTTGCGTAATATAGAGTTTCATTCGGTGAATGACATGTTTGATGATGATAAAAAGTCAATTCCGATGGAAATCCAACACTATACAAAAATGTAGTTAGTACAAAATGATAATTTAAAATAATTTATTTTTTTATAATGGATGATGTAAAGATTCAAATACTTAAAAAATCTGGAATTATTATTGGTGTTTTTGCCGTTTCAGCATATATGTCCTACAAGATAGTAGGTAAATATATGAAGGAAAAATAATGTTAATTTTTTCAGTAACAACTTTTCACTAAAACTTTTTTTGATTTTCAATTTTGGACATTTTAAAAATGTCCATTTTACAATATTGCAAAATAGTTTTGAAAAAAAAATTAAAAAAACGCGGTTTCAACTTTTCGTCTAGATACATCTAGGTAAAATCTGGTTGAAAACCTAAAAAAAGTTGTGACTGACCCATAAAAAGCTATTTTTAAAAGAACTTGCGAGTTTTTATGTATCCTCTTTATATGAATAAAAACTCGCAAAAAGTCGCACAGATTTTTGAATGTAATAAATGTTACTATCATACAAGTAGATTTAATGATTATAACAAGCATTTAATGACACTGAAACACAAAAAGATACTTAATGGTACAAAAATGATACATAAAAAGTCGCACAACTATATATGCGATATATGTAACAGATCGTATAAATATCATACAGGATTGGCGCGCCACCGTAACAAAACGCATCCAGGGCATATTTTAAAAAATGATAATCTTGATACACAAAATATTAAAATAGACGTAGACTCTGATAAAGATCAAAATACAAATGATGCAATATTGCTATTGACTCACGCTTTAAATAAACAAGGAGAACAAATAGACAAGTTAATACAGAGTCAAAATGAAATGATACCTAGAATCGGAAATAATAATAATAACATATCAATAAATGTATTTTTGAATAATAAGTGCAAAGATGCGATAAATTTAGATGATTTTGTTAAGAAGATAAATGTAACGGTTGACGATCTTATGAACACACGAGAATTAGGTTACACACAGGGAATAACAAATATATTTATTAAAGGGTTAAATGAAATGGATACTACAAAGCGCCCTATACACTGTAGTGATAAAAAACGTCTTAAATTTTATGTTAAAGATGGAGAATGGTTAAAAGACGATGGTGAAAAAATAGATAATGCAATAAATCATATATCTAGAAAACAGATTTCACAAATAAAAGAATGGGAAAAACAAAATGAAAATTGGGATAAATGTGAACAAAAAACATCGGAATATTTAGAAATAATTAAGCAGGTAATGGGGGGGACAACAGATTACGAGGTTGAAAAGAACAGAAAGGATATAGTAAAAAATATTGGATTAAACACGTTTTTTAAACAAAATAATTGATTTGTATATATATAATGGATTTAGTTATTAAAAGAGATGGTAATATTAAACAAAAACTAATAAAAAAAGTATTATCAATAGATACAGCATTATTAAATACATTTAGGTATACATTTTGTAATGTTAATAAAACAAAATGTTTTTTAAAATGTAGAGGCGATGGACCGTGTGTTCCGATGTGTGACAAGAAGAAATTGTCATTGGATATGAATGATGATATTCATAAATTTAAAACATCTAATACACAGTGTCGTAAAGAATGTGTTGCAAGAAATAATTTTAAGAATAGAGCATTTCCAATAGACAGTGCTGATTTTACCATGGACACACCCGATAAAGTATATAAGGTACTGACAATGAAATTAGCACACATTTCATTACCAAGAAAGATTTATAATATTTCGTCTGAATTAAAGAATAACTATTTTAGAATATGGGATGAATTATCATTAGAACATATTATTGAAATACCACCGGGAATGTATTCAATTAAAGAAATAGTAAATGTTATGTCAATAGCGGTTGTAAACTTACAGTTGCGATTCTATTATGATAAAATTATAGACAGAGTTTATATATTAGCAAAGAATAGAGAAGAAAGTCTTGTTATAGATTTTTCACACATTGCCGGGTGCCAGAATATGGATGACAATACGACACTTGGGTGGGCATTAGGGTTTAGATTGCCAGCATATACAACAGATTCGTTGCAAAGTCCGAGAGGTACAGATTATCAAGATATAGTAGATAAGAGACAAGATGAAATTGAAGGTAACTGGCCAGACGCAAAATTTAAAGGATACAGTGATGAATATACAATGCCTTTTATGAGAGGAGAAGCAATAAATATGATTTCATCAACAAATGTGACAGTCGGAGCACCAATATTAGACCCAACAGATCAAGAAGATTTTGTAAATGTTACTGCCGAAAATATAGAAGATGGTGGCGCTGCGCGCCCAAATGAAATATACGGTATAATAGGAGAAGCGTCACCAAGCATTCACATTGATTATGTTTATGTAGTTGTTGATGACTTTAACAGAAATAAAAACGATGAATACATGACGTCCGCGAACAAATTTTCAAACGTGCTCGCGAAGATTCCTCTAATAACAAGACAGGGACAAATATTAATAGGTGACATTAAGACTATTCATAAACAACGAACATATTTTAGTCCAGTAAATATTGAAAAACTTAGAGTAAAAATATTAGATAGATTTGGACGAAAATTAGATTTAGGCATAAATACAATTAATGCTACAATAGAATTTGATTGTGAGTATTCATAAATTCTAACAATAGTATATGTTAGGATTATTATTATTTATTTTAATTTTTGCCATAATAATACCAAGCGTTTTATACAAACTAAAATTATATAGTATTTTAGCAGTATATTATCCGAATTTAGACATTATAGCAACCATTCTAAGTTATAACACTGGCTTTAAGGATACCATATTTTCAAATTTATACAATACAAATTGTAAGTTTAATACAGAACAAGACACCATATATTCTGTTTCGGAGGTAGTGATAAATTATTTATCATTGATGGGACTATTTATTTCAATATTAACACTTAGCAGAGGGGACACATATGAAGATATCGGACATTTATCAGTAATGCTTTTAGTTACATACTTATTACCAAATCAAATAATAGAGATAATAATGGATTATCTACAAGACGCGTATAAATTGAATGTTGTAAATGTTGTTATAATTGGGTTGATGCTAATGGGTTTAATTATCGGAGCAGAACATTTTGTATTAGAACAATATTCAGGAACATTAAAACGGTTTTTTAAAATGCTTTTGAACGATTTCCCTAAATTCATAAATAAAATATCAATGTAATGTAATGGAGAGAAATAGTTCAGCGGGATCAACTGTCTCCAAAAGACGACTTTCAAATTATGAAAGAATAAATGCGGCAAGAGAAAAATTACAGAAAACAATGTCAAAGCAATCCGCGCGTACAGATATTTCAGGCGCAGGAGCAGGAGCAGGCGCAGGAGCAGGAGCAGGCGCAGGAGCAGGAGCAGGCGCAGGCGCAGGAGCACCCGTGCGTCCAGAACGCACAGATATTTTATCAACAGCGCCCGCAGCAGCACTAGCACGCACAGATATATTGTCAACAGCGCCCGCAGCAGCATACGGTGGTTCTGAATCACAACAACCATTTGGAACTGGTTATCAAGACACAACAGAAGATCTTGCAAATATTTTGCGGGATAAAGCAATAATTATGGCGGCGTTGAAAGCATCTATGACGAAAATAGATGATAGCATAGAAGAACACGTTTTAAGGGCAATAAAGACATTGATTCATGCGGTTATATTAGGAACAACTGTTAGTAATACTAACTGGGGTGAAATAAGTAATGGTATTGTTAATGCTAGTAAAACAATGGGACCCGTTATACAATCGTTGGCAACAACAGTTATGGAAAATACAGGTAGTGGAACATTAGATGCGATAATGTCATTTAAACAATTTTTGATATCTGGCAATTGGGCGAGTGGTATATTTATAGGACTTATTGCTTCAACAATTGCTACAAATCAAGAAATTTTAAGAATAATATTAGATAGTTACACTAGCGCGATTGGTGAGAAAAAGGAAATAGTAGGAAAAAAAATGAATGACATAATTGCTAATTTAAACGGAGGGTTTTTTAAACGAAAAATATGGGGTATTATGAAGGGATCCAATAAATTATTGGGGGGGGACTTGCTGCAACCATTGGTTGATGGGTTAAATAAAAAAATAGATGCTGATAAAAGAATAAAGAAAGGTATTATAGAAGCAAATATTGAAACCATAAAAAGGCAGGTAAACAATGCGTTTGACGAAGATGGTATGGACAGAAAAAAGGCAAAAGCAGCAAAGAAAGCCGGTTTCGGGCAACCAGGACCAGGACTAGGTCGTAGCAAAAGTGTGGGTGGGCGTCGGACAAAACGTCGCGGACGTGGTAAAAAAATACGCAAACATACAAAAAAGAAGACAAAGCGTAGACGAAAACATACAAGAACCACAAAGAGACGATACTTGCGTTCCAAATTAGGAAAACGATGTACGAAACGCAAATGAGTGCGATGAGTAAATAACGGTAGATTAAATTACTACTTAGGTATTAAAAAGTAATTTAATTATGAGGGTGTATCCGATCGGTAGAAGACAACTTGTAAAGAGAGAAAAACAAAGAAAGAAAGAAGAAGGTATTATATATAAAACATTTGGTTGTGTGTGTTTATTATTATTACTTTTAGCGGTGTTAATATAATAAAATTGATTTAAAATATTTATAATAAATGGTGTTAAAATGTCTCTTCAACAAATCAAAGATTCTATTCCTAAACCGACAATTCATACAGGCACATGTACACTTACAGTAAAAGAAGTTGCTAGTCAATTTCATCCAAGAGACAAAGACTATAAAGATGCTGGGTTTGATGAAGATTATATTGAAGTACGTAGAACAAAGACACGTTTTCATATACCCGAACATCAGCGACATTATGTATGGACGAAAGAGCAAGAAAATAAATTTATAGACACACTTTTTAACAATTATCCTATTCCAGATGTAATTGTATGTGATACGGAAGAGAGAGGAGTGCAATCACAAGAAGATGGACAACAGCGGTTTACAGCATGTTGGCGCTATTATAAAAATTTGTTTGCATATGTACCTGAACAATATATAGGTTGTGCAGACGCACCACATATATATTATAGTGAATTACCTAAAAAACACCCCCCAAACTCATATATATTGGGTGACATATGTCCTGATGCGAAACGTCAGTTGGATAGTTATGTTATAACAATTAAAGAAATAAAAATTGATGAAAGTGATAATGATCGTTCCACAATTATTAGTGAAATGTTTGAACGTCTTAATTCTGGAAAACCACTAACAGATGGTGATAAAATATGGAACAGAAAGGACACACCAATTGTTGACACAGCATTACAAATCGGTCAAGATTCAGATCTAACATCAGAATTGTTAAATATATTTAAAATGGACGTTCATAACATTATTACTTCCAAAAAGAAAATATCAAAAACACCTCTTTGCACTATTGTTGCAATGGTATTGGGGTTAAGTGTCCCTTTTAATGAAGACGTTGGTAGTAATTCATCCAATCATTGGGCGAATATTTTGACAACGTCGTTTACAAAAGTATGTGGACATTTGAACGAACCCAATATTAATATAGAATACATCAAAACAGCATTTACCGCTATTTGCGAATCAATTGGAGAAACACGTGTTTCTGAACACGGTCGTAGATTAGAAACAAGTGAAAACAAATCACTTAACCGTTATTTGGGAATTATGATTTATGATTGGCGAACAAGATTTCTAAATATAGATGAAACTGTAGAAGAAGAAAAAGTAGAAAATTTTAAAGATTTTTGGAAGAACGTTATTGAATATTTTCAGAGTGTTCCATATGATATAAATGATACACAACATCCTATTACGTCTCTTTACGTAGACGGGGATAGAAAAAGTAAAAATACAGATATAGGAAAAAACATTCAATCAAGACATACACAATTACTTTATTTGGTATCATCTTGGGGAATAGATTATAACTAATATAATTAATAAAATTATAATATAGATATAATATTTTTTACTAAACTGAAATAGTATGCCATTCACGCTGAAGAAACAAATATAATCCGGATGCTTTACATTTATCAAGTTGTTTTTGTGATGATTTTCGTGGAATATTTGTACGAATGAGATCGTTTATAGTTTCTAGCATAGAAATGAGATTATATTCGCTATCAAGATCATCGTTTGATGAAGTGTCTATGATATATTTGAGACGGTCTTTCATGCGATCTTTATTTTCATTGGGCGCATTTGGGTTGCGAGATGTGGAAAAGTGTTGAGGATAGCGTTCAACATATTGATTTACAACTGATTCAACTGTGGTAATAATGTTAGCATTGCGGACACCGACATAAATATCAGGGACCGGAATACATTTGTTGAGAGAGTTGAAATGCTCCATAATGTCACCTTGAGTGACATTGCGTTTGACGTTGATCATGATGTTTAAATTAACAGGATATTTTTCTTGAATAAGTGAACGGAGTGCTTCTATACGATGTAAACCATCATAACAATAGAAACACTTGTCATTATTATCATAGTACACATATATAATACCATCTACACACTTCTCTCTTTTAATATGGTTGGAAATGGTGTTAATTCTAAGAGAATCTGGTGGACGTTGACACTGCCACCGTCTAATATTAATAATTTTAAGGCAACTTAGTGTTGTTTTATACATCAGGTTGTTATCATTAATTTTATATACTAATGATAACATATCCCAAATAGACGGAGAATTATTCATAAATAAACATATAGGCAGTATGTATCTAATATGTTTATACTTAAATTGAAAAAAATAAATAGTATTTTATAAATAACACACAATGTCTACCAAAATCAACAAAGAACTTTTGCAAAAACAAGGATATCTTATCGTACATAATGTGCTTACACCAGAAGAAGTAGAAAGAGCGAAGGCAGCGTTTTATGATTGGAAAAAAACGATTCCAAATATTGAACGTTTCCACAATGCTTGCGACCCACACGGAATTTTCAAGCATCATGAAGTGGGTCAACAATGGCACGCATGGTACATCAGAACCAGAGCAGGAGTACGAAAAGTATTTGAAGAACTGTGGGATACTACAGAATTGGTAACAGGATTTGACGGCACAGGATATATACCACAACTGTTGACAAAACGTGATAACTGCTGGACCCACACAGATCAGGCACCAAATAAGAAGGGTGTACACTGTTACCAGGGGGTAGTAGCTCTTACAACAAATTCAGAAAGAACGCTAGTTGTATATGAAGGTTCGAACAATCTACACGAAGCATACTGCAAAGAAAAAGGTTTGACTGGCACAAAAAATTGGGCTAAAATTGACCCAGTATATTTAAAAACAATGCAAGATAAAAAACGAACTCTGACGATCCCAGCAGGATCTATGGCAATATGGGATTCGCGAACATTCCACCAGAACCAATATGGCAAACCGGCATCAGAAGAACGAGTGGTACAATATGTTTGTATGCTACCTAAAGATAGTCAACTAAACACGAAAGCAATGCAAAAAAAACGACGAAAATACTTTGATGAACGACGCACAACATCACACTGGCCGTACCCGATGACTGTAAATGGAAAACAACCACAAACATATGGAGATGATTCAAAACGCATTGACTATGATACATTGAGAAAACCAGCATTGGATGATTTGATGACAGAAATAGATAAATTACTTTAAATATAATATAATTATATTATATGTCACTTGCCGCTATGAAAAGAAAACAAAAACATACAAGAGGAATACCAATAAATCACGCACGAGATTGGTCTTCACCCCTTTATAATGTAGGATATGGTGGAAATAAACATATAAAAGATCAAAATCATTCAATATCATATAGGCAATATACAAATAATTTACGTCTAGGCAGACAATGTAAAAATGGTGATTGTCATAGAGAAATAGTATTAGATCCTTATAAAAAAACTCTTTTTGCTGATAAATCTGCAGACCATCGTGTAGAGGTTTTAAATACGCATCATTTGAAGGAGACAAATGTAGAAAAATTAAAACATAAACATAAAATAGCATTAGATGGGTGTAAAAATCACACACTGAATATAATAGGCGATGATAGTGATTCAGTTAGAACAGCAGAACACGTCTTAAATAAACGTAAAGCATGTTTGATAGGAAAACCATCAGAAATTGAAGAAATTGAAGAAATTGAAGAAATTGAAGAAATTGAAGATTCATTGTTTTTTGTTATTACTGGGCGCGGTAGTATTCTTGCAAATATGGGAGTAGAAATATTTGTAAAATTAAATGGAATAGATGACTTAAAAAAATTAGACGTTAAAGATGCTTCTGACGGCGCAACATCTACAGCAGGCATAGCATCTATTGATATATTATTTAAATCAAATGGTAAACAAATAAATAAATCAAATATAGATTATTATATCTTAAAATTAATACCAACAGAAGATTCAGTAAATACACAACGATTTAATGGAGAAGCAAGAGAAACTAAACTTGTGTTAGAATATTTTGCAAAAATAGATCCACCGCAGATGAACAGTGCGGATATATCAGATGGATTACAGATAGGCGGTGGAGTGGACGCGGGAGATGCTGATTTTGAAATAACACCAATTACAAATTTAATATATACATTATTTACCATAGTTGGTATTGGTGGGTTAATTGATAGTATTAGAGCAATATTGGGTCCAGATATAAACGAACAAAAATTAAAACTTGGGTTGAACGGTCAACAGGCAGAGTTAGAAATTGATAATAAAAAAAGAATAGCAATGTTTGATTTAATACTTAAAAAAGCGGAAGTTATGGGAACTGGTTTCTGGAAAGATGATGATGGTAGTATTGCCGCTTTACTTACAGACATTGGTTCAACGCTTCTAGATACTTATATTTTAAATTTAGATGACACTTCGCCAATACGTTCAACTATACACGAAGAATTACAAACAATATATCACATATTAGATATATCGGCAGATAAATTAGAATCGGAAGATATAGACGATGATGATTGGGATGACATAATAAATACAATAAGTCAAATAATTGTAAATGAAGGATATTTATACGAAGGTTCAATAAAAACTGAAATTTATGATGCTACGTCAGGAAGATTCCCAGAAACCAACATATTTGATGTGTCAACCGATTTTGGATTTTTGGACAGAGGTGATGGTTCTGGTGCTACAAACGTAGATTATGGATGGGATTAGTAAGATATAATGCGTTATATGAGTTATAGTTAAATAACTCATATAATATGCGTCCGTTTGTTTCGGTGTGTACACCAACATACAATAGGCGAAAATTTATACCAAAGTTGATAGAGTACATACAGAATCAGACCTATCCACAAGAGAGAATTGAATGGTTAATATATGATGACGGTGATGACTGTATAGCAGATTTGGTGGAAACAATAAAAAATGTGCGTTATTACTACTCAAAAGAGAGAAGAACGCTGGGATTTAAACGAAACTATTTGAATAAACGNGCAAAGGGAGATATTATAGTATGCATAGATGATGATGACATGTATCCAAAAGAACGAATAGAGCACGCGGTAGAAACATTGCTGACAAACCCACACGTAAAATGTGTAGGATGTTCTGAGATATATGTAAAGTTTAAAAAGAGAGAAGACGAAATATGGAAATTTGGTCCATACAATGCGAACCATGCGACTGCGGCAACAATGGCATACATAAAGGAACTGGTTAACAAGACCACGTTTGATGAAAAGGTAAACTGTTGTGAAGAAAAAAGTTTTTTAAAAGGGTATACGATACCAATGGTGCAATTAGATCCCTTTAGGACAGTGTTGGCAGTGGCACATGATACAAATACCGTAGATAAGAAAGATATGATAAAAGATGAATATAAGAAAAAAACGAAAGCAACAAAGTGTGTAGACGATGTAGCTAAATATTTTCTAATGTAAATATATGAGTGGCACTTTATATATAAGACGTAATGGTGTTAATTTAGAAGTATCACACAATTCATCATTTGCTCCAATAAGAACAACTACGTCAATTACGACAAATGGAGAAGATGAATATAGTGAAATAAATACAACTTGGAATACTACTGGTAATTCAACTGAGACAATAGGCGCAATATCTAATGGATTTTCTATAGACATAGATTCATCTGTTTATCATGCGTCTGCTATAACACATTTACGTTTGCGTGATAGTAATGATACGACACAAGATATATTACTAAACACAAGTGGTTCTACATCAGCAACAGCGAGTTCGGGTTTATCGCATAGATTTTTTATTTTAACAGATCAAGATGGTTCTGCACCTTCAACTAGAATACATTTTAGAGTAGAAATAAACCCAGTATTGTATATAAGAAAAAATACAAGTAATACTAATAATTTGGAAATAGCAGATAATTCAAATTATACGAATGCCACAGTTGCTTCATCAAAATCATTTAATTCACCATTCAGTACGTACACTGATTATAATACTACATGGAATTCTAGTCCCGCTGGTGTTGCCACAGATTTAGTAGGGTATTTTTCGGGATTTGATATAGTTATAGATTCAAATGTATATGACGCATTAGCGTATGTAAGTCTACGAATAATAGACAGTGCCGATAATACACAAACAATAACACTAAACACAAGCGGCAGTACAACAGCAACATTGAATAGTAACGTCAGTGCTCCATTTTTTATATTGTCGGATAATGATTTATCTCCTCCGGCAACAAAAATACAATTTAGTATAAGTGAATTGTGTGTGGCGCCTTTCACCAAAATACCAAAAATAGTGGAGATAAAAGATGTTGCTGTTGGTGATATAATACGGACGAGTCGTGGAGATTTACCGATTTCACACATTATGAAGACACAGACTGGAGAGCATAAAGAGTATGTAAAATTTGAGAAAGGTTGCTTGGCACCAAATCTTCCAAGTGATGATTTCTATGTTACCGAACCTCATCCTCTGTCGTTAGGATTTTATAAGAACGAAGTAATAAACAATGGTAAATATGACGATAAAGAAGATGATTATATAATGTTACAGATTGCGGCAGGAGAATTGGTTGGTACAATACCCGGAATAACAAAAGTAACACGAGACTTCGGTCATTATTACAATTTAGTATTTGATGAACACGCATCAATCGATATGGAAGGATTAGATGTTTGTTCTCATCATCCACGTACTGGACCATTCTTTTTACCACGTGATAAGTATATTGATAACTCAAAAATAGATGAGAAAAAGATAGACAAGAAGATAACAAATCCTAAATTTATAAGAATGTGTGATTTAATAATCAGATACAAACCTGAAAATGTTGAGTTAAAAGAGTTTTTGGCAGGTTGTTTAACATCCGATTTAAATAAGAAGCGTCAATTGGTAAATTAGAAGTGTTTATGAAATTCTCCGTAGTCATAGTCGTTGTCTTCGTCGGCATGAATATGTGATAAAATGTCACTTTTATTTTTGAGTTGATATGTTAGCATAGGATATGCAACATATCGTTCATCCAGTGTGGTATACGCATTGTCTATTTCAACCACAGATTTTTCAATATGAGATATTATCTTATCAATATTTTTAGGATTTATAATATAACTGTGTGTGGTGTAACCATGATTATTATTACATTTTAAGAGGGACGGGGAAATAGTATTAAAATCGTCTTTGTCCAAGAAACGACAACTGAGATAGAGAATATTAAAGTCTATGTTGTTTTCTTTTATAGACTGTAGAGAATTTTCAACAGAATTGTAAAATTCAGTAGAGTTTTCAATATCAAAAACACAGTCGTCTTCTAGAATAAGAAAATAATCAAAACAGTGAAGTTCTTGTTTAATGCGTTTAAGAAGATTGAGATGACTTAATTTGCAACCAGCAGCACCGATACAGTATTTTACTGAATTAACATCTCCTAATGATTTAAATTTATAAAATTTTGAAATATCAATGCACTGTGTTGTGAGAAGATGATTAACAATAGGAAGAACGCCTGGGAAACGCTCAACATGTTTAAGATCTGCTTTTTGTGCTTCTTTTTGAATATGTTCCCATCGGTCGGCACGACTATCAAGATTGATAATAAACGTTTTTAATTTCATTATTTATAAGTAAAGAGTAATTTTTAATTATAAATAATTAAATATATGAAAATAGCGTTATTAATGTCTGGTGGATTAGGAAAATTCTGTTATGGAAGTGATAATGATAAAATTTCAAATAAATGGAAGGATATTGTAAAAAATAATAATATAGATGTTTTTTGTGTAACTGATAATAATAATTTTTATGATGAATCATCTGATATACAATATTTCTCTGAAAAAAATGTATTGAAAGAAGTAATAAATGGAAATTCATGGAGATATTATAAAAAAAACTCAAATATAGTTTATGATGATGCAAAAAAAAAAATACAAATAATATTACAAAAATATTTTAGTACTAATTTAAAAAAAAAATTAATATTAGATAATGACACATTTACAATAGATAAGTTAGTTACAAACAAATATCAAAAACAATTTTATGATTACACAAGTGGGAGAAGTATATTATCTAAATACAACGTATTATGTCAGTTTTACAAATTGAAAAGGTGTTTAGAACTAATGAAGGAGTATGAGACAGAAAATAATATTAATTATGATATTATAATAAGATGTCGTTTTGATTGTATAATAGAATCTCTGAAAGATGTAAATGTGATAAGAAATTTAAATTTTAAAAATACAATATATACTACGGGGAGTGAATTTCATATATATGATTGGTATATAATAGGTAATTATGAAATAATGAATAAGATATGTAATTACTATAATGAATTAGGAAAAAACGTAGTTGATAATTATAAATTATTTTTATATTATGATGATAATGGAAAATATATAGAATATAAAAAAGGATATAATATTATAAAAGATAAAAAATATAAAATATATCATGATGTATCTGATTCAAGTGAGTTGGGTATAACGTATATATTAGATTTAAATAATTATAAATATAAAACATCTTTAGAATTTAAATTAGATCGTGAATATTAAAATAATGTAAATAATATTATGAAGTATATTGCACACAGAGGAAATATAAACGGTCCAAATATAAATGAGGAGAATAAACCAGAATATATAAAGAAAGCATTAGAGTTAGGATATGATGTTGAAATAGATATTTGGTATATAGAAAATATTTTATATACAGGTCATGGTAAGGGACAATATGAAATAGATTTAAATTTTTTAAAAAATAAAAAATTATGGTGTCATGCAAAAAATATAGATGCTTTGAATTATTTAATAAAAAATAAAATTCATTGTTTTTGGCATCAAAATGATGAATACACAATAACAACAGAAAAATATATTTGGACTTATCCTGGAAAAGAAATGACGGAAAACTCTATAGTAGTAATGCCAGAATTAAGTAAAAAAAAAATAAATAAAAATATTAGTGGAATATGTTCTGATTATATAAAAAAATATAAAATTATTTAAGTTTATTTATTCTTGTTTGAAATCTTCCACCAAGAAATTTATTTGTTTTTAAAATTTCAATATAGTTATAAATAGTATTTTCATTAATATTTTCAGGAAAACAAAAAAAGTTTGTACCATTATGATTTATTGTCATTTTTAATGAATGTTTAGAATATATTAATGCAGAAATTATATTATTATGTTTATTTGCACATATATTAACGCCTTGACCGGTCTTACAAAATCCAAATCCTATATGTGATTTTTTATTAATAATAGAATTACACGCTTCGTTGATATATTCATTATAATCACAATCTTTTTCTGTGTATGTACCAAAATCAATATAATTTATATTACATTTATCTAATATTTTCATAAATTTTATCTTTGTATTATATCCGGAATGATCACAAGCTAAACTTATTGGTTTATTAAAATAATCAAAAATTAATTTATTTTCAAAAAATAAACAATCTGTATTATTAGAAAAATAATATATAAGTTCAGTAAAATTATTTTTAACTTTATATGTTTTAGTAACTTCATTATAAATCTCCGACAAATATTTAATATTTTTATTTATGAGATTATAATTGTATTTTTTAAAGATATGAAAATCTTTAAATCCATATATTCCAATAATAGAATATTTACTTATAATAATTTTTTCTTTAACATTTTTTAAATAATGATTATCATCAGATAGTAAAGCATAACTATATTCAGGATTATTTGATTTAATAGTAAATATAAAAAAATCATCATTAATTAAATTTAAATTAATTATTTGTTCAAAATAAATATTAGGATACATAATAATAGTTTTTAAATTTGCATTTAAAATTTTATCATTAACCTGATCGCATGTTTCAGGACAACTATTAGTATTTTTATTAATGATAATTAATTGAGATTCGGATTCTTTAAATAATAAATTAAGTTTATTTTTTATTATATAACCTAATTTAAATCTAGATTCTTCTTTTTGGTGTGTAATAATATAAAAGGTACAATTATCAGGAACTAAAATAGATTTAAAAAACCATTCAAATATCATCTTATCTTTAACAATTTTTAATGGATATGGTATATTATTTATATATTTTGGATTAATTAGAGGAATAAGTATATTCATATATATATATATATAATTAATTTATATACACAATTTAGATAATATCAAAAACATTAAAATTTTCAGGATTCTATTTTATAAATGCTTAAAAATATTTTTTAAATATTAATAAATCAATTATATTTTATTCCAATATTTTTATTATTTATATAACTATCTGAATAACTACTTCTTCTAAGATGTAATATAGTATAATTATTTTTATATATAAGTAAAAAATCTTTATCTATTATTCCACTTTTTTTCTTAAATTTTTTAAGAAAAGATAATATTTCTTTTTTTTTATATCATTACTAATATTTAATAATTCATTTATATTTTCTTGTAAATTATCCCCTATGTTTAAATTATAAATAATAAATATTGATATAAATAAATGAATATTTTAATACCATTGGCTGGAAAAGGTTCTAGGTTTAGAAAAGAAAATTTTAAAAATCCAAAACCAATGATAATTATTAACAATAAAACAATGATAGAAAGAGTAATAAGAAGCATAAAAATATATGGAAATTATTTTTTTGTAATTCAAAAAATGGATAACAAAAACAATAGATTAATGAATATTATTGAAGATACTTGTAATGAACTTAATTATCCATGTAAAATAAAAGAAATAGATTATTATACAAATGGTGCAACTGAGACTTGTTTATTTATGGAAAATGAAATAAATAAAAATGAAAAATTAATTATATTAAATTGCGATCAAATTATGAATTGGGAACCTAAATATTTTTTAAATTTTATAGATAATAATGATTATGATGGAATAGTTATTACAAAAAAGATAAATGATAAAAATTATAGTTATATTTTACTAGAGGATAATATTGGAAAAAAATTAGCAGAAAAAGAATTTATTAGTAATGATGGATTATTAGGTATTCATTATTGGAAAAAAGCAAGTGATTTTTACGAATCTGCTAAGTATCAAATAAAAAATAGCATAAAAAGTAAAAATGAATATTATCTTTCTCTGTCTTATAATTATTTAATTGAAAAAGGTAAAAAAATTACTAATTATGAATTTAAAAATGATGAAGAAATTGATGTTGTTGGAACTCCAAAAGAGTTATATGAATATTTGGATAAATATAATATTAATTTTAAATTATATAAATTTAAAGATATGAAAAGTCCTAGTCACGATGGTGCATGGTTTATAGGTAACTTTGAACCTACAATATTTAAAACTAATATGTTTGAAGTTGGACATCTTTTTATTAAAAAAGATGAAATAACTCCTGTGCATTTTCATCAAAATCATAAAGAATTCAATTACATTATTAAGGGAAAAATGAGTATTAATAACAAAATATTAGAAAAGGGAGATATATTTGTATTTGATGAGAATGTTATTTCAGTCCCCTTTTTCTATGAGGATACCGAGATAATTTGTATAAAAACGCCCAGTTGTCCAGGAGATAAAGTAATAACTTAATATAAGAATTTATTTAAAATAAATTTAAATTGTAATTGGATGGTAATTATAATATGGAAATTTAATCATGATAAATTTTCGTAAACACTTTTGTGTGCGAATAATAAAGATTTTTTAATATTATCTGTGTTTATTTCTAAATTAAGTTCTAATAATTTATAAATAAATGATGTTGCAAAAAAATCACCAGCACCCAAAACGTTAACATTTTTTAATTTATAAATATTATTTTCGTTTAGTTCTTTTTCATCAATATTAATAGTAATATTTTCTGAAATAGCTTTACTACTAGTAGGAGTATGTAAAATAAAGAATTGTTTGGGTTTTTTTAAAATGTCAATTTTATTATATTCATCTTCAGAAATAAATAAAAAATCAATATATGGTATTAAATCATAGTTAAATTCATTATTTAAACATAAATCACCTGAAATAATTTTACTATGTTTTTGAAATTCTTTAATTGTGTCTTCTTCTAGATTTAAATAATTTAAATACATTAAATGTGTCCATTTAGTATTTATAAAATCAATATCATATTTTTTTAAATTTAATTCACATTTACTATATCTTTCTGCTTTATTTTTATCTATTATAATAAATGCCTCACCAAAATATAGTGGTTTTATTTGTATTGTATAATTAAGTTTATTAATTTTTAAAAAATGTATCCAATTATTGACAATTCCTCCTAAATCTTTATTACATATAGATTCATTATTATTAATATTAAATATAGTATCTATAGTTAAATGTCCGTATATTACAATATCCATAATTATATTTTAAGTAAATGTATCTAAATGTAAACAAATAAATAATTATTAAATATGAAAAATATAAAATTAGTTATTTTAGATATAGATGGTGTTTTAACAGATGGAACAAAATATTATGATAGTAATGCTAATGTAATATATAAATGTTATAATGATAAAGATTTTACTGCAATAAAGAGAATAAAAGCTTCAAATATTGAAGTATGTTTTTTATCAGGTGATAATAATGTAAATGAAGCTATGGCAAAAAAACGAAACATTAAATTTTATTCAGGAAGATTATTAAATGGAGTAATGAGTAAAAAGGAAATGTTAAAAACAATATTAAATGATTATAACGTAACTAGTAAAGAAACAATCTATGTTGGAGATGATATATTTGACATAGAGGTAATGAACGAAGTATCATTAGCATTTTGTCCCAATGATTCTCCTAAAATAGTTAAGGATAATTGTATTTGTTTAGACATAAGTGGTGGTAAAGGTGTTATTTCGTATTTATTTGAATATTTATTAAACAACGATTATGTTAATGAACCAAATATTGAAATTGTAAAAAAAATAGATTCATGTGAAAAATAATATTAAATATATTGACAATCCTAGATACAGTTTTCTAGAGATGGTGATTTTAAATATAAAGAAAAATTTATAAATGTTAGTATATGAGTGATAATGTTCTTTTACTAATTGATGATAATTTAGAATTCATTAAAAATTATGGTTGGACACATAATCCATTATCTCATTATAACTATACTATTAATGAATATAGGGGTGATGAACATAAAAAAGTTTTAAACTATATTTTTAAGGATAATGATATTAAAGTTATATATGACATAGGCGCAAATAGTGGTGCTACGTGTGATTTATTTATATACTATAGTAACAAATATAAAAATAAACTAGAAAAAATATATTTATTTGAACCAGATTCAGATAATTATAAGTTTTTACAAGAAAATATTAAAAAACACAGAAAAAATTTAATAACATCATTTAATAAAGGAATTTTTTATGGAAAAAAAGTTCTGGATGTATATCTACCAAAAATGGAAAACAATGAAATATACTTTACAACAGGAGGATTCTGTGTTAATCCAGATTCTCTATCTATAAATATGAGTAAGATAGATAAAACATTTGAATTAGTAGAGTTGGAAGAATTAAATTTATTAAAACCAGATTTTATTAAAATGGACATAGAAGGAAGTGAAATTAATCTAATAAAAAATTCTGTATTATTAAAAGAAGCAAAATATATATATTTAGAATGGAGTGATAAAGAGCCTTTTCATAATGTATTAAAAAAATATCTAGTAGATTATGATATAGTATTTCAAAGCCCAGATATACTTTTAAAAAGAAAACATTAATTTAATATATTTTAAATTAAATATATAAACACAATAAGTATAATGATTAATAAAATAGTAATATGGGGGCACGAATTACACAGTCATACTCATAGTTATATTCATAATGCATTCTATAAAGCGTTCAAACACATGGGTTATGAAACATATTGGTTGAGTGATACTGAAGAAAACTCTGTAAAAATGGATTATAAAAATACTTTTTTTATAATTCACGGATTAGTTGCTAAATATGTACCCGAGAATGATTCATCCGTTTATTTGGTTCATAATACAGATTGTTTAAACTATAATAATAAGGTTTCTTTTAGTGAAAACATAAACCAAGAAGAATATAAAATACCCAAGGGAAACGTAGTGTCTTTGCAGGTTTATACAAAAGACTGTATAAATAGAGATATTAAGGAGGAACGATACAAAAATCATTATTATCTAGAACCACCATATCAGTGTATATATTTTCCTTGGGCTACAGATTTATTACCAGACGAGATTGAAAAAAATATAAAAAATATTGATTTACTACCTAAAACAAATGAGGTTAATTATGTAGGTATGATGTTTGATTGTCCAGAGTTAAATGGTTTAGTAAACTATTGTGAAACGAATAACTTAGAATTTAATCATTATGGTGGAACGTTTAATATGAATAGCGAATTAAATAAATCCCTGGAAGAAAATGAAAAATTAATTCAAAGAAGTATAGTGGCGCCTGCAATACAGTTTGATTGGCAAATAAAACAAAATTATATACCATGTCGTATTTTTAAAAACATTAGTTATGGAAAAATGGGTGTAACAAATAGTTCAGCTGTTAATGAACTATTTGATAATAAATTAATTTATTCAGAAAATGTGGATGAATTAATGGACAAAGCAATAGATTTTGAAACATTAACAGATAAAAATATTATTGTAAAGGAATTGATGAGAGAAGTATGTGATAATCACACATATATAAATAGATGCAACTATGTGTTAGAATACTTCAAAAAATATATGAATGTTATTATATGCCAATAAAATTTAATCTAGGTAAATACACAAATAATAATTACTTTATTGAAACTGGAACATATATTGGTGATGGTGTTAAGAAAGCGATTGAAGCAGGATTTAAGAACATTATAAGTATAGAATTTGATAATAACCGTTATTTAGAATGTAAAGATATGTTTAAAAATCATGACAATGTGCTAATAGTGAGAGGTGATAGTGGAGACGTGTTACCAGATATACTAAAAGATATACATGAATCGGCGACATTTTTTTTAGACGCACACTATTGTGGTGATAATGCCGATATTTCAGATAAATGGTGTCCACTGGATAAAGAATTGCAAGCAATAAAAAATCATAAAATAGACAGTCATACAATATTAATAGATGACTGGCGGTGTATGGATAACACTCATATAGATTACAGTGTTAAAGAAGAAGGTATAGAAGTAGGATTTTTGGGAAAACAAAACTGTTTAGAACGAATAAAGGAAATAAATAGCAAATATAATATTAGTTTTTTAGAGGGTGTAATAGAAAACGACGTATTGTGCTGTGAAACTAAAACAGAAAACTAAAATCATTTTTTATTAATTCATCGTTGTCTGGATTATTAAGAAATTTAATGAAGGGAAACCAGTTACCCTTTCCTTGTGTTATTAATGCGAAGTGTTTATAATAGGTAGGATTAAATATACAAGAACTAATAATAGTTTGGTCATCTTTGAAATCTATATTTTTATCAATAAACTTACGGAATATATCTTTAAACATGGATATCCATAAATCAATCATATATCTATGTATAATTGTAGCACCCCCGCCGACAGAATATAAATTATCTACTAGTGTTTTTTCAATGGATTCTTTATCCCAATCTTTAAATTTATTATATAGCTTACGTATGTATTTAGTATCATTTTTGATCAATCCAAAATATATTTTATTAGTTAGTAATTTTGTAGTATCAATGGTCAGAGCAGAGTTATCATCACACGCTCTGAAATATCCCCAATCAATATGACTATAAAAGTCACTTCTGTGGCGTTTTTTTATTTCGTTGTATAGAACGTGTCGGTTTATCCATAGTAAAATAAGTAAAAAACTTATATCGTGGTTAGGAAAATATTTTTTCTTAGTATTTTTTTTTAGGACATTACGTTCTGAATGATATTCAAAATCAGTAAGTTCTTTGATAATAAATTCAATGTTTGTATAGTGATTCGTCAAATGTTTTATTAATTCATATGTTTCTTGGTTTGTAAAAATAAAAAGTTTATAATTTTTTAGTTTGGAAAGGAGTTTTTTACCCCATGTTTCATATGTTTGAAAATCAAATTTGGATTTAATTTTGTAGATTGTTGTAAAAAATGCAATTTCAGGCATAGATTTTTTTACTATTAATGTGTCGCAACACATTTGAAGTGATACGTCAAAACGTTTTTTAATGTCATCAATACTAGTCTCCTTTTTCTTATACGTAACAGTTTTAAAGTTTGAAATATTGTTTCTATCTATAAACTCATTTAGTTTATCAACCAGTTTTTCTTTAATGTAAAAAAACAAGAAAAACGTTTTGTAATCATCTTTTATCACATCAGAAATAGTACTAATGTCGTGTGTTCTCTCTATTATATATAAATAACCTGTTCTTGTGTCAACCATATTAGGTTCTTTTTTGAATGTTGATAATACAGTATTGTTATTTTCTTGTTGCTGTTTTTGAGTACCTATTTGGTTATCATGTATTCTATAATAAACAAGATTTTTATTGACAATTGAAATGGGAATATTATTCTGCACACTTCTTGTCCATAATGACAAATCTTCGTATGGTTTGTCATCTCTATAACAAAGTTTATTGCCATATTTATCAGTTGAATTCCAGAATTCTTTAGTAAAACATAAAGAGGGATGATTAATTATGTTATTTTTATTTAACAGTTCTCTCTTTATTGCGTCATAATTAATAGTGCCAGAATAGATAGGATCATCAAACTCTAATATTTTATTATATTTGTTCCATACAAAATTTCCATCTTTTACTGTAATGGTGTTTGCGTGTGATGATTTACAAATACGATCGTTATCATTATCATTTTGTTTGATATATGTCCAAAGAGAACTTGACAGTACACTTTTACTGTATTGTAAATCTAATAGTTGATATAAAAACCGATGATTGTGGTAATAGTCATCCAAATTAGTGTTGAAAACAATATCATAGTCATTCTTGAATGCTTCATTCAGCAGAAATATCATTGCTTCAGTGTGTGTTTCATAATTTTTTGTGTAGAAATTATATTTATGCATTGAAATATCAGTATTTTCAAAAATACTTTGTGGAGAATTACCATAGTTAATTTCGTAAATATCAAATTCGTCATATTTTTGTGATAAAATGGATTGAACCGATTTATCTATCCACCGTTTATCGTATAAATCGTAAATATTCTTATGGAAAAAAATAACAGCTACCTTTTTTAAAGAAACAATTTTAAAACGTTTGTTGGTAATAGGAATAATATCTGTTAAATCATACTTAGGACCATCTTTGCCAAACCAATGATCCGGGAATATATATTGACTGTCATCAACAAAGTTGAAAATTTCATTTAAATAACACGCCATAAGAGAGAAAGAAGAATTGCAACATATCTTAACATCACAAAGTGAAATCATAAATAAGTGGTCTTCGTCGTCGGTAAATAAATTATTGGCATTAATTATATTAATATTTAAATCACTGAGTTTTTCTTCTGCTAACTTTGGTTCATCGCTAAATAAAAATATTACATATTCATCTAAGTTATAATTAGAAAGCACTTTTTTATAATATTCAATAGGTTGTAATGGGTGATAATTAGTTAGATTTTTATAGTCACCTAGGCGCATATGAAGGGCAATTGTTTTTTTATTGTAATTTTTAATAGTATTTCGCAAAATATCAATCCTTTTAGTATTTACAAACAAATGTTTTTTTATAATATCTTTGTTATGCCAAAAGTATTTATATGATTGAAAATAACCTTCCAAAAGATAACTATTGTTGACATTATTAATTTCTATTTTATTGTATTTGAATTCCTTCTCTCTCAAAGAAGTATATGGAACAATATTTTTAATTCTGTGTGAATCAAGTGTATCAAAAAGAGAATATTTAAACGAGTGAGGTCGTCTATCATATGTTAGGTCGTCTTCAAATGAAAATGGAATATTATAATCTTTGGATAATGAAATAAGATTAAAAATCATAAAAAGTTTGTTACCTAGTCCACCGTTAATAATTGTAGATAAGTAATTATTAGACATATTGTCAACTTTATTACGAATATCAGTCAGTAAAAGAAGATTGGGTTGTACGGAATTTGTGACAATTGCTCGTTCTATGAATACAAAATTAAACTTATTGCTTGTTATTAACGAATTTAGGAAACGCTCTACACCATTATTGCATGAAACGAATCTGTTATTCTTTAAATGTTTAGTATGAAACGCAATAGTACATAACTCCATTTTTCTAATTTTTTTACTAAATATAGTTTTATTGTTCTTTTTGTATTTCCAAATACAAAAGTCGTCATCTGATTTAATTTTATCAAATATAGTTAAAAGAGCATTTCGTCTAAGCGTATTAACTATATCTAAAATTATCGCCCACCCATTTATTTGTGCTAATATCTTATTTAAGAATATGTTTCTATAACCTTGTAAATAGTTTGTTTTTTGAAAAATAATATTAATATCTTTTTTAAATTTTTTTAAGTATGGAAGACATTTTTTATCGTCAACTATGACATAAATTTTATAGTTAGCTAGGGATTGATTAAGAACGCTTCCGATACAATGTTTTATATTATCATTATTCTCATGATGTTCATCGTACAAGAATCTAATAATAATATTGAATATTAGGTTATCTGACTTTTGCATTTTATACAACAGGTTAATTCGTTTTTGATTTTTTATATTAGTGTTTCTTTGTGAATTCATCTAATATAAAAAAATAATAAATTAATGAGATTTGGACCAGTTTTTTAAACATTTAGTAACTTTCAGATGAACACTATTTAATATTATAATTAATATTATAAATTTGGCAATACCGCATTTAAAAAATTATTATAGTCATCTTTAATATTTATATGTTTTTTAAATGAATCATCATATTTTTTACAAAATAATTGCTGAACAATATTTAAAATATTTTTTTCATTTTTTATTTTAGTAAAATACTTGTCAGGCATATCATATTTGGTAAATTCTGATTCATATTCAATTACTTGTAAACCAGATGCATACATTTCAAAACCCAATCTTGATGGATTTGAATTACTAAATATAATACCAACTTTGTATTTATTATATAATACATTTAATTCCATTTCCGTCATGGTAAGTAAATTAATAATATTCTCGTTTTTCTTATCGTAACTATACGGATATATATAACATTTAATGTTGTTTGATGATAATATATCTATAATACTTTCAACTAACACTGGATTTCTTCCAGGTTTTTTATTTTTATAATATGGTATTATGACAGAATTTTGACGCACGTTATTTAGATTATAGTAAGAATCTAAACACACACCCATACGTGACGATACAGTATTAGTAAAATTATATTTTTTATTAAAATAATATTCTAAATATTTTGTTATAAAATAATAATTAAATACTGGTTTATAAGTTTCTAATACTTTATTTTGCTTTTTGATATCTGACGGATAAAATAATTCTTCTCTGTCTTGAATAATATAATATAGTTTATTAGCATATTCTTTGTTATTATAAACGGGAATGGCTGTTTGCCATGCGTTTGCTATTAATACATTATAATTTCTCTGACATTCAAATCCAATATAGTAGTTATTTTTATTTATGTCAATAACCTTGTATTTATTAATATTATCAATTATTATATCTAGGTTGCTGTTATTTTTAATTTTATTACCACAACGAATACCATATATATTTTTTAATTTTGTTGCGTTTTTAGAATTATTTATAAAATTATCAAAATATAAATCAACAGTGTATCCGTTATCATTTAAAAATTTAATATAATTTAAAAGTGTTCTATATCCTCCGCTAGAAGCTGAATGACACGGAGTTAATAAAAAAAATGCAATTTTTGCTTCACTAAATGGGCGATTTATTTTAGAAAAAATAGGAAATTTATTATTTTTAGATTTGTATTTTTTTTTAATTTTATTATTTTTATAACCTTTTATAAGTCCATTATTTAAATATGTGTGAGTCCCAAAATAATATTCCCATGCATGAATATTAGTTTCAGAATAATTTTTAATATTCCCAGTTTCAAGTATAGAATATTCATAATTTAAATTATATTTTTTAAAAATATTTAACCAACACTCATTAAATCCAAACATTGTTCCTGCTACAAAAAAATTTTTTTTGGTTGCCCACTTTTTAATATAGTTTACATTTGACATTCTATGATACTCATTTTTACCGTGCTTTTTCCAATGTTTAATTAAATCGTACCTAGATTCATTCAGATCTGGCTCGTAATTTTTGTAAAAGGTATGATTGAATTTTAAATCTGTAAATTTATTATTTGTGGAACTGTTATTACTTATAAATTCATTGTTATATGTATTAAAATATTGTTTGAAATCATTATTTTTAATGTTTCTATCAAAAATATTTTTTTGATTTTGGTAATTAACTTGTTTGTTATTATTATAAATATATGAGTTTGAACCAATCATAATGGGTTTTTTATTGTTTTTTATTTTACAATATATTATATCTCTAATCAACGAGATTGTCCACTGTTTACTTTTAGAAATAGATTTTGTGTGAAATTTAAAAAAAGTAGTTTTATTATTGTATAAGTGTGTATTAGTAAGCAAAAATTTAATACATAATAGAAATGGACCAATATCCATACCATTGTTTTCAACTTTAACTAAATGTAAAATATTAAGATTATTAATTTTTTTTAGTATTTTTCTATAATTTCTATTGTAATATGATATAATTAGTTTCATTTCACTAATTTTTGGAAATTTTTTGATTAGGTACTTAAATGTCTTCATATCACCACAATGAAATATACATATTTTTTTTGCTGGTACATTATTAATATTCTTTTTTATATTTTTCTTTTTTTTTATATTAGTGTTTCTTTGTGAATTCATCTAATATAAAAAAATAATAAATTAATGAGATTTGGACCAATTTTTTAAACATTTAGTAACTGCCAAATTGATGGGTCGTACATTGGGAAATAATTCTTCTAGTTTTGTTGTATCAAGACGATTATTCGACCGCTCTGCTGCTAAAATAGAATCTTGTTCATCTATCGTAAAATTTTTCCATTTGAATAATGGATCTACATTGTCTTTGTATATTTGGAGAATTTCGTTGTGTGAAATGACACCCGGATTAACAAGATTGATAGTTCCAGTTTGGTTATCAAGAGACATTTCAAGTGCCAATGGTAAAAGTTCGTCTAAAACAGTCATAGAATTAGGAATGCTGCAAATATTTTCATACTTGATGATTTTGCTAATAAAGTTTCTAGGACAATCTTGAGAGACGATGGGCATTCGGATACGGAGATTTAAAACAGACGTGTCAAACAAGTGCATTAATTCATCGGTATACCCTTTAACAAGAGAGTACGATGAACCAAAAAAGTTAGGAGTATCGTTTTCAGCCGAAATAAGTTTTGATGAAGGAATAAATATGTTAGTAAATAAATATGAATAAAAGTATCTATATGACATATAAAAAGGAATTACCCAAATTTGTAACCAAGCGTTGGCGAAAGTTGAATGGTGGATATAAAATTGAAGTAAGTTTAAATCCCGATTGTATTGACTTTATAGAAAAGAATTTCAACAAATACATTTCAACATTATTTAAACAAATACCGGAAGGTAAGTATAAGGCAGATTTATGGCGATTGTGTAAGTTGTATATAGAAGGAGGTGTATATGCCGATGTTGATCTTATACCACATAAGAGTATTAGTATTTTAGATGATGATAACACATTTTATTCGTGTCTTAATTTCAAACGAAAATCTATTTTTCAAGCATTTATGGTGGTTAAATATAAGAGAAGTCCGCTTATATTATGTTTTATACTATCGTTTTTATTAAATAATCCACATACATACAAGAGTGGGCCAACTTATGATATGCACAAGTGTATAAAATATAATATCAGAGGAACAGTTGAATCCGAAAAAGTATATAATATGAACCAAGTTAAGATACCAGTGACAATAGGGTCATGTAAATCAAATACAAAACGAATAGATTTACATTATTTTCCATCAGACGTTAAATATAATGTTAAATTGAGCGAAAATAAATATAGTGATTCATTTGATTTTATCATTAAAGCAAATATATTAGTGGTTAAAAGAACTGATAAATCTACAGGTTGGGATTGCAATCATACGTGTGATATAATTATAGAATGTGGCGAGCGTGTCTTTTTATTTCAGGAATACAAGGGTGAAACCGGTACGACATCTTGTTACGTAGATTATAAAAATGAAAAAATACTTGATTCAAGAGATAAAATTTATTATAGGAATGGTGGATGGTAGTTGAAGAACGTAGATAATAATATATATATATATATATGGTTTTAGTATCTCACGGAAAAAAATATATATATATAAAAAATTATAAAGTCGGTGGCACTAGCGTAGAAGTATTTTTTGAAAAATGGTGTCAAAATAAAAATGATATAATTGGTGTTAGGGGTGGTAAAAAAGAAAGACAAGGAAAAACTACATGGCATCATCTCGGTTCACACACATGTATACGATCAGTTTTAAATATTATAGGTAAAGAGAAGTATGATAAATATTTAAAATTTTGTGTAGTACGAAATCCATATGATAAAATGGTTTCAGCATATTTTTTTAAAGTAGGAGGGGGTTCTTTTAAAGGAACATTTAAAGAATTTTGTAAAAGTGATAGTAAAGCATATAATTTAAATAGATATTCAATTAATAAGGTTCCTCAGTGTGATGTATATATAAGATATGAAAATTTAAGAGATGATATAAAAAAGTTATGTAAAACATTAAATATAAATAGTTCAGTTAAATTGCCAAATTATAAGTCTCAACATAGACCGAAAGATAAACATTACAGTCATTATTATGACAATGAAACAAAAAAAATAGTATATAATAAACATAAAAAGGAATTTTTAATGTTTGGTTATAAGTTTGAAAAAGGATAATACATTATTTTTGATATGTATGGTAAATGGTTATATGTCTGTTAAAAATCAAAATGGAAAATTTATAGACAAATTAAATACTATATATATCGGTTACGACCCGAGAGAACAAGAAGCGGTAGATGTGTTGATAGACACCATAAAGACAGCATCATCTTACCCATTAAATATTGTGACATTAAATATGACTGCGCTTCGGAGAATCGGATTATATCGTAGGGCACCTGATACAGTTTCAACGTGTTGGGGTGAGAAACAGGATGGTGTTATGCGAGACGCATTTGATAAAAAACCATTTTCAACAGAATTTAGTTTCACACGTTTTTTGGTACCACATCTGAATCAATATGAAGGGTTTGCATTATTTATGGATTGTGATATGTTTTTTACGGCAGATCCGTGCGAATTGTTTCGTAACTATGCAACAGATGATGCTCCACCGGTGCAAGTTGTACAGCATAATTATGAGAAAAGTGAAGATACCAAGATGTATGGATGCCCTCAAACCAATTATTCAAGAAAGAATTGGTCCAGTTTTATGTTGTGGAACTGTGGTCATCCTTCCAATTTAAATTTGACAGTGGATGATGTTAATACCAAGAGTGGAAATTGGCTTCATAATTTTAAGTGGTTAAATGATGATGAAATAGGCAGTCTACCCGAAGAATGGAACTGGTTGGACGGTCATTCAGACCCAGATATATATCCGAAAAACATACATTTTACCACAGGTGGTCCGTGGTTTGAAACTTGGGTACCAAAGCGAGATATAGATGAACATTATGCAAAAAAATGGAGAATATATAAAAATGTTTTAGGAATAAATAATGTAAACTAAATATATGAAAATAGGAGTAATCGGAAATGGATTTATTGGGAAAGCAATGGGTGAATTAAGAAATGATAATGTGGAAGTTATATGTTATGATAAATGTGATGACTTATGTGAACCAAATGGGACAAAAATAACAGATTTAAATGACTGTAAAATAGTATTCATTTCTGTTCCAACACCCATGAACAGAGATGGTACACCTAACATTGATATAGTAAAATCAGTATTGAATGATTTGAAAAAAATAGAATATAAAAACTATATAGTAGTACGCTCTACAGTTACACCTGGCACATGTGATGAATTAAATGTATATTTTATGCCTGAATTTTTGACAGAAAGAAATTCAAAAAATGATTTTATAAACAATGAATTATGGATATATGGTTTACTTGGTACAGAAAAGGATTATGGATTTAAAGAAACAATAGAAGCGTTGATAACTACTTGTTATGTAAATAAGTGTATCAAATATAATAAAATTCAGTGGTTAACTAACAAAGAAGCAGAAATGGTAAAATATTTTAGAAATACATTCTTGGCAGTAAAGACATCATACTGTAATGAATTATATAAGTTATGTCAGTTAAACAATATAGACTATGAAAATGTAAGAACAATTGCGGCACAAGATAAGAGAATCGGTATGTCGCACACAAGCGTTCCTGGTCCAGATGGTAAGATTGGTTTTGGAGGGACATGTTTTCCAAAAGATACATTTGCATTATTACACTATATGAAGCAATCTGATATGAAATCTTATATTTTAAATGCTACAATAGATAGAAATATGAATGAAGACCGAAAAGAGCATGATTGGGAACAAAGTGTGGGTAGATCAGTTGTATAATTAAATTTGTGTCAAACAAAAATCACGCAGGTTAACAAGTTTTGAAACATAATCTTCCAGTTTATCAAGTGGGAATTGTGTGGGAGCATCACATAACGATGCGTCTGGATTATCATGGACTTCCATAAAAATACCATTTACGCCAAATAGCACTGCTAATTTACCCATTTCAGGGATAAGTTCACGCAACCCACCCGCACATATTGTACCGTCTGGCATAATTTTTGCTGGTTGTTGAAGGCAGTGTGTGATATCCATACTAACAAGATTTGAATTACTTTTCAACCATATAAGACTGCGGGGGTCGACTACGAGATCCTGAAACCCATACATACTACCACGCTCGCATAAAATGACCCGATGATTTCCGAAAGCGTGTATTTTCTCCTTACATTTGTGTAGGACATCTGTTGATGCGAACTGTGCTTTTTTAATATGAATAATTTTGTTGGTTTGTGCTGCTGCTCGTAATAAATCAGTTTGGCGACAAAGAAACGCTGGAATTTGAATAATGTCTGCAACTTCAGCAATAAATGGTGCTTGCCAACATTCGTGTATATCGGTGATAATGGGTACGTTAAGTTCTTGTTTTACACGTTTTAGTATACGGATACCCTCCTCTATTCCAACGCCACGATATGACTTGGCAGATGTTCTGTTTGCTTTATCGAACGATGTTTTGAAAATAAATTTCACAGTAGGGAATTTATCCATAATATGTTTAATTTCAGTAGCCATTTTCATAACGTGTTCTTCTGATTCAATCACATTAGGACCAGTCATAATAAAAAAATTATCTTTGAGTTCTTCATACGTAATAGACATATACTATGTATAAAAATGAGTTTATATTAATTTTCATATTTATCCTTTAAATACTTATAATCATCGGGAGTGTCAACACCGCGTTCATGTTCAACCGCAAGAACAGAGTTTATTTTATAACCATCTTCAAGAATTTTGAGCCATTCTATATCTTCCGCGAGTTGATATGGTGTATTTGAGTCAAGATATTCATTTAGAATATAATTTTTATCGTATACAAATATTCCAATATGTCCATAGTAAGTAACAGACGCATCGTAGTTTGTTTTTTTTAAACCAGGTATAATGTTTCTGGAGCAATACATTATATTGTTATATTTATCAAGCACCAGTTTTCCGTTGGACCGTTTAGAAATTTCATTTATATCCGTGTGTTTAAAATGTAACGTGGAACACATCATATTAGGATTATGTTTTTTTTGGTATATATAATTGAGAATACAATTATCAATATTTTGATGATTTATGAACGGTTCGTCACCCTGGACATTAACAACAATGTCACATATGGACGGTTCCAATTTGATAAAGTTAACAATGCGCTCAGTTCCATTGAGACATTCTTTATTAATTATATAACACTTTGCACCAAAAGATTCACATTTAAATCTGATACGTTCATCATCCGTAAGAATATAAATATCATTAATCATCTTGCATTTTTTGACTTGTTCGTATACAAGTTGTATAATGGGTTTATTGTTTATCATTAGAAGGGGTTTGCCTGGCAATCTGGAGGATTCGTATCGTGCTGGAATAAAACAAACTACTTTTGTCATACTTATTTAAAAAACTTAATGTTTAAATCAGAGTATTTATTATTAATTGATGATCTCACAATAAAGAATGGATCTTCTTGTTGAGAGTTTTTATAAAAACCATGCCTTTTATTGAAATCTGCAGCAACATTAATCATTTTTGTATTTTGTTTTACTTTATTAGAATAAATACGATAAACATATGATTTATAGAGGGGTAAATAATCGTTATGAGGATTGCAATTGGAAATAAGATTTGATATTTTGGGGTTGTCGTAGAGAGAAGTATACATACCCAAAACAAAAATATTCATATTTTTTCTATTTTGGCACTGATTAATGAAGAACAATGATATTTCACCAGAATTAGTAATGTTAGGCACAAAAAGCAGATTCGGATTTCGCTGAGCACTTGGGTTAGAATGGATTTCAAAGTTGATAATTTTACCTGCGAAATTATGTAGTTGTAGATAATCGGTAAATTTTTTATGATTTGTTTTAGTTGGCGAACTGGCTATATGTGGGGCATTTGGAAACACGATATACTTAATGTCTTTGATATACGGCTCAATGCCGAACAGCCCTTCCAGATCATTCATAAATAATACGTCTTTGTTTGGTAGTATACCGATGGATTGTTTTATGCCAATACACAAGTCATACTTTTCAAAGTTGATAGAATGAGAGAAGCGTCCCTTTCCAAGAATTAGTATTTTACTATGTTGATTAAGATAACCGATAAAATCTTTAGTATCTTGCATACTACTTATAACTGTTATTATATAATGAGTATATAAACATAAATTATTTACGACATATATCTTGATTATGAACAAACCAGTCCACACTTTGTTTAATCCCGTCCTTGATATGCGTAAAATTGAATGGCCCGTGATGTTGTAATAACTTGCTGTTGTCAGCAGTCTTTTTAAATTGACCGTCTGATTGTTTTGAATCAAATAAAATATTGTATTCGTAGTTAAATTCTTTTGCAATTAAATAGGAAATATCCCTGATTGATATTTCCTGTTCTTCACCCACTGAGATAATGAGACTATCTTTTAAATTATATGTTTCAACAGTCCACATAATGAGTGTGGCTAGGTCTGTAGAATAAATAAACTGTCTCAGGGGAGTTCCTGTACCTTTAACGATGAACGGTTTGTTATTTTGTTTTGCCAAATAGCACTGGTGTATCAAAGCAGGTACAACGTGTGCGTCATCTAGGTGAAAATTGTCGTGTGGACCATATATGTTTGTGGGAACGACACATATAAAATTGCGATTGTGCTGTTCATTATATGCGTTAGATTGTATTTGTAGCATTCTTTTAGCATAAGCATATGCGTCGTTTGATGTGTGTGGTGGACCTGAGTGTAACATCGTTTCATTGATCGGGTATGTGGTTTTATCAGGAAATATACAAGTTGATAAGCACGATATGCATTTTTTAACGTTTAGTAAATGAGCACATTTTAGAACATTTGAATTAATGGCAATATTTTTTTCAAACATTTCTACCTTGTGTTTCATATTTTTAAATAGTCCACCTACAAATGCTGCTAAATGTATAACATAATCAGGTTTAATTGTATTAAATAGTTGTAAAGTATCTTGATAATTAGTAAGATCGCAATCTTTAGAACTGACAAAAGTAAAATCATAATCATAATTCATTGAAATAGATTGTAATGCTTGTCCAACAAGGCCGGATCCACCAGTTACCAGTATATTCATATAGTTCAAAATGAAAAAAAAAAAGAGATATATACAATATGTCAAAAGTAGCATTAATAACAGGAATAACGGGTCAGGATGGTTCTTATTTAGCAGAATTGTTATTGGAAAAAGGTTATTATGTATGGGGTATTATTAGACGGTCGTCTAGCATAAATACTGCTAGAATAGAGAATTTATATCATAATAAAAAGTTAGTATTGCGATATGGCGATCTAACAGATAATGGTAATATTTTGCACATATTTTCAGAGATAAAAACAAAATATGACACGCTCTTACGGTTTGAAATATATAATTTGGCCGCGATGAGTCACGTTAAGGTGTCGTTTGAAATGCCAGAATATACAGGAAATGTGGATGGTTTGGGGACATTACGCCTATTAGAGGCAATCCGAACATCGGGGATGGAAAAAATAGCACGTTTTTATCAAGCATCAACATCAGAATTGTATGGATTGGTCCAAGAAGTACCACAGACCGAGAAAACACCATTCTATCCTAGGTCACCATATGCTGTGGCAAAGATGTATGGGTATTGGATAACAAAAAATTACCGTGAAGCATACAATATTTTTGCTAGTAACGGCATTTTATTTAATCATGAATCGTCTCGTAGAGGACCAACTTTTGTAACAAGAAAAATAACACGTGGGTTAGGGATGATTTTGAAGGGTGAGCGTGATAAAATAATATTGGGAAACATAGATGCCAAACGTGATTGGGGGCATGCCAAAGATTACGTGGAAGGAATGTGGTTAATGTTACAATCAGATAGAGCAGACGACTATATTCTCTCTACAAATGAATATCATTCGGTGCGAGAATTTATTGAGATTGCATTTAAGATGCGGGGATTTCATATATGCTGGAAAGGAAGTGGTTTGGATGAAATCGGTTATGATGAAAAAACTGGGAAAGAACTTATATTTATTTCAGAGAAATACTACAGACCGGCAGAAGTGGAAGAGTTGTTGGGTGATTCTACAAAGGCGCAGACAGAGTTGGGGTGGAAACGGCAATACACATTTGAACAATTGGTGCGAGAGATGGTAGAGCACGACTGCCCGATTGGGGAATAATTATGTAAATATAATACTCGGATAAATTATATGAGTATTATACACGAAATAAAGAGAGAAATGACACACCAGATAGACTCAATTGATGTAATTAGTATAAATTGGTTGGCAAGAATGATGTTAGAAACGATGAAATCAGACAATAATATATATTTTACAGGAATAGGAAAGTCGGAGAATATGGCATTCCATTGCAGCGACGTATTAAAATCGGTAGGGATACGTGCTTTTCAGTTGGATGCAGTAAAGGCATTTCATGGGGATGTGGGAACAGTGCGAAAGAATGACATGGTTCTATTTTTTAGCAACAGTGGAAATACAGCAGAATTATTGGATTTGATAGAATTGGTAGCAGATCGTGGAGCTCATACGGTGGGTGTATGTTGTACAAAGGAAAACAAATTCAAAAAAAAATGTAAATTAATGATAGAATTGCCGTTGTTAAATGAGTTAGAAATGGGTGATATATCGTCGGTGCCCACTAATAGCGCCATGGCACAGTTGTTGTTTACGAACATTTTAGCAACCAGAATAGTTAATTTGAGCAAAATAACGGTGGAAAATTACAGAAAAAACCACTTATCTGGTGCTATAGGAAAGTATTTGAAAACAATAAGAGATAGTATGATCACACAATTTCCAAAGATAAACATAAACGACGCATCCGAAATAAAACTTACCGACATATTGTTAAAAATGACACAGTATAATTTTGGTTGTTGTGTGTTTATGGACATCATGGGTAAAAAGATAGAAGGAATATTACTAGATGGTGATATACGCAGATTAATGTTATCGAATCCAAATATAGATGTAATAACAATGAAGGATATTAATAAGAATTTTAAATATGAGACAGATTTGGATAAAATTGTGGGTGATATTGAAAAACATTTAAAATACGTTCCTCTTTTAGCAGAAGAGAATAAATTACTGGGAATTGTAAAAGTTTACTAAAAGATGATGTTTTGTTGTATCATGATCAGTAATACTCTTCCATTTTTTGCTAATATGCAGATTTATTATAAAAATATCAAAACGAGTCAAAACCTTGATCAAATCGTACTGTCTGTGCTTTAATTGGAAGTTTTTTGATAAAAAAAAGTCAAAAGATAATAAATATTTAAGTATTTTAAGATTGATACAAAAACAGTTGGTTCTTGGGAAAATTGCTCTATTTTTGTTAAGATATGCTATTTTCCACTTAATAAAGTTAATATCATATGTCATAATAACGTCGGAAAAAATGATTTTTCTGTGTAAATTGTTAAAAATGTAATAAATATTGCGTTTTATGTCAAAAAGGTCGGTATCCTTTAAAAACAAGAATTTAGAATATGAATCAATATTGACTATTTTTATGGCATTACCCCAACTATGATATGCTTTTGTAGAATATTTGCATGGAGTATCAATGCAAATATTTTCTATTTTATTGATGAAATTGTAATTATTGTTTATTTTTATAGGATTTTCAATATTATTGAGTTTATTCCAACAAATAACAACGTCCACAATAATATCGGGTATTTTTAAACTATCAATAAAGTCAATATATGAATAGATATTTTGTTCATTATGTAAAAACCCGTATGCTATTAATATTAAAACACGTATCATATACTAATTATTAATAATATTTATCATATATTTCTCTATTTTATCAAAAGTGAGATGTGTTTTTGCATAATTGTAACAATTTTTCTGTATTCTTTTGTAAATATCGTCGTTTTTTTCAAGGATTTTAACCTTTCTCTCAAAATCATCTAGATTTTTCATAGAATATGGTATATAATGTATGTTTGGTATGGGTGGATCATCCCAAACTTCAAAGAATAATTTGTTAGGGTCATCTGTTGGTATAAATAACACCCTATTCATTAAAAATAGATAAAAACGTCTGGGACAGTGACCATCTATACCAGGAATGTCTAATATATATTTATAATCACTATAGTTTTCAAAGTCTATGTAATTTTGTGGAAGACTAATATCATTATTTGAAGTGGATTTAAAATCACAAAAATGACTATTTTTGTAATGTTTAAAAAGATAATTTCGGTAAATATTATTGTTTGAACCACGAAACAGCAGTTTACTGTATTTTATAGGTTTATCAGCATTAATCAACATATTAATGGTGTCACGGAGGTTTAAATTAAAGTTTTTATTAGCAAAACTGGGTGATGTTAGATAATATGGTATAAATGCCTTCTCTAAATAGAGCGAATTATAACACATACCAAGTGCTTTACTGTTACCCTTTCTAATATATTTAGTGTCTTCATTACTGATACCTTTAATAAGATTACGAAATTTAACATTCAAAATAATTGGTTCAAAATCGTTTATTAAGCCTCTATCATTAAGTATATTAATCCATAAAATATGACCAATATACTGGTTTGCAAAGGATTTAATACCATAAAATTTTAATTTACCATTAATTTTTTCAATATATAGTTGTTTGTGAAACAGTTGATTGTGCAAATAAATATTGTATTTTTCTAAAATATCAATAATTTCATTAATATCAGTTGTCTCTTTTAAGAATTCGGTTTTATAGTGATACAGATTTCTGTTTTGATGACAAAAGTTATTATAGAAATCACAGAATATATTCATTACTATAGTAAACAATCAATTTTCTAAATATAAAAAATCCTTATGATTGTTTCTTATAAATTCAAAAATTTTTACCGACGTATTATTATGTGTAAATAAGTATTTTTTTTTTATATTATCAAAATAATTGGAGTTTTTTCTCTCTAATTTATTAACAACAGATATAAATTTTTTGAATGATATATTTTTCCAATGATCATTTTCAATACGTATATACACCTTATCATCCAACAAATATTGGTTACGTTCATATTTACGGAGATCCGATATGAGATCAATGCATGGTATCTTACTAAAAATAGTCTCTTCGTTTGCCGACGAACTAGAAATAATACATAAATTAGATATTTTCATAAGTGATACAGAATCGTTGGGGTAAAATTCACCATTAACGTATACATCTCCTCTTAATTTTAAGTCAATGGGTTTATCTTTGGGACGCGCTTTTACAATAATTGTAAACCCTATTCGTTTTAGATGAGAGTAAATATTAAGAATATGTTCAGAAGTAAAATGAGTTCTCTCTTTTGGGAAGAGAAATAAACAATATTTTTTTGTGGGATTTAATTTAAATCTTGTAAAAATTTCTTTTTCCGAAGGAATATTATCAAATTTTGTATTACCTAAAAATAAGTTTTTAGGATTATTAAAAGATTTATTTAGGGTTAGTGTATAGTCATCGGAAATTTTAATAGAATCGCTTTTAGATACAAACTGTTGTAATAAGTGTGTGTTAGAAAATATACAATAATCAACTTTATCAATATATGCATGATACGAAGACATAAAGTTCATATGTTCTGTCATAGATATTTTTAAGGTTTTTTCAGAGTTAAGTGGAAATAATAAGTTCCCTATTAGTAATATATCGCGTGGCGGACCATAAATGTCACCATCAATTGTAAAAACAACGCCTTTTATGCTTTCAATATCAACCTCATCGTACCTAATTTGTTGAATATTATACTTTTTTAAATAGTAATTAAGTGTAATAATATTTGTTTTTGACAGAGGGTTTGCATACATTTTATAGTTTAATCTTACAATAAAAGTATTTTTGTATCCTAATCTAGTTGCTTCAATAACCAATGGAATGTAAAACTGTAAAAACGTAATAGAAGACACTATATAGTAAATAGTTACCATAAAATATGAATATTATAAATAAAAAAATTATTAACTTAATGTTTCATATTACTTTTTCGTGGTCCTTTATAATGACTAAGAAAATTAGAAAATATTGTATAGTTAATAACGTTACAGTTGCCTGTTATGTTTTTTATACTACAGATATTGTTTGAAAAATCAATATTATTCACATAAAAAAGTATTTCATAACAATTCCTCATATAATCCCACACAAAAGCATCGTGTGTTTGTGGAATTTTATAAATACGACCAGATAAGTATAAATTGCACATATCTTCTAGAAAATTTCCTGTAAGATTATGTTTAGTGTTAAATAACATTACACCTGCTTCTAAATAGGTATTTAATCGTTTAAAATATCCAAACATCATATTATTTTTTTTAATATTGTATAATTTATCCATAATATAAAAATGCATTCTCTCTTTGGATTGATTAAATTTAATGTCAGAATCTAACCAAAAAATATAATTATACTTATTTTTATATTTAATATACGCGTTTTTAAGCGCAAATATCTTAAAACTGAATCGCTTTGTCATTTTAACAACCTCATCATTACCACCAAGACACTTATTACAATATCCAGAACTAGATATTTTAGGTTTATTGCAGTACTTTTGAATACATAAATGTGATTTATTATTTTGATTAAAATGATGTAGGCAATAAAAAGGACACTGTGAATTACATTTTTCTAGTTTTGTAATCTTATTTGAATCTATAGTAGAATTATTTTGAAATTTTTCAAATTCTTTATCGTGATAAATATACTCAAATTTAAAGTTGGGATTATAATTTGATAAATCTAACATATCTTCAGAATAAATAATGAGATCAAATGGTAAATTATATGTTTTTAAAAACCACTGCGCGTATTCACCCAGTTGTTTTTTATTAAATGTAGTAACACAACATACTTTATTGTTACTTTTAATTATATGATTTGTGGTCATATAATGTCTACATATTCTTAAAATTTAAAATAAACTTATGAATAAAATTAGTATTATAATATTTATTCTTAAATGTAGATATGATGACATAGAGTAATCTTGGAATATTATTAAAATTTATATTTTTTTTAAGCATCATATTTATAAAATGAATGTTACTAGAATCTAATAAAGTTTTATTTCTATCAAGAAGAAGTTTAAAATCATCAAATACTAAAAAACAAAAAAGGATTTTATCATCTAAATTCCTATGTTTAATAAAATTTGTAATGTATGATGTTTGCATATTATATTTATTACAAAATGAAAAAGCATTTGATTTATAAATAGTATCTCTAAATCCATAATACACGCCTGGGTGTATACACGGTGAATATTGATTATCAATAAATTTAAAAATGGTATCAAATCTTACGTCCGGTCTACAAATAATATCATTGTTAAAATTAATTTCTATATCATGAATAATTTTATTTTTTTTTTCTTCAGTATCAATAACCGTAAAATTATTATATTTTTCAAAGAAATCAAAATATAAATTCATAATTTTTTCATTGATAATAAGTAAAAAAGATTGAATATGTCGTTTGATATATCTAGATTTGTAACAACCGATAATATCCCCCCGTGTTTTTTTATATTGGTTACAAAAGTATTTCCAGTTACCAATAAAAAAACTATCATTTATACACCAGACTTTATTAAAAGTCATGCTTTGTCTTTTTATTTCTTTAAATCCACGATAATATTTATAAAAATCATATCCAATATTATCAATCTCTATAATAGAAACATTCTTTTTTGAAAAAAGAGAACTATGATAACTTTTATTTATATCAAAATTATTTATATCACTGTAAATAAAAAATATATGTTTAAATTTCAGTTTTATAAGATTAAATAGAGTATGACAATATATTAGATTGTGCGGATAACACGCTAGTATGACAATATCATTACGAAACATAAAATATAAAATTATAATTATAAAGTCGTAACAACACATCATTTTAATAAATCCTGGATATATACAATCCCGATTTTTCTTTATGATAATAATTAACTTTATTATCACCAACATATAAAAATCTGGTTAGATACCAAAATTGCGGTGTTAAATATTGTGAATTTTTATTAAGAAAGAATAATATGTATTTAAATTTGATAGCAAATGTTTCTGGTCTAAATATCCAACGACCAACAACAGAAGGACTATGCGTTACTATTTTATTAAATTTTGGATTACTAATGTTTAAACTGTTAAAAACAGTAACAGAACCAATGTTATATTTTTTATTAAATAGATAATTTGGCATACGCCACTCTACATAATTAATATATTCTGTGCGATTAGTACATCTGGGTAACCATTCATTAAGATAAGCAATAATATCTTGTGATACTGAAAAATTAAAATGATAAAAGCAAGAATAAATAAATTGTAGTTTTGAAGTGGGCATATATTCATCCCAGTGCCCCCATATATCATGAGATTGCATATTAATAATAGTTTCCTTCATATTAGCTAGACCATTCGTTGGAAATAATACACTATCATTTACAAATAATATATTATCGTATTTAACGTTGTCGTTATTAAGATGAGTTAGGTTTCTATGTAAAATATTAAATTCTGTTCCGATAGAAATATTTTCAATATAATTAATTTTTTCAACTAAATCACAAAGTTTAAATTCATTCGTAAGTTTAGAAGATGTTGTATTAAATATAATTATGTACCCTAGTTTTTGAAGACAACAAAGTTCAGTAAAAACATAATCTTGTATGAAATTATTCTCATCATAATGACAAAATATGGCGTAGTTAATACCTGGCACTGGTAAAACCTCTTCTGTTACAGGATTTTCCCAGTTAAGAATTCTACTAATGTCGTTTATTGTATTGTTATTTGTTTTTAAAAATATAGGTTCTAGTTCTTCAACCGCGTATGAAGACAGTTTATTAAACCAAAAAGTATTTGGATTTGGATCAATGAATGGTCCAGAAAATGAACTGTCAACAGTAAATGTATCGTCAACTTCAATATTAAAACGTTCTGTAAATAATGTTTTTGTATCAATTATTTCATTATCATAATTTTCAATAACAACAACATTGTTAAATTTAGGAATAATAAATCCATTTAGTGGCGTATTAATAACAAATATAAAAAATATTTTTTTATTTACATCTTTGGGTTTTTTCCAAAAAGTATTATCAAGAGTTCGGTTAATGAAAAATGTAAGATTCGTTAGGGAATTTTCAAACTCTTCATCACCCTCATAATAAAAATTGTAACGAATTCCAAATTTTTTCTTTTCAGAAATTTTATTTTTTTCTAGTTTTTTATTTTTTTCTAGTTTTTTATTTTTTTCTAGTTTTTTATTTTTTTCTAGTTTTTTATTTTTTTCTAGTTTTTTATTTTTTTCTTTTTCAATTCTACGCTCAATTTCTTTTTTTCGTTGTTTAATTTTTTCCTTCATTTTTTTTTTCTGTTCTTGCATATTTTTAATTTTATTCTGATTTGGTTTTACCATACTATAATTAATATAGATAGTTTAAATACTAATTATAAACAAAAATATTATATTTGTTTAATATATGAACAATCAACTACCATACGCCCAACCAACGCTCGCACTGGATGCAGATCAAATACAGAATCAACCAAATCCTTTACAAACAGCGGAACAAGCAACAGCACAAGGTCCAAATCAAATACTTCAGTTGCTTGATATGCCCCAACCACCTGAAGCGGCACACGCTGATAATGATGAAGGCGTGCCTATGGATACTGCAGACGATTTCTCGCCTTTGGGTCCAGCGAAAGGTGGCGTTAGAAAATCACGGAAACGTAGAAAATCACGGAAACGTAGAAAATCACGGAAACGTAGAAAATCACGGAAACGTAGAAAATCACGGAAACGTAGAAATACATTAATAAAATGTAAAAAATATAGGTTCTAAAAAATATTGCGTCGGGTTTTACTAAGTCTCACACCGGTTTTTTTATTACCAACAAACTTGGCACGTTTTTTACAAGTGATGCGATTGTACTTAAGTCCTCTGTTCCTAAAGATGCTTTTGTTGCATATGGCGATTTTGCTTTTTTCTTTTAGTGCTTTCTTTTTGCGTGTATTTCGTTCATACCCCTTAACCTTTTTTATACATGAACACATTTTTTTAGCCATAACGTCTTCAGTTCGTTCTCTCTTTTTACGTATAGTTTTAGGAACGTGTTTATTATAATAATTGAGTATTTTATTATAATTGGACGATGTTAGTTTCATTTATATTATACTTAGAACTTATATTATCTGGGGGGAAATATGAATTTTTCTTCTGAACCTCCAATATTTTTTCTTCCAGTTCTGAAATAAAATTCTCTTCATTTGGCATAGCACATTCAAATCGTAGTCTCGTTAACAGTTGTTCATACTGATCTGCTGCTATTCGGAATGCTTCGCTGCGTGATTTATATTGGCAAGTGCCTGCTACAGATTGTAAAGCAGTAGACAAAATAGTCAAAATACCTACTGTCATTCCAAATCCAGTTTTAGTACTTTGATTTAAAACGTCTGCTGTGCTAAGAAAGCTGCAAATGCTGCTAAGGATAGTTATAGATATAGACGGTCCAAATATATAAAAATTTACTTTTTCGTAGTGTTTTGCTGCTGCGACATTCATTTTGAAAAGTTTTTGAAGGCGCACGATGGTTCTTTTATAAAATCCGTGTTGTTGTTCATTATACCATTCTGGATAATTAAATTTTGGTAAAACAGGTGTTGTTTCGGTGGAAGCGTCAAGATTGGTATCAGTTGACGATTCTCCCGCTAAACCGTTCTCTAATTCATTGTCTGATGCCATTATAATTTGCTAAAATATAATAAAATATAATTTTATACTTATTATACTTATTGAATTGAAAATACGATAGACAACATTACAAAAATGTGAAGCATGGCAACACGCCGAAGCGCTTTAGATTCTGGGAAAAGATCACCATATCCAACAGTGGAGTGTGTAATTGTGCTAAAGTACAAACAGTTTTCAAAGGTAGAAAATCTTTTTTTATCTCCGTCCGTTCCGTACTTTTTTGCAACAACCATATTAATAAGAGCAAACAACAGAATAACAATGACATGGTATGCTATTTTTTGTTTTTTAATAAATAAATTTATCATATACTATATATTTTTTTTATTTATATAGTATATGGAAGATGACGAACTGCCACCATTACCACAATGGGAAGATTCCGAACCAGAACCGTTAACAGATTTGGGAGAACATTTTGGTTCATTTGCGCCTCCGCGTATAATGGGGTTGGGACAAAATGGAGAAACTTTTAGATCAGTGCCGGGTTCAGAAAACATAATTGTGCGATCGTCTAAAAAAAAACAAAGTAAAAATATGAAAAAGACAAAAAAAAAATATAAAGACGCAGCAAGACTGGTTCGCCAAATGAGAGGCGGGAAACGAAAAACAAAGCGTCGTAAGAGGCGAAAAGTAAAAAAAACGAAACGTAAAAGAAAATAATTAATCGGCACACGTCTCCATAATAAGTCTAGTTACAACGTACGGATCCATATTAGATGCTGGTCGTCTGTCTTCTAAATAACCTGCTTTATTCGTAAATGTGTTGAATGGAATGCGGACACTAGCACCACGATCGGCGACACCGTGTGTAAACGTATCAAACGACGACGTTTCGTGTTTGCCGGTCATTCTCAACTTGTTATCACGTCCGTAATGTTCCATATGATAAGAATGGTTGTCTTCCAGGTTTTTGATAGCATTTTGTATAACAGAGAGACCATCTTTGTCCCTCATAGATTTTGTGCTAAAGTTAACATGGCATCCAGAACCATTCCAGTCACCCGAAAGAGGTTTTGGGTGATAATTAATAGACACGTTGAACGATTCAGCTGTTCTGTTTAGGATGTACCGAAGGATAACAAGTTGGTCGGCAGCGTTAATGCCAGACGCGCAGACCTGGATCTCCCACTGGGATGGCGCCACCTCGGCATTAAAACCGGTTAATGTGAGTCCAGCAACAACACAACGTTTAAACGCTGCTTCAATAACATTACGACCGTGTGCATGCTCGCCTGTTCCACAATAATAGTTACCTTGTGGGGCGGGTTGATTTTCTGGATCGCTAAATGCTATCATAGTTCCATTTTTTTCAATAAAAAACTCTTGTTCAATACCAAAAAGAGGTTCAAGTAGTTTATGTTTATCAAAAACAGACGATGCAATGTGACGTGTATTAGTTTTATGTGGAGACATATCTGGATTAAGAGTTTCACAAAGCGCCAAAATACAATCACCTCCTCTAAATGGATCAGGAAATGCCGCAACCGGGCGAATAATAATTTCACTTTTATTATTATCTGCTTGACCAGTAGAGGATCCATCAAAATTCCACAAAGGAATTTCTACATTTTTCTTTTCATCTGCTCCTTTAGGTGTTTCGATAACACGTGTTTTACTTCGTGTCTTGCCGCGAGCATCAAGCCAAACGTATTCAACAAGCATAATATATTATTGGTATTACTTTTCTAAATTAATTTATTATATACTATATATGGCAAAATCGGCAAGAAGACGAACCGCAAAAAAAACTGTAGGGAAAAAGAAAAGTGGGACAAAAAGATATAGACAAAGAACAATGCGTGGTGGTATAGGATTAGATTCTGATTCTGGAAATGAAAGCTCACCACAGCTGCCACGAAAAACATACCAATCACAACCGACACCACAACCATCGCAAATGAAATCAGTACAATATAATATTTTTGAGAGGGATAAAAAATGGTTTGTAACAATTATAATTGGTGCAGAACAAACGACATATGCTGTTCCAAAAGATATTTTAGATAGTGTACGTCCCGTACAGATAACTGAACTTGGTTAAGTATCAACGACAATAATAGGATTTTGCTTTCTTGAACAACCACGTTTATGTGCTGCAAGTGCGCGGGAATTTTTTCCGACATAATCATTACAGATATCACAAACATAATTTAATTTTTCGCTTTGAGAAAATTTGGAAGTAAGGAGGGATGAAAGAGTAGGCATATCAATTTTGCTGATACTTTTAATAATTTCCTTATTGTGTTGTTCTATTCGTTCAATTACTTTTCGCTTTTGAGAAATAATTTCTTGAAATTCCTTATTTATAGTATTAAGTTGTTCGGACGAAATGGATTCGTGTTCTGTATTTGCATTTTGTTGTACGATAGGATAAAGCATATCTATAATTTGAATTGCTAGAGACACTTTTTCTTCATTATACTTTACATTATGTAGGAAAATAACAACATAATTATTGTGAACATTAATTTCAAAATCATATTTTAGAGAAATGCCAGAGTTTTGGGAGAGAAGTATGCCACAACATTTCCTTCTCTCTATATCGCGAATAATTTTGTCAACTTCTTTCTTAGGAACAGATGTATTATAATCCTTTGTATCGATAAGCACCGTTGGTTTATTTGTTCTCTCAATGATAAAGTCCCCCGACTCAGCAGAACCGGAAGAGTTTATAATATTTGCTTCCGGGAGAATTTGGGAGAGAATGGGTTCTAGTTTGTTCTCTCCGCGTTTGCCCTTAATATTAGAATTATTATTTGTGCGAAAGTATTCTTCCACAGACAGCATGGGTTTTAGTCTCTCTAAAATATCAGATAAAGTAGAATTATTTGTGGTTGTTGCAGAAGAGAGAACAGATTCAACCCGTGTGGAGAGGGAAGTATTAAGTTCATTATATTTGGATTCTATGAGAGAAGAGATATTTTCTGTGAGAGAAGCAGGGGAGTTTTGCGATGAACAAAATTTAGCAATTTCTTCAGATATAGAGGCATGTGTTTTGGTTAATTCTTCAGTAATATCACTTTTAGAGACAATAGATGTTTGTAATTCTTTAGGGAGATTTTCAAGGTTTTTGTTGATTCTCTCGGAGAGAAGTTCGTGATTCTCAGAAATAATCTTGTGTAAAAATTGTGCATCATTATTTTCTTTATTATTAACAACTTCTCTCATACTAGCAATAATAGAATCTTTTTGGTTAGATACAGATGAATCAATATTTGATTTGATAGAAGAGAGATTATCCTTTGTTCTCTCATCTATTGTTTTTAAAAGAAGAGAATGTTGGGAAACATTAGCAGAAATTTCTTTAAGCATGTCAACAGATAAATTTTCATTAAGCGTACTTGACATATTGCTGAGAAGTTTTTCAAGAAGATCTACAAAAATAAGATTAACTGCGTCAAAATCAAGTTCAGGGTGGTTTTCATAGAATTGTATGGCACGTTTATTTTTGAGAGAATACATTATATATATAGATATTTAGCATATTTAAATCATATTTACTGATTTTAAAAGTTTTAGTGGGGTAAAAATGTTGTGTTTTAGTTGTTTTCGCGGCGATGCTCGTAAATCAATAGAAGTTAGTTGTGTAAAATGTTGTAAATCAATAGGTGCACGTAATTCAATAGGAATTAGTGTAGTAAATATTTGTAAATCAATAGACCCAAAAACCATGAAAAATAGCAAAAATATATAAAAAAAAATAACAATTTCTCTCTGTTTTTATACATATTCACAAAAAAAAGAAAAAAAAAGACATAAATCGGTGCGAAAAAATGCAGACTGGGCAAAATTGGTTGGGAATATTTTTTTCTAAATATATATAAAAATTAAATTTTACA
>JGI24005J15628_10000123_pt1 | contig 52767 bp, 90 predicted proteins | sample LinPmetageLP40_FD_15628 | JGI IMG/M metagenome (IMG submission 15628)
ATTTCCTAGACATATATGCTTGTGCCCCAAAGTAGAAACCTACTATAGATGCTTGTGCAATGTAAAATAAACCTAATAAATCTGCAAGTGCTTCAACCCTTTTATCTGACATTACGGGAGTAAATAATATAATGGTAAAGACTATCATACTCGTAATAGCAATCCAACTCATCCTACGTTGTGCGTCTGCTTTTTCCTCTCGTAACTCAAGTTCTACTTCTTCTTGAGTTCTCTTTATATCTTCTCCCATATTACCCTCTTTTTTTGTTTTGTTCTTCTATTCTTTTGTTTTCTTCCTCTATATGTTGATTAAGTAATGTAAGATAGATATCTCTCTCCCACGGTAACATTGACTCAATCTCTGTCAATGAATATTTATGATGTTGCATCAAGTTAAAAGATAATTTATAATATGCTTCTAAAGAATTATGGGAGAAGCATACTAAAAAAAATTACTGATACCTCTCAATGTAATATTACTAACTTTGTTTGTATTAGGGTTAGTAAATTCAATCTCGTGTGCAATGCTTGGCATAGTTTTAAAAAAACCTGTTATTTTTTCAAACTGGTCTTGATTTAAATTGTCTAAGAAATTTTTTAAATCTTCATGTGTATATTCACCTGATTTATAGATAGTATCTCCTTCAAAGATGTGGTCGATACATGATATAACTAAATCAAACATTTTAGAAATATCTTCGACATCATCTAGACCCATAGATGCTAATTTATAAGTAGGATATGCAAACACAATTCCTAATTTCTTCTCTCCGTCTAATATAATTTTATTAGTATGTTTATTATCAATAACAACTTCTATCTTTGATAAGTCTATTTCAACAGGTACAACTGTTGTTTTATCATCTTGAGCAATTAATCTCAAAGTTGCTTTTTCACCTACCGATTTTGCTCTTATCTTCAATAATAGATATTCTATATCAAATAACGGTAATGTTTCTAATTCTAACTTATTAAAAGTACAATTTTCTATCATTTGCAAAGTTGCTGATGACATTTCCTCTGCTTTATCAGTTTCTTTTGCAATTAATAATAGTTTCTCTTCTTTTACTAAAAAAGGTCTGTATGGTATCTTTGCACCTGTAGATGGTAGTGTCAACTCATATCTTGGTGTATCCAAATTAGGTAACTTCATTATCTAACTCCAATGTTATAATATTAATATATTCCAGTAGGAACTTTAAATGGTTCTGATACTCTACCACCTGTAATTATTCCTATTGGTGTTCGTCTTACTAATTCTTCAGTAACTTGTCTTGCTGGTCTTCTTAATATAGGTGGTAATTTTTGCATTATACCTGTGATGAATCCACCACCTTGTTTTTCTACAACAGTATATTTATTTGCAGTATCTTTACCACCTCTACCATGTATTTTCCCCATATTATCTATCGTATAATTTGTCCATTGTCTATATGAAAATGTTACATCAATTGTACATATCTGATTTTTACCTGTTTCAAAACCTAATTCAACTGTACCCACACTTGTAGGGTAACATTCTTCTATACAGACTGCATGTGCTATATCATCACCATTTTGATTTTCTGTAAAACTACCTAATTGAAATATTTCTATCTCACCAACATAGTTATCATAATAATCATAATTATATGATTGATTATTATATGCAGATTGTTGCCATAATTCAAAAAAGTTTCTTTCTACCATCATTTTGTCACAATAAAATGTTGCACTAAAGTCTGCATATGTTACATCTGTTACTATATTTCTTGTTGGACCTGCACCCGTCTTATAGTCTGTTGTACCCATTTTTCTATCAGGTATCGAAATTTTACTACAAAATGCTTGTACATCTCTTGCAATGGTATTTGTTTCAAATTTGTAATTAGGAAAACCATCAAATTCATCTATAGTTCCTAATTGACCAGCAGATGCTCTCATCGCCTTCGGTGGTCGTATGTTTATGTAAAATCTATTTGGTCTGCTAAATCCTTCTGCTTTATTTGTTTTTGCTAAGAATTGTCCTAATACAGAATTAGGATTTACACCAGGTTTACCACCATTCTGTTTTAATCTCGGGTCTCTTGTTACATTTTCTAGTGATTTATCTCTTGTTATATTGATACCTACATCAATACCAGCAATTTTACCACCTATTTTTATTATTCCCATTAATTATCCTTACTTAACATCTCTCTATTGTTCATATGTAACTCATCAATGTCATATTTACTTTGACCTTGATAAGGAACAGCATGATAACTCTCTATCATATATGTATTTATGTTCTTTTCATCAATAATTATTTCACCTAATATTCTACCAAACTTACCCTTCTCTTCTTTATGTGTTCTTAATATGATAGGGTGTTCAGTTTTTAAACAATTAGTCAGAAACTTCTTTGCTAATAATCCATACTTCTTCTCTTCTAAATCTCTTGTTCTGCTTTCAGGTGTGTCTATACCATATAATCTAATTCTAGCACTATGTAATATGTCAAATCCTAAGTCTATTATAGCATCAATAGTGTCACCATCAACTATCTTTGTAATTTCTTTTATTCTATATTCATACATTATTTTATCCTTAATACTTTATGAACAACCCATTTGATTGCTCTTTTTATTCTATCTATAAAATAGACATTGACAATGTGTTTGATAAGTCTAACAACAATTAAAATAGGTGATGTCAGAACATCTGCTAACAATATAATAGCATCTACAGTTATATCTATAACATTGTCTGTGGTGCATAGTTTGTTATACCTATCTTTGATACGTTGTCGAAAACTCATAACATACCTCTACTATCAGTATATACCCTCCTTACACTTTCTTTAGCAAATTGTGCCACCGGTAACATAACTGCGATTGCTGATTCGTTTGCGTCTACTCTTAAAAAATTTGACCTTGCTTGTTTATACAAATACTTCTTTATGGTTGGTTTTGTGTATTTGTTTTTCTTTAATTGGTCATACGATACATCAAGTCGTGTTCTTTTATTAATAAGTTTGCTTGATGCATATGCTTGTAAGGATTCTAAAAATCTTAATCTTAATGCTGGAGGTAGATAATGAAAGTTTACTCCTATAAATCCACCAGGTATCACATCTAAGGGTAATACTAGAGGAAACATATCGTAATATGGTAATTTATCTTTTGTTTTAGGGTCATAGATAAACATATTTAATCTACCTGCACTAGGTCTGTTTAAGAGTCTACCTGAACGCAATAAATTACCAGCAGTAATTTTGTCTGTAAGACTTGCTATTTGACTTCTATACCAAGATTGTGACTTCATTGAGTCACCTTGTTTTTTAGTGATTGGGTCTAATATACTTACCATAACATATATTTATATAAAAAAAGGGAAGTGTTTCCACTTCCCTTCTAAAGTTTCGAAGTATGAGAGAGATTAATCTTCGTCTGCTAACTTACTAAAATATGACATAGTATCGTCTTCACCTTCACTAGCATTGGAAGTTTTAACTTCTTCAACTTTTGCTACACCATTAGTCTTAGGTGGGAGGTCTGTTTGACTGATGTCTGTAGCACTTCTCGAACCCATAATTGTCCTATTCAGTTTCTCTTTGAGTTCATCATAGGATTTAAAATTACTAGGGTCAGAGAATTCTTTTAGAGGATATTGTTTCTGCCATATTGCTTTTATCTTTGTATCGTCTTCAGCAACAGGTTTTACACCCTCAAATTCTGATTTATCGTAGTTCCAATAACCATCAACTTTTCTAATCTTCAGTTTAAAGTTTGCACCTTTCCAGAAGTCAAATGGGTTGATTGGTGATTCGTCTTCAAATTGTGGTTTCATTGCTTCAGTAATCTTATCAAATATCTTCTTACCAAATTTGTATAAGAATACTTTACCCTCGTTCTCTGGTCTTTTAGGGTCACTCACAACATAGACGTTTGCATAATATGATAATTTTCTTTTTCTCTTTCTTGCAATCTCTTTGTCAGAATCAACACCAGTATTCCAAAGTCTTGAATTTTCTTCTGACACCGGGTCTTTTTGATTAAGAGTTGTAAGAGAGTTTTCGATAAACCAACCACCAGGTCCTTGAAATGCATGTGACCATAATCTTACCCATGGCATGTCTTCACCTTCAGATGCAGGTAAAAATCTTAATACTGCATAACCATTACCTGATTTATCAAGTTCTGGTTTCCAGAGTCTATCGTCTTGATATTTACTCTTATCACCTTTATTATCTTCTGTGTTTAGTTTTTCATCTAATGCTTTGGTTAAAGCATCAAAGTTGCTAGATGATTGTTTTAATGTTTCGAAATCCATATATTCTCCTTATATTATTATATTCGTGTTACCTATATTATCGGTATCATTACTATTTATATGATTCATAATGTGTACTACTATATCAAAATTACCACTTATTGTCAATGCTCCTTTGTAATTGTTCATATGTAATATACACTAAATTTTTATGACCTCTTAATTGTGGTTGTTGTCTATTTACTTTACAATTGTTATCAATAGGTTCTCTGTTTACTTTATAAAATGCTATATCAGGATTTTCTTTTATAAGTGCATTCAACTGTATCAACCAATTATTTGACGGTGTTTCTTTGTGTGATACTCCACTATAATTAGGTGTACCCTTGTACATATTATTAATTAAATCTGTCTTACTATTTAAATCATGTCCAATTAAATAAACTTGTTGTGGTTCTTCATTCCTAATCGCAAACCATATAGCAGTGCAACCTGCCGCCCAACCTAAATCCTGACCACCTTGCTCTTCTTTAATACTATTGACCTTATCATTTTCAACCCAAGTTACCTTTGCTTTAAATGATTCTTGATACTGTTTTAATTTTGCTGGATTCTTTTTAACTTGTTTTGCAAACTGATATAGTGCAGGTCCACCCATAGCAAACTTTGTGCTATTACCTTTTTTATTTACTGTCAATAAATTTAGACTCTTTATGAAATCTATCACCTCTTTATCTTCAGTTCCGTAAACTGTTATGTTGAAATTCTTTTCATCATGTAAGTGCCAATTTCTAAAGTAACACTCGTTATTGTATGCATATCCACTATGATATATCTCGTGTATGATACCTTGGTCAACTGCAATCAATACGTCAGGTGTATAATCTCGATATATAGCATTACACCCATATATTTTACCATGAGGTTTTAGTGTGTCTAAATTAACACCCTTTCTACTCTCACCATTACCAATACAAAATACTCTTTTCATTCATTCTCTAACAAATATTTACTGCTAATAGGAAACTGGTCCTTCATATGATGTGCTATATCTCTTGTAACTTCAGTTGTTTCTTGTTGAGCATCTGGTTTATTTCTTAAATTACATACTCTAGCAAAAGCATATAATGTACCTGACCATATCCACTCTGTCATCATACATTGAGGTAATATCATTCTTGCTAACTCAGGTGCAATATTACTATCTAACATATCTTGATACATCTCTTTTGATTTCTTAATCAAAGGTGTAATATCATATTCTACCTCTTTATCAGTAGAACCTTGCTTTTTGTTTTCATGTTTTTCTCTCCATAAAAACGGAACATAAAACTCTGGGTCTGAGTCAATATATCTACGACTAACTTCATTCCAGACTAAACCTACTTGATGTTTAACTAACTGTCTTGCAACAAATACAGGTGCTTTTATTCTAAATTGCAAAGAACCGTGACCAAAAGGTGACCAATGATTATGATTTGCTAGATATTTAATCAACTTCTCATCATTATCTTGCATTGTTTCATGCTCTTTTGCAAATGAAACTCTTGCAGAATTAACAACAGATAAGTCAGAACCCATTTTATCCATCAATGTTACTTGTGTCATATAGGTAATTTTCCTACTTTTGGTAAGAAGTTTAAATCTCTTGCTTCTGATTCTATCTTTTCTTTTAAAACTTTTGATATAAATTTACCTACAGTTTCTATCTCTATATCATTTTCTTCACAATAAAAAACAACTGCGTCCATATATGTCATATCTCGTTTCTGTCTTTTAATCTTTTCTACTTCACTATAAAATGTAACACTATTCATAATAATTTTATTCTCTTCCAGGTTAAGTTGCAATATGCACATTGTTTTGTTTCGCCTACTTTAAGATGATAGTAAACCTTCGGGTGACTATTATCTTGTCCTGAGCATTCTATTTTTGCCCAATCAATCTTAATGATATGATTAGAGAAATTTCCAAAACTATCTTTTGTCATACTATGTTATAACACTTTCTTTTAAATTTGTCAATGTTGTATTTAACACGTCATAATATTCATCAGTAGCATTTAAAGGTGCTATTAGATGATATGGTTTTTCTCGTTTAGTGCTAAAAATAATACCAGCATTTGCTTGTATTTCAAAGTCATTTTTCTCAAATATTTCTGTGACTGTTTTTCTAATTTTATCAAAATTATCAAAGTTTAATTTTTCAAGATAGTATAACATACTCATAATACCTGGTTGATAAAAAGAATATGTATATCCATGGTCCCAATTAAAATCGTCACCTAATGCGTCATCAATATAACTGTCATAACAAGTCATTGATAATGGAAAATGACCACCAGTGATTGATTTACCCATTGTAAATATACTAGGTCTAAATGATGTTGTCTCCCAACCAAAGAACTTACCTAATTTACCACCACCCATGAATATATCATCTACAATTATAGGAATATCGTACATGATTCTAATGATTTCTAAATTCTTCCAAAACTTCTCTGTATATGGTTTTAATTTCTTAGCATAAGTATGTGTTTCTACTATAATACATGCTACTTTTTCTAAATCAACTGTTTTTGTAATGTCATCATTTCTATCAATTATTCTACTCCAATTATATTTTGGTACTCCATAAAATGGGTCTTCATTAAATAAAGTATTACCAACTGATTGAGTTAGATATGTAGAACCGTGATAACTACCATCAAAACTTAATATGACTTTTCTTTTATCATTACCTTTTTTCTGATTATATGCAAATGCTAATTTGATAGCACCTTCATTTGCATCACTACCTGATAGTGCATAGAAACTTTTAAATCCACCACTCATCTCTTTTATTTTTGTTGCTAACTCAAAACTTCTACTGTTTAGATATAGTTCATCTGAAGATAGAAAGTTCTCACCAACTTCTGGTAGTTCAGATAGTATCATCTGTATTTGTGTTTTTGTTATAAAATCTAATTGTTTATATCCTAGAAGATAACAACCATAATGTAAATGTGGGTCTAATTGTTTCTTACCATCAACAATTCTACCATAATCCCAATATCTGTTTACTGAAGATTTATTATTTACATTCACATCCACCTGATAACCAGGTATTAATCCATCAAATCTCATAATAATAAATTAGTTTAGGTTATGTCAAATTTTACACTAAATGCTGTTTGATATGATGAGTCATCAATATTTCTTTGACTTGCCTCATATTCGATTGATAATGCATCAGACCCATTCCATGTATGTGCATGAGTTCCTAATTGTTGCTCACCCACACTTAATGAATCTAATGTATGCTTTGTTACACCATTTATTTTAAATTTACACCAATCATCAAAACTATCATTTTCTACTGCATCTTCTAATGTTGTTGAATCTGTTTCATCAACATATTTTGCTACAAGATTATAACTAGTACCGCCTTGAGGTGATATTACAACATTAAATGTTGATACAATTTCTTCACCACCAATATTAGTAAAAAATTTTGAATTAAGAGTAGTATCTTTTGTTAAGTCTAAATCAAATGTACCTTGTCTAACTACATTACCACTTCTAGAAGTAGTGTGGTCTAAATCACTAATAACAATGTGCGTAGTTCCGTCATTTACAACTGTAACATCATTATCACTATTACTCCAAGTTGTTGGTGCTTCTGTATTCTCATATACTGTGTATTTTACTGTTTTTGAAGTCATGCTATTTCCTCTTGTTCCGTTATATATTTATCAAATATTTCAACTGCATCTTGAAAAGATACTAACTTTATTTTTCTCTTGTCTACTATATTAAAAGATTGTGTTATTCTTCTTTCTATTTTTGATGGATTGTAAACGGAATGCAAAACTCCTGCATTTACAAGACTTGGTTTATAAATCGATTTCTCGTACAGTAGTTTACTTTTCTTCTCGTTACCTATAACTAATTTCCAATCATTACCGTCTTCATCAACATCACTTTCTATACTAATATCTTTTTTATCACTTGACCACCAACGCATTGTGCTTTCTTTAGGTCCCCAAGTGAAATTAATCTTAGCATGGTCATCTAAGTAATCTTCTATTTTTCTTTCTTCTGCAAGATAATATTCTTCTTTATTATTATCTATATGCACAATCATCTTNTCATCAGGTTTGGTAATAAAATATAATATATTATCACTAAACAAACCATATTCTGCTAAAAAATCTTGAACNTTATCCTCATTCACTTTTAATGATAGTTTCAACCACTTAAAAAAATCTTGGTCGTAACAAGCATTAATATTTGCGAACTCGCATCTGTCTTTGCACTGGTCTAATCCACATCTACCCTTAACTCTGAACTCTTCATCATCAGCATAACGATTTAAAGGTGGTTCTTTTAGTTCGAAAGGTACGTTTATGTATCTATGGTACTTATTCATATAATAAATCTCCAAAAACCTCTTCTATCTCATCAAAAGTTAAAAGTTGTAAGTTTTCTTTTTTAACTAAATTGTATGACAATGTAATCCTCTCTTTATTTGATGGATTATTTGTAGAATGTAACATTCCTGTATTTACAATACTTGGTTTATCAATTCGTTTTTCATATATCATTTGACATTTACCCTCTTCTGCCCATATGACCTTCCATGTCTTACCATTTTCATAAGTATGTGTATCTACCTTCAGATTATTATTATCTTCTGTTTTCCACCATCTCAAAGAACTATTTTCATTTTCCCAAGTATAATTTAGTTTAACATGGTTATCAAAATAGTTCTTTGTATCGTTTAAATAATTTGCATCTTTGTTGCTATCAACATGAATATTTATCCTGTCTTTAGGACTTGTATAAAACATTAATTTTGTATTATAAAACAAATCATAGTCATCTAAGAAGGATTTTACATTTTCATTTAATTCTGGTATATTGAATTTGTATACATCTGTTTTACCTTTTTTCTCTGTATCCCATATAGAAGTTTTTTCTTCTTGTTCAGAACTCATTGTTCTCATAGTTTCAGAAGGTTTTATAAAATCGAAAGGCAATTTGATGTATCTATGAAAGTTGTTGCTCATTATACTCCAGATTAAACATCTTATAAAAGTCTTCTACGACTTCTTCTAATTTAGGTATGTAATCTTCTTTATTTCTTACATGAGTCACCATAGAACCATCTTCACCACCTATGATTAAAACTATCTTCTTTATAGGTTTTTCGAATAATTCTTCATACATTAAACCATATGCAGTGCATTGTAAGAAATAGTTTTCAATCCACTCTACTTTTCGTTCTTTGTTAGCAGTCTTAAAATCAATTACTGATAATTCACCATCATACTCTGCAATACAGTCTACTTGACCTGCTAATTTATACTTACTAGAATATAATACTGTTTCTAAACAATGTATATTCTCTATCTTATCAACATAAGGTTTCATTAACTTAAATAAACCTAAAGGTAGTACACTCTTTTCTGTGAGTGGTTCACCTTTGATGTAGTTTTCTATAAGATTGTGTGTTGCAGTACCACGTCTTGCCGCCCTACCCATTTCCCAATTAGCAACATTTTCGCCAATTCTATCTCTCCACTGTTGAAGTTCTACTTTCTTTCTTACACCTAGAACGGATGTAACACTTGGATAGTTTGTACCATTTACTTCATAAAAACGATACTTACCTTTTCTTCTACCTTTTGCAGTAGGTAATACACTCTTGTCTATGTCTATAAAATTAAATTTCATTATATTATGCCTGTCTAGTTAAAAATGTTTCTCTTATTAATTTAGGTTTAAAGTAACTATACACTATTTCTTTTGCAATGTCAATGCTGAAACTCTTGCAACTAAAAATATCTAAATAAAAATCACCATTGATATCACAAAAGTGACCTGTGATTGCTGATGTTTCTATTAATTGCACCAAACTATAACCTGATGCATTTTCTTCGTGCGTTGCAAAGTGTTCTATAATAGGTTCACCATATGCTTTCATCTCAATACCATCTACTAAAATCTTTGTAAACTCCTTTATAAATTTAGCATCTTTGACTAACTCTTTAGACATTTTACTACCTTTACAATCTAATATCAAATGGAAACCCCAACTACTTTGCAATTTTACCTCTTTTAATTATTTTAATTTTCACGTCTTCTGCTTTCAATTCTTTTTTGATAAAATTAATTGCTTTGTATGGTTGTGTGTCACCACACATAAAGACATCAAATGCAATATAATCTCTCTCTGCCCAAGTGTGAAATGATATATGTGATTCTGCTAATATGGCGACACCTGTAATACCACCATTGTCAAAATCATGTGTATATGAGTAGAGCAATTTAGCACCTGCAAGATGTGATGCTTTTGCTAATAGATGATTAAAATCTCTATACTCTTTATCGTAACCATATATGTCTACTATTAAATGATTGCCTGCATATACATAATCATCTTCTTCAATAAAATGGTCATCAGTTTTATTTTTTTGAACCACTCACTATATCACTTTCAGTTGCAAATACTTCATTACTATACATTTCATATTTTGTTTTACCATTATCTTTATATGCTCTTAAAAATTCTTTTCTATTTTCAACTTTGTTATTAAAAGAACAATGTACCCAACCACTCATAGGGTCTACTGGACTATGAAACTCTAATATCAATTGGTCAAAACTTAAATTATCTCTGATGTGTTCTGCTAAATCTTTATTTGATACACCTGGTATCTCAAAATCCGCCGCCTGACCTTTTGCGTGTTGTGAATTAATTGATGACCCGATAGCAACACATAATTCTGGACTTCTATAACCAGATGTTACTCTTAAAGGTCTACCATAATAATCTCTTAATGGTTGTAATATGTTTTGACAAAGTAATACTAAATTTGCTTCGTGGGTTCCAGAAGGTTTATTATCTAGTCCTTTTCTAGTAGCAGTTTGTGACCTTGTCATCTCTCTTAATGTAAAGTTTTTACTTAGTTCCATCTCTACCTCTTGTTAATTCTAATATCTTATCTATTTGTGCTTTTATAATAGGACCTCTATTAGGCCAATGTATGTAAGGTTCATCTGTTTTACTCAGATTATATAAAAATGGTAATATGACTTTTTCTATGCTTTTAAATCTTTTAAGAACTTCTGTATCTTCTATCTCTTTTGTTATATCATCTTTTTCTGCAACCACTTGTAATACTTCGTTCATCATTGATTTTAAATCTGATAAATCGTTTTTTACTTTTGATAATTCTATGTTAGTATTTTCCACCACTTTCTTATCAACAGATGTTTCTGTTTTTGGTTTTGCTTGGACAGTAGTAAATCCATAATCTTCATCTAAATCAAACCCTCGCATATAATCTGGAATATCTACCATCTGTTTCTCTTTCTATGTTTTTTTAAGACATTTTCAGTCTTAACTTGTTTTGTGCTTCTTCTTAATTGATTTTTTGCTAAATTACTTTGTGGGTGTGCTTCTGCAATTCTAGTTAAATTATCATTCCAACCACTATCAGATTTGTATGATATACCAGAAACTCCACCTACTATATTTATTCCAGAAACACATTGTTTTATATCTGGATTATCTTTTAAATACTTTTCTTTGTCAGAAATAGAAATAAACTTCTCAAAAACTTTACCAGTCTTTGTATTTTCAAAATCATATGTTGGCATAATTTTCCTTTATTATTGCGTAATCTGATTTATATGGTTCTTGAATGTAAGGATTATACTCAGGTCTTAATTTAGAATAATCGTTAGGTATTCTAAATGCTAATCTATCCTTAGTTTTACCTTCTCTATTGTGTAACGTAATGGTATTATCAAAAATCAATAAATCATTGTCTTTCTTATATTTATGTCTGTAAGTATATTTCTCCTGAAACAGTGACTTTCGTAAATGGTCAAAAAACTTTTGTGATTCTTTTACTGATAAACCTACGATTTGATAACATGATGTGCTTAAATGTATACCACGATATCCGTATAAAGATTTTCTAACCAAAGGTATCTCTGGTAGGTTTTCATCATTATGTAATTTTGATGCTATATTACCATCACAGAATACGTTTCTGCTTACAACCTCATCATCATATTTTTCACCATCTGGATTAACTTGTTGTGATGAATATTTGTGAATCACAATTGCATCATCTAATTCTTTTCTAACACTCTCAGGTTGTTCCTCATACCAATCAACTGTTGTCATAAAACCTGTGCTACTATTGGTCATATTTCTTTGACCCCATAATGATATACCAGGAATAGAATATAGCAGTCCACCATCATTACAGTGCCATTCTAAATCACCTCTACCAAATAGACCCATAGGTTTATCATCAGATGTTCTGTTCTCTGTAACTCTCAACACACTATTAAATCTACCATCTGCTGATACGACCATTCTTTTAACATCTTCTATATACTTTTTATCTTCTTTATCCATTTTAAAGAAATCATAAGCAGTCCACTTTTTGATGTTGTATTTTTTCTTTAATGCTAACATGGGTAAATAAAGTGGATTACCCCATTTCTTCATCCACTTTTTATACTCACCTGCATCTTTGAATTTAACATCACGAATAATGGTTACTAAACCTTTTAGGTGTTCTTCACCTAATAGTAACCATCTATCATTATTCAAATCTTCAATCTTTAAATCATCAACGTATATGCCAAATCTACCTAAACCAGGTATCTTACTTAATTTCATCTATGTAAACTTCTTCTTTTTTAAAATGATTTTCTAAAGTATTCAATAGTTCTTCATACTTCGCCACTTGCTCTAATTCTTTTATAACAGTTTGTATGATATCACTATGTTCACCAATACCTATTGATTTATTTAAATAAATTTCTACGTTTATTTTATGTGCTTGTAATTGTCCTTCACAAGACATTCTTACTGCATCAAGCATATCATTTCTCATTGACTTTGACATTCTTTCTCCTTTATATTATTAATACCTTTTAAATACCAGTCAGGTATTTTAGCAGGTGATTTCCAAGTTGCAAATCTTCTCTTCTCCATAATGTAATACTTCCTATAAGATGCTACTGCATCACCTTTTATTTTACAATATTCAGGCATTGCAGGTAATGGTTCTGTTTCCCATGCATCTTCATTCTCAAAATTTACAGGTAATGATTTTAACACTTCTCCTAGTTTTTGTATTGTTATATGGTCTTTTGTATGATTGTATCTTTTTTTGTATTCTTCATTTAACGCCATCATATGTTCATACAACCAAACGTAATTAAATGGACTTTCAAATAACCATTGTGTGCTAGGGTGTTTTAACCAACCTGCTTTATATAATGTTGCTTCTAGATTACTATTTGGGTGCTTCCATCTTTTTATCCTTCTACCTTTAGCAGTCTTATCATAATACTCTGTACCATCAGATACTCTATGCACTGTGCATAATAGTTGTGCTGATTCTAATATCATTTTAACAACGTGCTTATCACAGGACATCTCTGCTGATTTTACGGGACATCTATCTAGGTAAAATATATTCATTAATGATATGTCCTCTCTAATTTATTTTCAAAATACTTTATAACTCTATCCCAAAAGTTTATCATATCGGTGTCAGTACACCTTGCTTTCGCCTTTTCTGCTCTACTTATTCTTTTTTCTATTAAGTCCGTCATTATCTACCTCCAAATATTTTTTAGGTTTAAATTGCTCAGATATGTCTTGTGGTTTTTGATTGTCTGCTTGTTCATTCCAATCCATAATCTGGTCTAATTTAACTTTTATCTCATCAGCATTTAAATCTGATAATTCTTTTGCACCTAACTTATGTACAAACTGTTTATAATCTCTTTCTTTTTTTCTTAACTCTCTCAATTTTTTATCTTTGATTTTTTCTGAATGTGATATTTTTTCTAATCTCTGTACCAGTATATCCTTTTCATTTACTTTTGTCAACCTTTTTCTTTGTCTATGTTCTGATAATGAAATATTTGCTGATATAAGCAATAATACTGCTAAAGGGTCAAAAACAAATACTAATATAATGATAACAATTCGAACTGCCGAATCAAAGTAATCTTCTGCACTATCACCGTATATTAGTTCTGCAACATATTTTAATGGACCTACTTCTGCTTCTATTTTATCTTGTGCTATTTTAAGAGTATTTTTCTCTAACATTAGTTCACCTAAGACGGTAGATGCGTCTGTAATATCATCATTTAATATGTTTCTTTCTGGTTCTTGTTTTTTTCTTTCCCTTAACCCTCTTGTAACAAACTCTTTTTCTATGTAAACATCTAATGCTTTATCTAATTGATTAATAGTTTTCTGCGACCTATCAATTCTATTTTGTTGAGCATTAATCTTACTATCAAGCAACTCTATTTGTATTTTGTTACCTGATGTAGGTTTTACCTGGTCTAAATGTGCTTTGGATAGAAATCCAAAGATACCCATAGATGTTATAAAAATTAATACTATAATAGCACTAAACAAATACGTTTTTAATAGTACAGATACATTGCTATTCTTCCAGTTTTGATACAACCAACTTGCACTTACCAGTTTACCTATTTCTAATGCAGTACCCATAGCAATAATAGGTACAACTGCACCTGAAAATAATGTTGCTAAACCCATAATACTATACCCGGCGGCGATTACGGATATTAATATTGCTGAAAAAAATGTTAGTAAGGTAAATATCATTGCATATGTTTCCTTATTCTAGGTATTTGTTTCAATACTCTCTCTGTGTAATCTGGTGTTGTGTGAAATACTCCTGTTAAAGTTCTTAACAGTTCCTCTGTTTCCAGGTCTTGCTTGTTATCAAGCATTTGTTGTCTTTTTTTTCTAAACTCTTTGTAAGCATAATGACTATTTAGTAACTGCACTAGATACTCNACTGATTGACACTTAGTTTCAAACTTTCTAATTCCCCAACCATACCATNTTGTCTTNGATTCAATTAATATGTGTGGTATATTCTCATTGTATGTTCTGATACCAAAAAGATTATTTGCTTCTTTTGAAAACCGACTTGTACCATAACCAGTTTCTAAACCTCCCATACCAATAATCATTTCATATGGTATACGTTTATCTATAGGTGTTGTAAAATTAACAAAATCAATACATTTGTACATTGCTCTAACAAAAGTAGCATCATTTGAATATTCAAAACTAGGTTCGTGTAATCCTATATTTAACGCCCATGATGTGTAAAAATCTTCTATCTTAGTAGATATCTTTTTTTCTGCATATTCATTAGGTAAAAATGTACCTACACCATATGCAACTACTACCACTATGCAAGTGTGCAATAGCAGTAGTAATCTATTCTTCCAAGATGTTTTATTTTTTTGCGACAATGTATTCATACCCGTCTAATTCTTGCTTTAACTTTCGTTGTACAAAAATATAATTATCGTGGTAACCTCGTACTTTCTTAAATAGTTTATCAGATTGTTTCTCTGTAAAGTTATTTAGTACATCTTCTGCGAAGTTACCCACATAATACACCATAGATTTCTCATTTGAGTTGTAGAAACGGTCTAGTTTATCTGGTATATCTTTAATTAGTGATTTTAGGTATGTGTCTATTTCTTTTGACATAATGGTCCTTTCATAATATATTAATAAAAATTTAACAGTCGTCTTTAATTGCAGTATCTTCTAAAAGACTGCACTTAAATTTCTGGTCTGCATCATATCGCAAATCTTGTGCAACTTGGTCTAATATAGCAGGTAAATATTCTTTCATTATAGCAATTATTTCTAATGATTGTTTATGTGCAAGACGTTGAAGTTCAACTTTTAAAATCTGAGTAACGTCTACCTCTCCTGAATTAGTGTCTTTCACTGTTAGGTAACTTAATAAACATATACCTAACACAAATAATATTTTTGATGCTGTATTCATTCAGCATTCTCTTTTGCAAATTTGTTTATCTGCTCAACGTCTGTAAAGTTGTTTTTACTCAACTTATTTAGAAAATTCCAGACACTCGACCAAGAGTCTTTTACATTATCTTCATTTGTTTTCAAAAACACAAAATTGTCTATATTGTCAATTGCATCCGTCAAGTTGTCTAGTTTTTCTCTCATTTTAAGAACTTCACTGTTTGTCATATTAACCTCTCACGTTGTTTTCAAGTAGTTCATTCTGTAGTTCTGATACCCACATTTTAGCATCTTCAGTGTCACCGTTATCAATAGTGTCTTTAATCATCTCAAGTATATTTGGAATACCTTTTATACCATTAAGAACTATCTCATCACTGATAAATCTTTCGAATTGAAAACCTAAGTTTTCATTGAATGTCATATTTGTTTGTGTCATATTTTTTCCCTTTCGAATCATACTATAATTATACTAAACTTTTTCACTATTGTCAAGAAAAAAGTCCTAATTAAGATAATTAGGACCAGTCCATCTACTATTAAAGTCACCGGAAAGTACGTTTCCTCTTGCTTTATTTCTCGCTGGACCTCTCCAACCTGCCGCCATAAGTATATCACCAAGTTGAAACTTCTTATCATTTTCACTAGCAACTATAAATCCCCAAACAGATTCTTGTGAACCTTGTTCTCTAAGAATTTTTATGTATTTTGAACCTTTTTTAACCTTAAATCCAAGACCCTTTTCAACTTCTTTTTTACAATAATCGCTTAATTTTTGCACACCATTATTTGTTGACCATCTTATATAATCTTGAATACAATATGTCGTCAAATTTGTTATTGCTACATCTAATTTTTTATCATTGTTTATCATATTTTTTCCTTTTGTTATCATTTCGAATCAGTATACTATTATAATAGCATAACTGGCGAAAATGTCAAGTAAAATATGGGTCTACAGTCGAATTAGGGTCTTCTATTTTTTGTATGTTTTTGATTTCAGGTATATAATGTTGTAATAACTGTAAAATACCTTGTTGGAGAGTATAATCAGATGATGCACAACCACTACAAGCACCACTCATAAACATAGTTGCTACACCATCTTCATATTTCTCTAAAGTTACGACACCACCATGCATTTCTACTGATGGTTGTATCTGTCTTTTAATGATATCATTGATATCTCTTATTATATCTTTATCTGGTCGCATCAATCCATCCATTTACCGTCTTTTATCAAGTGTGTAAATCTATGTAAAAATACAGTTAAATATAGTACTGTAAGGTTTGTGTGTTCATATGAACCACCTGGAACTTCTAGTTTATATCGTGTTAATTTAGACATTTTCTTTTCTCATAAATTCATCATTCCATCCAAATGCTTCTTTTACTAAATTAGCAGTTAGACCTTTATATGCTTTGTTCAATTTATTATCTTTGATATTAATCAATAATGTTGCTTCTTCTTTAGATAAATTTTCTAAAACTTGTATAAACATTGTTTCTTTTCTAGTCTTCGATAAACCAGGATTACCACCCACTAAAAAGTGCCATAATTTCCTTGATTCATCTGCTAACCAAGTATGTTGTGTACCAACAGGCGCCTCATTTGCTTTATATGGAGGTGTTCCTGGTGGTAAATCCCATTTAATGCGAGTGTCAAATGCACCCTTCATTAACATTCTTAATGGTTCGCTGTCATAATCTCTTAATATTTGCAACTTCTTTGGTTTATCTTTTGCATTGTTAATTCTTTTTAATATCTCGTGATATGTTGCTTTACTACTTTTACCTGATGTTCTTGCAAAAGATTCCATACTTTTTCTGGATATTAAGTTTGGATTGTCTTTACCCTTTGGTTGTCCAGGTGGGTTGTTTAAATTTTCTACTCTAAATCGGTTATCTACCATAATTTCTCCTTCAATTCATATTGGTATTTATACTAAAAATCTGGGTCAAATCCTATACCATCATTTTCGTCAATTTCTTGTAAATCTTTTTTTAATGTTTTACTAAATGCTTCTTTCTTCTTTTCTTTTACATTCTTTAAAATTCTTTTGTAATCTATTTTTGCACTAGGTCCTTTGGTTTTACTTGAAAAGAGTGATACTATTTCATCTACTAATTTTTGTGATGGATGTTTTGTACCAAAATCTCTATAAACTAAACCTCTGATTGTATCAATTACCATAGCAAAATCTCTTGTAAATTGTGGAGAGTTCACTTGTATTTTTAAATCATAGAAAAATCTAATTAAATGTAGTGCAACATCATCAACACATGCTTCCACAAACTCTCGTGTTTGTTGTTCTTCTATTTCTTTTGATATCTTTTGTACTTCTTTTTTGTCTGTAATTATTTTTTTCTTATCAAAAGGTTTACCAGGAAATAGTATTACATTATCTTTTGTCATTCAGTATACTCTCTAGAATTAATTTTTTTTCTTCATCTATCAATGACCTTTGTTCTTTTATTTGTATCATCTGTACTTCAATATCTTTTGCTAAATCTTTTAATTTAACTTCTCTTGAATTAATTTTAGGAAATCGTATTATATTATCTTTGCTCATTTATAATCTCTCCTTTAAAATTTACTTTACCCTTATCAGCAAAGTATTCTACTAATTGATTATAACCACCAACTAGTTTACTATTTATTTTAATTTGAGGTACAGTTTTAACTCTCTTACCAATCGCTTCTAGAAATTGCTGTTTTGTTTCATAGTCATTAATACTCTTCTCAATATACTTAAATCCAAGACCTCTTAACAAGGTCTTGGACTTTTCACAATAGATGCAGTTAGGTTTACTGAATATTTCTATTTTCATTTGAACCTTCGTCTTTTTTCATAAGACTAGAGTATGCTTCTTTAGATTTATCTTGTACTTTGTAAGCATTTAATATTTCCTCTGCATTGTATTCGTACAACTTATTAAACTCACCAAGAGGTAATCTTAGACCTACCCATGCTCTGTAGTTACCGTTAACAGTCAGTGTAACATCTTGTTCAAAGATTTCATAACCTTTTACTACAGTTGCTTTAATCTCGTTGACTGTTACAGTTTCAAAATCATTTGCTACTTTCTTATTCTTTACACTAGCACCAACTTCCTTTGCAAATATTTTTGATTGCTTATTCATTTGACCTTTAACTAAGTCTGCCAAATCTGCTTTTGCTTTTAACTTTGCTTTCTCTATCGCAAGGTCTAAACTTGGTGATACAGCAGTACCCATACCATAGATACATTGTTTGCTATTATCTTTCTTAGTCCACATAGATAAGTCACATGCTTTAGACTCTTTAATATCTGCCATAAACCAACTAGGTACAGTGTTAACTACTTTACCACTCTCACTTTTGATAGAGTAATTTTTACTGCTACAACCTGCTAGTACAATTAAACTTATTAACATAATAAATTTATTCATTTTCTTCCTCACTTTCACTTTCATTATTAAATTCGCCTATAATTTTATCTTTATTATCGACTATTTCTTCTACTTTGTCAACCGTGGTTCGTATGCTATCAAAAAAATTTGACAGACCTGTTAAATAGATTACCCACGCAAGTAATCCTACTATTATAATATTCTTAATCATTTTATCTCCCACCTTCCGTTAGTTTTTAAACAAGTTTTACCAGCACTTTTAAATGCATGTCTACCTCTACTATAGTATCTACAATATTCAGGAGCAGATACATCTCTATAGTAAAATTCTGCAAAGATTTCCCAATAACTAGGACCATCTAATCTATTTCTACCATCAGCACACTCTAATACTTCTTCTTTAGTAATAGTATCACCTTTTTGTCTGATAATAGTTTTTATAAGACAATGTTGTCCGTCTACATTTTGTTGTGAAGGTACTATTTTTTGATATAGTATATCATCACCAGCATCACTATCTCTCACTAGTGATATTATTGCAATTAAAACAAAAAATGCAACAAACATTATTTTAAAAAAGTTATTCATTATCTATGCACCCATCTTCCATCAGGTAACTGACAAACAACACCGTGTGTTACGTTTCTACCAGATTTACCATATCCGTACATAGGAAATGTCGGAGATATATCTATTGTTGAGTCATAATCTTTGCAGACTAGTGGACCTTCCATATAGGTATTAGATGTTCTTATTATACCACTATTTCCAGTTTTTTGATTGAACCAGTTAGTATAGTGTGTTCTAGAACCTGCATTATTTAAATGGTCTACGAATTGTGCATTATGTACATCTTGGTCATCATTATACATAGCATTTGCACCAACAAATGCACCTGCTATAGCACACGCACCTGCTACATAAGGATTATTACTTAAAAATTCTACACAACTGTATGTCGCTGATGCACCACCCACTACTGCACCTATCTCGGAACGACTAGCACAATTAACAAGTGCTAAACTAGTTAGTAAAATCCATATCATTTTCACGAATTTCATTACAAATTTTCCTTCTATTATAATTATTAATAACATATAGGTTATTCACAGAATTACCTACAACCACAAATTTAGAATACTCTCTCATATTCCAAAATTCTTTTGCTCTTTCACTCAAGCATATTATAGTAGAGCAATCATCAAAATCGGACTCTGTTAATTTAAAATCGCTCATACTTTTCTCCCCATTGTTATTATATCAGAACCATCAACTAACTGATATGTACCTTTATTGTACCCTATACCAACAGTCTTACCAGCAGGAATATAAGGTTCACTAGGAGACCATTTCTTTCTACCAATACCTGATATGTTATTGCTTAATTTATATGTTTCTTTTGTAGACAAATCAGGAAACGGTGTTCCTAATCTTTGTTTAATTATAACTTTGTTTCTGCTATTGATAGTTAGACCCATAGATAATAGAAACTTTCTATGTTCTTTTTGTGCTTTGTCTAATCTTTGTTTTTTATTCAATTTTTTCATAATATACGAATCAGTTTAACTTATTCCTGATATTTTGTCAAGTTTTTTTATTAGATGTCTTAATATTTCTTTTATTTCTTGCAAATCGGTACTACCTACAGTAGTAAAATCACCTTCAGATGTGCGAATTCTTTCTTTCACCTTTGAAAGGTAAACATCATCAAATATTTTATCTTCATCATTCACTTTTTTCTTATCCTTTACAGTTTCACGCCATGCATCATCCATCATACCCATATTTATATTACTCCTATACGTTGATATTTTGTTCTTGTATACACTCACACTTTTCCCAAAGTGATTCGGTATTTGTATTCAACTTTTCTGCAATTTCACCAAACTTGTCTTCTAATATAGATATCTCTGTATTGCATTGACCTGCCATAACTGCTTGACAGTCCATGTAAATCTTATAAGCAGTCTGTTTTAAATAAACTCTTTCATTTAAAGTTCTTGCACTCACATTATTATTTTTCATATTATTTCCTTTTGTTACGAATCAGTATACTATTATATTACACCTTATTGTGTATAATGTCAAGTGTTTTTTTCCTGTCATCATCATCATAAGTTTCCCCAACTAACCACGCATCATCATTGTCTGCGTTAGGATTAGGGTTTTCATAAACATATTGACCTTTTAGATTGTGTCTAAACATAGTCATATACACACCCTCTATAGTCTTTTCATAGTCCTCTTGACTTTTAAAAGACTTATAATCAATGCTTGATATTAGTGAAGCAAAGAATTCAGTTCTTCGTTTATTGAATTGTTTTGAATAGTCCATAGTGTCCTCTCAATTAGGTTAATAAAATATCTTGCTCAATGCTATCAAGTTTTGATTTCATCATTGAATTATCTTCTTGAAGAATGTTCAGTTTAACTTGCATTTTCTTCAAGGTATCAACTAAAATCGACATTTGAACATCAATCTTGTCTGTGGCGACTTTAACTTTATCAACGTCCAGTGCAACGTCTTCATTTATTAATTGGTAAATATCATCATTATTATACATAGTAGACATAATTTTTTCCTTTTGTTATTGTTACGAATCAGTATACTATTATAATAGCAGATTGGGTGTAAATGTCAACACTTTATTTCCAGTTGTTTTTTACCCACTCTTCTTCAGATTGATGAGGTTTAGGATATCCGTGAAAAACTGCTACTTTACTGTCTGGTTTTTGCTCAAAAGTCCATAGATTCTTACTAAATCTAGGGTCAACTCTATCAAACCACTTATATGAGTTAGTCCAATCATTAGGAAAGGTCTCTACATTCTCATGGTGAAACTTCTTATTCTGTCTTAGCAATTCTGTAATAGCATTTTGGTCACCTTGAAGTCTGTAATAATGACTTCTTTTCTTAATAAATTCATCCCATATTATAGGTTTCATGGTTTCACTATCCCATTTCATTAGACTAGAATTATACCATATTTTTCTACCATTGAAGTCAGATGTAATGTTAAATGAAGATTTATTTGAAAATTGTGCGAAACAGTCTATATTTTTAAGAATCACAACATCTAAATCCATGTAAAGATTTAAACCTGATAGACCATTGTCTGGGTGAAACAACTGCATTTTGTTCCACCAACCTTGCATATCGTATAAAGGAAACTCTTTTACGATAATATCCCCTTTTACTAATTTTTTTAGTCTAACATTGTCAGAAAATGCATAAAATTTATGCTCAACAGTTAAATGTCTTTTGACCATATTATATAGATTTTGCACATAATCTGTGCCATATTTTTCTCCATACAACACACAACAGAAATTAATCACTCACAACACCTTGTTCTTTTAATAATTTATATGCTATACCATCTTCTATCTCATCCAGAGTAAATTGTTGTTCGGTAATAAATTTTAACCACTCATTTACCGTTTTTTTACCTGGTTTAAAAGGTTTTTCTATAAATCTTGGTTCTCTAGATGCTACCGCCCATGCCACATTTCTACCATCTGTTACTACAGGTACTCTGTTTAATATTGCGTCTACAGATGCAATACTCATATTTGTTACTAAGCAGTGACAATCCTTTAATTGTTCTCTAATATTTGTTCCCCACCATTCATTTCCTGGTCTAGGTTTATTTCTAACAATAAGTTCTCTATCAGTATGCTTCTCTAACTCCATTTTAACTTCAAACACCCAATCTTCTTGTGTCATATTGTTAAGTTGTTGTGTTACTGTGGGTGATGAAGGACATATTAGCACATGTTTTGTATCACCAGTATACCAACCTTTAAATTCAGCATCTAAACCTTCTGTTTGTAATCTTTTCAGTCGTTTACCATCACCTACTTTACCTTTTATAGTGTGTAAACCACCTTTTACTATTCTAAAGTAAGTTGTATCAGGTTTTGTAATCTTTGGTGCAGGATATCGAGTAATTTCGTCTGTAATATAACCTATATCAATATAATACCATTCTTCTTGTTTCTCCACACACTTCGCTATTTCACCTCTATTTTTACCTGCTAATCCCCAAAAGAAGTGTATAGGTCTATCTTCATCTTTCCACCCTTTTTCTATAAGAGGAAATATTTGATGTGATAAACATTTATCCCATGCTAATTTATGTGTTATAATCATATAGTACCTCACAACCTATTCTATAAACTTCTTTGTAATTCATTGTCTTTAATAATTTAGCATAATCTTTAAACGTATGACGCATTCTTTTTGTTTTCATTTCAAGATGAACATAAGGTTTACATCTTTCTAATGTTTCTTTTGCACCTTGTACAATATTATACTCATAACCTTCAGCATCTACTTTTATATAATCAACATTTTTAATGTTAAAACTATCTAAAGTTCTAATCTCAGTATTACCAGTTTTTGTAGGGTGTATATTTGTATTACCAGAGTTATCACTTTCTACATTTAAGTAACCTTTTGTTTTTTTGTGACCTAAAGCAAATGGGTAAATAGAATAATTTTCAAATCCACCCATATTTAAGACATAACACTCTCTTACTGTTTTGTTTGGTTCAAACGCCCAAATGTATTTTGTGTCTGCTCTTCGCATCATAGGTCTTGACCATAATCCAACATGTCCACCTACGTCAATGATATATTCTATTTTTCTTCGGTCATCCATGAATTCAAAGAGAGCATCTCTTTGTTTTGCTTGATATTCACCTTCTAATATCCATCTTTCAAAATGTATATCACTTGAAGGGAAAAGATAATTGCCTATCTTCTTGTTCATCATTTTTATCCTCTTTCAATAGTTTATGACTCTTATTTTCATTCACTCTTTCGTCTATCCAAGGAGCATCAGGTGTTCTTGCTGGTTCATTTAATGGTGGAGGTGGCATCTTACCCCAAGTTTCTTTCTTATTCAACATATTACCATAATTAGGGTAACCATAATCATCTGGGTTTTCACCCACATATCTCCATCTTATTTGACCAGTATTAGGGTGACACTCGTATATCTTCTTTTTTTCTTTGTCGTTCATAATTTCTCCTCTCTTTTTCATATGATGAGAAGAAGTATTCTTTCCTCTTCCCTTTAAAATCGTAAAAATAAGTATTGTCTTCAAATCCTCTTCTATGGTTAGGCCATATGTCGAAACTACCACACTCATTTCCGCCGTATTCTATGAGTTTTATTTTACAACCTCTGACCTCATAAGAACCTAATTGATAAGGAAACTTTTGAGGTGGTTCTCGCACAGGTAATAAATTTAATTCTTCTCTTAATATTTTATCGTAAGTTCTTTGGTCTCCATACCAATTCCAATGTGGATCGCTATCTTCATCAGATATAAACCTCTCATATCGGTACTCAAAAAATCTCTTAACATTATCAGTTACCTTTTTAACAACTATCATAGCATTGTTTACTCTAGCAGTTTTTCTTATAGGTATTTTTATATCAAAGTCTTGGTTTAAAAATATTTTATCTAACTTTCTGTTAATTAAGTGGTCTGTACCACACATAATAATGTTTTCATCTATACCATTATCGTCACAAATTAATCTTGTTTCATTGTATACTTTAGACTGTATGATTGTTTTATCACTTGTATCTTGTCTGTAGCATTCACCTTGATAATTAACTGGATTGGTAGTCATATCTGTTGACAATAATAATTTACCTTCAGGATTATATCTGTAAAATGTTTCAGTTAAACACTCTAAGTATTTGTGATAATCATATCTCTTTTTCTTGACAAAGTCAATGATTTCTGGTGCTTCTTTTATTTTAAAATTTGCGTCTTTATAAAACGGAATTAGATGAACCATTACCATTACTCCAATGTTTTTGTAAAATATCAATCACTTCTTCTTTATTTAGACCTGGATAAATAGGTACACTCACCTGTGATGCAGATACTTTATCTGTTACAGGTAAATTAAAATCTTTCATTTCTTTAGCACTACAATATGTGCATGTATCTGATGTGAAATGAAATGCTGGATTATGATGCACAGGTTTGTCGTAATGTTTTTTTAATTGTAATTCAGTATTACATCTCCTAATCAAGTTCTCTCTATCTTTATGTAATAAAGGATAGATATGATAACTATGCTCTACACCATCATTAACATGACAATCTGATAAATGTTTATCATAATATTGTGCTATTTCTTTCTTTGCTTTTAAAACTTCAGGATAGTGTTTTAGTTTTAAACTTATAAACTTAGCATTAATGTTTGCCATTCTAAAATTAAAACCTACATCATTTTCTTTCCAACTACGTTGTTCTTTTAATTCGATTGCTAAACCCTCATCATCTGTTATAATGCAACCAGCATCACCAAATGCACCTATACCTTTTCCTGGATAAAAACTAAAAGTACCTGCTTTACCAAAAGTACCAACGTGTTTACCATTTATTCTAGTTCCGTGTGCTTGTGAGCAATCTTCTATAATTGTAGATGTTGATTTCTTAGAGATTATTCCAGGCATATCACAAGCATTACCATACATATGCACAGGTAGTATAATTTTTGTTCTAAAATCTTGTGTTAATTTTTCTGGATCCATGCAATAAGTTTTTTCATCTATATCTACAAATTCGTGTGAAGCACCTAAATGTTTTATACTTGTGACTGTTGCTGTAAATGTATGAGATACTGTTTTTACTAAGTCACCAGGTCGAACACCACATGCAAATTGGGCAAGTATTAATGCTGATGTACCACTATTTACACCCACACAATATTTTGCACCAGTATACTCTGCAAATTCTTCTTCGAACTTATCTGTTCCAAATACAAAATTGTTTGTATCCAGTAATTCTTTTACTTGACTCATAAACTCGTCTTTCAGAGGTTTATGAATTTCATTCATGTCATAATATGGTATCATCTATCCATCTCATCAAATCTACAGAAAATTTTAAGTCTGACATCATAGGTTTGCACTCATTATCTATTGCACCTAAAAAGTTTGCTCTACCATTGACTAATGCTTCAGTCGTATCTAGTTTAGGACTTTTCATATCACCTAATTGATTTATATTATAATCTTCGCCAATCTTTCCTGTATTATAAATTTTAATTTTATTCACGTCTATGTCATCATATATAACAGATTTTTTTGTTCCTGTCAAGATTATTTCTCGTTTCTTTACAGGACTTACCCAATTGCAATTAATGGTAGCAGTAAACTTTCGTTTTGTCAACCCACCTTGTTCAAATTCTAAACATAATATTGCTTGATTATGAATATTATTCACATGATTATGTTTAACTATAGTTTTTTTCTTTAATTGCATCATGGGATACAAATGTTTAATTATTGCTAAGTCATGTATTGCTAAATCTTTTACAACATCAACATCTTTTTGAAATAATCCTAAACTAATTCTATGACTATCGTAATATAAAGGTTCACCTATATTAATTGATACTAATTTATTAATAGCAGGATGAAATAAAAATGTATGGTCAACCATCACTCTTAATCTATTATTTGTCTTCTCATGGTATTTTAGTAGTTCTAATGCTTGTTTGTATGTTGTACAAACAGGTTTTTCAATCCATATATGTTTACCATATCTTAAACACAACTTTGCAATGTCTAAATGTGATTCGGGTTTTGTTGCTATTAGTATTGCTTTAATACTTTTATCAGTTTTTAAAACATTCGTTAAACTTCTATCATAGTTAACATTATTACCATAACTATACTTTGCTTTATTTAAATTATGGTCGTCTTTATCAATTATGTATTTTAATTTATCTTTAAATACTCTTGCTAAATTCTTTCCCCAATAACCATAACCAACAAGTGCAATCATTACTTAATTCTCACTGCTGGATTACCTGCATAAACTCCTCTTCTAGTGATATCTTTTGTAACAACTGAACCTGCACCAATCACAACATCATCACAAATAGAAACGGGTAATATAGTTACATTTGAACCTATTCTACATCTATAACCTACCTTTGTTGGTAGAAAATCTTTAGTTAATTTACCGTCTGTAAACTTATCATTTGTAAACATAACACCGTGACCTATAAAGGTACTATCTAATATCTGTGTGTTCTCGCATATGAAACTATGCGATTGAATTCTTACTTTATTACCAATAGTAACATTACCTTGTATCTCTACAAATGGACCTACCATACAATGGTCGCCTATTGTACAATCATATAGATTTACAGGTTCTACTATATTACAGTTCTCACCCGTCTTAACATCTCGTATCATTTTTACCTCGTTGATTTAGTTTATACTATTTATGAAGAATAATCAAGTGTCTTTTCACCATCTAACACTGTTGTCTTTTTTGTGTTAGAATACATATTTTGTAGTTCTTTATATAATGTCTTATCTTCTCTATCACCTGCATACTTCATTTGTAGAGGATATTGAAACTCTTGTTGTTTTACTTTTTTAGCAATACACATAATTATAACTTCTTCAGGTTTGTTAGGGTACATCTTTCTATTCTCTGGGTCAGGTATAAAATAATCTAGATTATGTTCTACAAGTTCACCTATATCTCTAGTTGTACCTTTAACACCTATTAAATCTTTTATGACCCAACCATTTTGGTGAAATATATCTGTGTATGCAGTAGGGTTAAAGTTCCAGAACCCATGATTTATCTTTGATGCTGGACCTGCCATGAAAATAGACCCATTTAATTTAGTCATCTGCATAATATTTTTAAATGCTTGACCTACATTAAAACAATGCTCTAATGTACCCACATCTAAAATCAAATCATACTTATCTACATAAGCAAAGGGTAGAGATTCATTTAAATCTAATATTCTTTCGATACCTAAATGTGAATATACATCAAAGACATCTATGTTCATATTAAAGTAATCAAAGAAACTCTCTGCTGTGTACAGATGTTCTGTACCATCTGCTTCCAGTTTTGCTCGTAACTTTTTATGCATACTTGTATCTGCAAACTTCTTTCTTACTTCTAATTTGTTTGTATCTATACCTTGATTTTTAAACATGGTTTCTGTAACAAGTAAATCAGGATAACCTAAAGTTGCAACAGTAAGTCTTTTGGAACTTTGCAAGTCTTTTAAAGTTCTGCACACTGTTCTAAAAAAATATCTATCTATTGACATATTTTACATCAATCCTAATATAATTTTTGTTTCTTCAGGTATCATGTTAATATCAAATGGTGGTGTGAACACTAACTTACGATTGACCTTGGATACTCCTACTACACCTTTGACTGCATCTTCTATGCTTTTGCATATCTCATCTGCAAACGGACAGTTCATGCTGGTCAGTGTGTGTTCTATATAAACTTCACCATCTTGTTTGCACTCAATTTCATATATCAAACCTAAGTCTAATATGTTTACTGATGGCATCTCAGGGTCGTACACACATCTCAATGCTTCAACTACTGATTGTTTTAAGTCAGACATTAATTAATTCCTCATAAAAGTTATCTTGATTAATAATTTCACTCATTGTTAGGTTTGTACCTAAATGTTTACCAATGTTATTATAATACCATAAGTTTGTCTGATTAAAAAAGTTATTTGCTTTTTCGTAATTTATCTGACACCTACCACTTATTAATACAGTACCTCTACCCCATTTATTTTTAATTAAAAAATGTAAGCACTCACTCGACATAGTTATATCGTTTTCTAGTTGTGATACTATTTCAAATGTTGTATTTTTAATATCATATTTTATGACATTGCTCCAGTCTGGTACACTAATGTAAGTTTCTTCTTCGTTAAACAAAGACATATTATTTTTATTATGTATTTCCTCACACATTACTAAGAATGATTTTTTTACTTCTTCTAAAGGTTGCACATTATTTTTATGTATAGGATTTATTAATCCTTTCATTGTTGTCCAATATTGTATTGCATTATCACCCATTCTATTATTGTGTATCATATCAGGTGTAGGAAAAACACAATTAATATTTTTTGATTCTGCAAATGCTTTGATACTACTAAAACTAGGAGTATGTTTATTCATATAAAAATTTTCTTCATGTGAAAAGTAGATGTATGATGCTGAAGGTATCCATGTTTTTGGTTTAAATACTTTAAACTGTATACTCAACCTATCATTTATAATTCTCTGTGCTTTTTTGGGTAGCATATCATCATCTTTATTACCTGCCCAATTAGCATATGTAAATTGTGAGAATAAATAGTCCACATCTGGTTCATTTAATTTTTCAAGTTCATCAGCATCTTTTACTTGATAATCATTCATATTAATAATAGTTTGACCTGTGCTTGTTTTATAGATGAAGAAACTGTCAAACCCATTTGATTGTACTTTTATTTTACCAAAGTTCAAGTCATAAAACATGTCATTTTCACATTCTATAATTTTAAAACCCATATTTTTTACAAAGTCTACAACTTTACCGTCTGTGGTTTTGTGAAATATAACTGTCTTACTTTCAGGATTAGCAATCTTTTTTAAAGTTGGTATGTGAAAATGGTCTGGGTGTTCGTGTGATAGGTAAATGTATTCGTATCTTAATTTATTAATATCATAATCAAATTCTTTTAGTAAGTTCCAACTATTTAAAAAAACACTTTCGTTAAACCATGGATCCACTAAAATATTACCTACTATAAAACTAGAATGATTTAGAAATCTAAACATTAAAATCCTCATTTATTTTGAACAGTTGTGGTCTTTCATCACCTTGCAAACATTTTATAACTCTAGAAGTATCTGGTCTTAGCATTTCAGGACCTGTAAATTGACACCATTTTAAATACTCTAAGTGGTCAAATATATCTTGTGTGTTAGGAAAATATGGTTTATCTATGTTCTTAAAATTTAACTCACTTATAAATCCACCAGCATTTGGACCTAAAGTTACTGCTGGAACACCCATACTTACTGCTTCAACAGATGCTATACTATTGAATGTAACTATGCAATGATATTTACCTTTTCTTAGTTGGTCTTGTAAAGAGTAATCAACTCTTTGTGACCTTGACATTTTTTCTCTTATAATAATTTGTCTGTTTGATATTGTTTTAATCTTCTCTATTAAATTTTTAGTATACTTTTTAGCATCACCGCCAAAATGATTAAAAACTTTTTGACTAGGTGGCACAACTAATATTTTTTTATTCTTATGTTCTTCTCTAACTTGCAAATTCCACCTTACTAAAGGTCTTTTAGTATTCAAAACTTTAGGTGCTATGATGTCACCAAACTCTGCATACATTCTATCTTTTACTTCTTTAGGTGATAGATGATTTAGTGTTTGTAAATTATTAAATGCTATTCTATGATAATGTTTTGTTAAATTATTACCCATATAACCTGTGTCAATATATAAGTAATCAATATTATTTTCTATACAAGCATATATTAAATGAGTTTTACCTAACCCTCTAAATACACAAGGTGTTTTATCCTTAGTTGTGAAAGTATCTTCATTTAAGTATTTACCACCACTTCCTGTAGAAAAACTTTCAATATAAGGGTCTCTCTCATTTTTACCATTTTTTACTCTTTCGTTTGCTTTTTCTAATGACCAGTCTACACATCTATATGACATCTTTTATTCTCTCCCAATATTCTCCTGATTTTAAATCTGGTAATCTCCAATGTGAGTAACCCAAATTATTTAAAAATTGTTGTCTATCCATACTTATGTTAGGTTTTTCTATATCAGATAACTCACCTGCGTTCATAGGTAGATAATAACAATGCTCATTACAAATGAACAATGGTTTTCCTTCCACAATAGCAGGACCACCAGCAGTAGATGTAAATATTACAACTGCATATGCTCTTTTTATTTGACCCACTAATCCTGGATATTCACCTAAAGGTGATTCTAAAGAAACTTTATCTGCTGTTTCACAATATTCTGTTAATCTTTTAAAATCCGTTTTATGTTCTTCATATGACCTTGATGAATGTTGTCTTATTATTATAGGTCTATCTGTATGTTTTCTTAACTCATCTGCTGTTTCTATCGCCCACATTGATGCGTTAACACCAAGACCTGAGTATCCACTTGAACCTCTATTACAACAAATGTAAATGAATTCACCTTTTCTTAAATCATACTCTTGTACTTTAATTCTTTTAATCTTCGCCATCAAATCCCATCTATCTCTTGGACAATTATCATTAAAGTATTTTGCTTTACCTGGATATATGTTACCATAAGCAACTCTTACATAAGAATTTTTTACATCATAATGATAGTTATGATTTAAATGTGCGTCTACCCCATTTAGTACATCATTATCGAACATCCAGATTTTACCACTTTCTTTATATTTGTTCCATACGTTTACTCTTAACTGCAATCGTGCTTTCAATTCTGCTTGATTTTCTTTTACTCTTTGATAGTTAAAAATAATTGCATGTGAAAAGTCATCTGCTACCTCAAATCCTTCAGGACCTCTGAAGTGTCTGACTCTAATTCCACTTTCTTCAATGGGTTTTGCAAATGCACTCATCAACTCCATTTTAAAACCATACTTAACTGTTGTGTTGTAATATACTGCTAAAGATTTCATTCCATATCCGTTTGTGTTGTTTGACTATAATTATTAAACCAGTCATTAGAATAATCAACGTCTTCATAAGCATTAAACCAAGGACCTCCTTCTGTGAAATGCACATTCTTCACATCTTCTTTATATTCGTATTCTCCTGCTAACCAGTTCCACTCTAAAGGTATTTCACCTATTAATTTTTCACTTTCTAACCATTTAAATTGATGTAGTTCTAATCCTGATGCTCTGTTCACATAATTAGGTGTAAGTGCTGTACACTTCTTACAGTTCATCAACATAAAACTAGACCAATTCTTTTTAGGGTATACAGTTTGTTTTTGATTTAAAAACTTTACTTTACTCTTTGGTGTATAATCATGTTTACAGACTTGTACTGCATACTTGTCATCTCTTAATCTCCAGAGTTCATTGATATCTGCTTTCATTAGCATATCACAATCCATAAACACCGCCCATCCTTGATAGTTCATTAGGTGAGGTGTGATAAATCTACTAAATGAAAACTCCGTAGATGATAAATTGTTTCTCTCTCTAACAAAATCATCTTTTATATTGTCTAAGTATATTGGTGTTATTGATATAGGTTGGGTGCTATTCTTCATAATGCTATATGACAACACACTGAACGATACTTTTTCTTTTGTATCGTAACCTATAAAAACATTAATCATTTATTTTACTACCAACTGTTTCTCTTTCTATATCACCATGGTCAAACTCTGCCCAATATAATTCAAATGCTACACCATCTTCTAAACCTATGAACTGGTGATACTCATTTGGTTTTACTTGTGTAAAATCGCCAGGTCCTAGTATTGTTTCATCTACTAAATCATAATCATTTTTCCAAACTCTTACAATCATTTTACCAGATTCACAAAAGAACCCATTCCATTTATATTTGTGTCTATGTTTTGAACAAGATATATCTTTCTTGTATTCAATTCTATGAAACTCTAACACTCCATTAGCATGTATAAGTTCTGTTTGACCCCATATTTTACCCGATATATTACTCATCTTTACCTCTCTTATTTAATTCATATTCAAAATTTTGTGTATTTGAATTTATTGATAAACATCTAGCACCATTTTTAATGTGAAAATGTGTTGCAACAGGTGTTAATGGTGATAATGTTAAAAATCTTTTAGCACTAGTATTTTTTTCTAAATGTTTTTTTAGTTTATCAAGTAAGACTTTTCCTGCTCCTCTTTTTCTAGACCAGACTGTGTAAGCAATTGCAGTATGTTTTTCTTTTGCATCACTACTAAATTTTTCTAATGCTCTTGTTGATTTAGGAACTTCACTACACATAGCAACACAAGTAATACCCTCAATGTTGTCTTTATATTCTAAACCATATATCTTTCTATTATTTTCTAACCTAAATTTCAAATCTAATTCAGGTCTAACAGGATCCTCATTTACGTCTATATAATCTAACTCAACTATATTAGCACCTTTAACCCATTTAAAAAAGTTTGATAATTTATTTTTAAATTTCTTCATGGTAGCATTTCACCTGCATCTTTTCTTGCTTTACCTTTATGATGGTCCATATACTCTGACATCGGAGTATTAGGCCAAGGATTTCCTACTTTTCTAATATATGGTGCTAAATTAAAACTTTTTAATCCATCTACATCTTCACATTTTTTTCTAACAACATCAAATAAATAACTATCGTGCCATTCTTCTTCTCTTGCAAAACTCATTGAAGTATACATATGTCTAAATTTTTTAACAAACATTTTTGTTTCCCAATGTCTTAAATTATAACCTACAAATCCACATTCACTATAGTATGTGGGTCTGTGTATGTGTGATATATGGTATTCACTTGGTAAGAACTTTTCTACAATAACTTTTGCATCAAAAAACTTTTTGAACACTACATCAGCATCCATCCAAAAAACATAATCATAATTAGTTTTCTCTGTTTCATGTAACATTAAATCTGTTTTTGCAAAAACTTTGTAAGCAAACCTAATTGCATCCATTTTATAATTTGCTCCCTGAATTATTTTATCAGGTCTACCTTCTTCTGTGCTAGGTATATTTCTTTCTTTAATTCTTTGTATGAATTTTTTTAAAGCATTACCATTCTTACCTGCCATTATATTATGATAATGTATATTATCTCTTAAAGGAAAGTCTTCAGGTGTCCAACCTTCGTGGTAGATGTGTAAATTGAATGGTAAATTATAAGATTTTAAAAATCTATGTGCATAATACTTATAAAGTCTTTCGTTAAAACTAGTTACTATTCCTATTTTCATATCCTGTCCTCATTATGTAGTATGCATCAACTATGTCTGTTACAGGATTGTTCAACCTATTCATACCTAATTCAGATACTAAATCAGTTCCACTATCTTTCATAAATTGTTCATACATCATTTGTTTGTCTGCGTTACCTTTACCAGTTGCTCTCTTTTTGACAACACTTGGTACTATAATATTAAACTCTGCGTTTGGTGATTTCCATAACTTGTGTTTGAGTAAACCACCATTCTCTGCTATCTGAAATAAACCTTGACCTTTTGAACCATAGGAATATCCTTCGATATACACATAACTATGTATATCTTTTATTAGACTTAGTACCCAATTCGATATACCATCAAATCTTTCCTCAGGTGTGCTATATAAAGGGTACTCGTCACCATAAACACCTTTAGCAATGTTACCTTGATATTTTTTCTTTGTAGTTAAGAAATAAAACTTGCATTTTGTAATATCAACTTCTTCTTCATCATTTATACAGACTGCTGGACTGTTTAAACTGTAATCAATCCCAATCGTCCTCGTCTTCTTCACCATATTCACTTATCTCCTCATCTTCAAATTCGTGTCCACAAAATGGACACATTATAGGATATATTTCTTTTGTTTCATTAAATTTTATTTCCATTTCAGTTCCACAACTCTGACACTTATGTTTTTGTATCATAACTTGAACTTTTTAAATTGGTCTTTTTTAACATCTTGTTTTATTCCTCCAATAACATAAGATTCTATCTCTGTTTCTTGTGGTGCGTTTTGCAATCCTCTACTACTTAACCAATGTGTTATCCATGGTAAAGGGTTTGACTTTTGGTCGTATTTCGGCGTTAGTCGTATCGCTTTCATTCTTCGGTTTGCCATGTGTTCTACAAACTGGTGTAACAATTTTTCTGACAATCCAATCATACTGCCTTGTGAAAATAGATATGTTGCCCATCTTTTCTCCTCTGATACAGCATCATCAAACATCTGATAAACTTGTTGCTCTGTATCTTTTATAACTTGATTCATTACCTTATCGTTTTCTCGTTCTCTATACATATTAATAATTTGTTGTGACATTGCAAAGTGTTGACTTTCATCTCTTGCTATAAAAGATATTATCTTTGCTGAACCCTCTAATTTTTTAAGTTCACCAAATCCAAATGAACAAGCAAATGATACATAAAACCTTAACCCTTCAAGTATGTTAACAGTACACATTGCTAACCACAATCTTTTCTTTAACTCATACATATCAACCTTATCTGGTGATATTGTCCACTGATAACCTAATTTTATTAAATCATCATATGTTTGTGTTACTGATTTTGCTCTGCGTTCTATCTTCTCGTCTTCTATAATAGTATCAAATAACTCACTAGGATTAGGGTATAAGTTCTTTATAATGTATGTATAACTTCTACTGTGTATTGTTTCCATGAAATCCCATGTTACTATACAACCTTCTATCTCAGGTAATGAAACAAAAGGTAAAAATGCTAAACATGGTCCTCTACCTTGTACACTATCTAACATAGTTTGATATTTTAAATTAGAAGTAAATATAAATTTTTGTTCATCTCTTAAATCTAAAAAATCATTTCTATCTTTTTGTAAAGATACTTCCTCTGGTCTCCAAAAATAACCTAGTTGTGTTTGATTTAATTTATCAAATACAGGATATTTAAAAGTATCATATCTTTGTACTGCTAAATCTTCACCAAAAAACATAGGTTGCTTAGTCGAATCTAATCCTTTTCTTTTATTAAATACACTTTTACTCATCTTTATTATCCTTTAGTTCATAGTACCAATCGTCTGTATCTCCAGCAGTCCATTTATGTGTTCCTTCCACTTCATATTCTACAGTAGAAACTTTAAAATCAGGAAACTTTAATTTACTAGGTGATAAAGATTTATCATAAAATATTACTCTGTTATTTGGTTGGGCGGCGAAATGACCGTTTTCTAATCTTATAATATTAAAAGACTTGTGTTGACTAGGAGTTTCAGAAAAAGTAACATCTCTCTCTAACTCAGATGATGCACAACTATCTATAGTCCACATGTAATGTCCTTTATACCACTTCTTTTCTGGTGACATGTATTTACATACACTACCACCTAATAAAACTTTTTGTATAATTGTTACGTCATAACTAAAACAATCCCATAATTGTAATTCTGTTAAAGGTAAATTACCTTCAAAATCTTTTTTCCATACAAATGCTGATATAGGAAGTTTATCAAACAATGCACCATACTCTGGTAAGAATGTTTCAAAGTATAATGCTCTTCCCATAATAGACTTCGCACTTACCCAAATACCAGGTACTAGTTCACCATGACCTTTTTCTAAGTCGTACAAATATTCTTTCTTCACAAAAACTTCTTCGTGTGGTGTATTAATTGCTAAATATGCCATTCTCTCTCCTTAAATTGTACAACTTTCACATTCTTCTTCGTCTTTAGTAATTGTTTCTGGTACTTCATCTTTAAAACCAATTGAGTGTGCTGGTTCATCATCATCTCTTTTACTATCATATGTATTCTGGTAGTAAGAAGTCTTCCAACCTAATTTATACGTTGTTAACAAATCTTGTGCCATAACTGATACTGGTACTTGACCATCTTCAAAGTGTTCTGGATTATAAGACCAATTACCACTGATTGCTTGGTCGAAATATTTTTGCATAACAGAAACTATATTTATATATCCTGCCATAGAATTCATATCCCATAGTAAGGTATAATTATTTTTAAGTCTAGTGTAATCAGGAACAACTTGTTTTAATGGACCTTTCTTTGATTTCTTGACACTTATATAATCTCTAGGTGGTTCAATACCATTTGTTGCATTGCTCACAACACTGGATGATTCAGATGGCATCTGTGCAGATAGTGTGCTATGTCTTAACCCATCTTTTTTAATATTGTTTCTTAAATCTTCCCAAGGTAATGATAGTTTTCTATTGACTAAAGTATCAACATCTTTTTTATATGTATCAATAGGTAAAATTCCATCTGCATATTTTGTTCTATGAAAATATTCACATTTACCTTTTTCTTTTGATAACTCGTTACTTGCTTTAAGTAAGTTATATTGAAAATACTCTGTAAGTTCATCTACTAATTTCCATGCTTCTTTATCTTCATAAGAAACTTTATTTTTTGCAAGATAATGTGCCAGACCAATATATCCTATACCTAAACTTCTTCTTGATTTAGTAGATATTTCCGCCGCTTTTACAGGATAATGTTGATGGTCTATTATTTCTTCTAAACTTCTGACTGCTAAATCACATAAATCTTCTAAATCATCTAATGACTTTAAAGTACCTACATTGATAGCACTCAAAATACATAATGCAATCTCTCCATTACCATCTATGTGTTGAATAGGGTCTGTGGGTAATGTAATTTCTTGACATAAGTTAGACATATAAACTCTATCTTTAAAACTAGAATGTGTATTGCAATGGTCAATATTCATAATGTATATACGACCTGTTTCTGCTCTTTCTTTTAATATGTCAAAGAATAATTGCTGACAACTTATTTTCTTTTTCTTAACACTAGTTTTTCTTTCTGCTTTCTCATACAACTCATCAAATTCTTCACTACCCCATGCTTCATATAATTCAGGTACCTCGTGTGGTGAAAATAAAGTTATGTCTTCATCATTTATAAATCTCTCATAGAAAAGTTTTGATAATTGAATAGAATAGTCTAATTTTCTAACTCTATTATCATCAGAACCTTTGTTATTTTTCAACACAATAATATCTTCTATCTCAGTGTGCCATATAGGAAAGTGAACAGTTGCACTACCACCTCTAACACCATTCTGTGTACAACATTTTACTGTTGCTTCAAACTTTTTAAGAAATGGAATAACACCTGTGTGCTGAACTTCACCACCTCTAATTCTAGAGTTGATACCTCTTATTCTTCCTGCGTTGATACCAATTCCTGCCCTTTGAGCAACATACTTACCAATACCCATATCACTACTAAAAATACTGTCGAGAGTATCATCAACATCAACGAGAACGCAACTAGCATACTGACGAAGAGGAGTTCGAACACCTGCCATAACGGGAGTAGGAATATTGATTTTAAATTTACTAATAGCATCATAGTATCTCCTTACATACCCCATTCTAGTAGTACCAGGATATTTTGCAAACACTGTAGCAGATATCATCATATACATAAACTGTGGTGTTTCAAACAACTCGTTTGTACTTCTATCCTGCACTAGGTATTTATCTATAACTTGTCTAAGACCAGCATATGTAAAATCGTAATCTCTTGCATGGTCTAACCAAGATTGCATTTGATTAAAGTCTTCTTCATTATAATTTTCTAATATTTCATCATCATATAGTTTCATATCTACACATTTTTTTACATGACTATAAAATTGTGGGTGGTCCCACATTCTTTTGAAAACCTGCTTTCTTAAACTAAACAATAATAATCTACCAGCAACAAATTGATAATTAGGTGTATCTAACGATATTAAATCTGCGGCGGATTTAACTAATATCTGTTGTATTTCATCAGTAGTGATACCATCAAAGAATTGTAAACCACTGCTCATTTCTACTTGAGAAGAAGAAACACCTGTTATACCTTCAACTGCATACTCTACCATCTCATGTATCTTTTCTATGTTTAATGGTTCTCTACCTCTGCTCCTTCTTTTAACAACTGATATTTGTTTTTCCATTTATCTTTTCCTCCAATATGTTAATTTAGTCAAAGCAGATAACTTTGAGTATGTATTTTCTTTAATAATTTTTAGTAGTTCGTCTTTCGATATGCCGTTCATAACCAAATCATTTATGTCTTTTTCTTTAACTTTATCAGACCATATAACAATGTTGAAATCTTTGTTAATAATCATTGACATTCTATTTATTATCTCAAGATTTCTAGGTTCGTTGTCAAATATATATGTAACTTGCTTAGAAGGTGCTTCTTCAAATAGTAAATCAGAACCACCGGCGGCGATACAATTGTCTAGAAATAAAGAGTCTATAGGACCTTCTGTAATATATATGTGGTCTTGTAGATTGATTCTATCTAATCCGAATATTTTTTTAGCATCTTCTTCTATTTTTATTGTAAGATACTTTGGGTTCTCATTTCCAAATGCTCTACCTTGAAATGCTATTAATTTTTTAGACATATTAAAGAATGGTATAATCAGTCTAGGATGCTCCTTGGCAGTTACAAAAGTACCCTTCTTTGCTCTGTTAACAAACTCTGTAAACTTATCACAATAATATAATTTGTCAAGATGTTTTTCAGGTATTTTTCTATTTACACAATACTCTTTAGCAGGATGTGTGTCTTTTAAGTCACATATCTTTGTGATGCTATCTAGTAGTGTTGGATCCGTAAACTTGACAGGTTTAAAGTTAAAATCTGGTTTAGGTGTTGCAGGTCTACTATCTTTATACCTGTCAAGCAAGTATTCTTCATACATTTTTGGGTCTACAAACTTGAGAAAGTTTAAGAGATTTTGACCCATACCACAGTTGTGACACTTAAAAAACACATCATTTTTCTTAGTATACAGATATGCTCTTGCTTTTGTCTTAGATTTCTTAGAATCACCACAATGTGGACATCTGAAATTAAACAAGTTATTCTTTTGTTTAAACTGTTCTAATCTAGATGATATTTTGGATATGTATTTTGAATCAATATATGAAGTCATTGAATGAATATACTCTAAAGTAAGTATATTGTCAAGTCTATTTTGACATCATATCTATCAAGGGCATAAGATTTCTAGACAGTATAAAACCAACAACTATAGAACCACCAACAATCAACCATTTCCACTTTTCCAACATACTTACTCTACCTGTTAATTCATGTTTAAGTGATTTAATCTCTAGTAGTAATCTTCTTTCTACTTGTGTTATATTTTTGTATAAATCATCATAGACCTGATTTATATTCGCCTGTCTTTCTTTTAACTTATCAAATATGACTTCATCTATTTGTTCTTGTTTTGTTATCTTTTCTTCATGGACTGCTAACATGGACTTTATACTAGATGAAACGTCTGTCAACTTATCTATAGCAGTATCTAACTTTGACTGTATGTTGTTTACATTTTCTACGTCTTTTCTTAGTCCTTCAATCTGGACTTTTAATTCTACATTTGACTCATCCATGAATATCTTTTCCTCTTAAATACACCTAACTTCTTTAATGTTTTTCTTCGTCTTCGGTCTTTTTGTTTTCTTATAGTTAAATATTTATGATTTAAAAGATATATAATTGTTCTATCGTCAGGTCGTTTCTTTTTTTTCAAAACTGCACATAATAATCGCTGTCTTAATCTTCTCATAGACACCTATTAGTATTTAGTTAAAAACAAAGAATTGACAGTCAAAAATAATTGACTGCCATAAAAGTCAAAAAATCGACTATTTCTTTCCGAAAAACTTAGTCGCAGAACGTACACCAAAACTGGCGGCGACAATAACACCTAATGTGTATTGATACCATTCTGGTAGTTCGTTAAGTCTAGCAAATCCATTCTGCACTATTTCTTCCATACCTGGAATAAAACACATCACTAATGGTATAGAAAATATAACTGTTAACCATTCATCTTTCCATGATGATTGTGAACCTTTCATTGATTCTATATCCCAATCTATTTCACCGGTTGCTTGTTTTTGATACACAACTGCTTCTGCTTTTGCTTTTGCAACTTTAACGTCACTCTCTGCTTTCTGTTTATCGACTTTACCTTTCATCCAGTTACCTGCTAAATCTCCTACAAGTCCTAGTGCTGTACCTATTAATGGTAACGCCATATTAATCCTCCCTTTTATAAATTGCTGAACATAACAACATATCGGATTCGTTTATCTCACAATTTAATTTTTCTTTGACGTAATGTCTACTAAACATTGCATCAAATCTTTCGCTATTTATTTCTTCATATTCTTTTTTTACTGTATTATCATATCTATATAGTTCATTTGTAGGGAAATATTCTCCCTTTAAATACTTAGGTAATTTATCTGTTGGTATCATATATTGTGTATCTGTTACATTATATAAGTCAACAAATGTATGTACTATTATACCATTTTTATCTAGATGTTTTTTGTGTCTGTTAAAAACATATTCAAATTCTTCAAATGATGTGTGTGTAAAAATAGAATAAGAAAAGATAACATCAAATTTATCCGTTTCTTGTAAACACCATTCTGGATTTTGTTCACCTTGTGAATTATATTGCTGATTATATTTATTATAATGAATTGCAGTTGCATCTTTCCAGGTTCCTTTCAATCTTTTTACACATCTTAAATCAACATCTACACCTGTATATTTTTTTATATCTATTTCACCACCACTATCATATATAAAATATCCTGACCCACAACCCCAATCTAATATCTTTTTATTTTGTAGATTTGTTATCTGTTTCAAACAATTATATACTTTAGGTCTACATAAATTTTTCTGTACTATTGCTTGAGCAACAGTATCTAAAGATAGCATTGCAGGACTTATACCACAAGATTTTAATCCATTGTCTGTCATATATCACTTAACAAATTAAATTTACAATCTTTAGGTAATAAGTTAGTGCTTAGAATTTTTTCTACTATATCAAAATCTATAAAATTATTCTCACTATCTCTTACATTGTAAGATAAAACCACACTAGATGTTTTACATTTTCTATTATTTCTTCTATGAAATTTTTTAACATCTAGTAGCACAGGAAACCAAGTTTCATGTTTGATTTGTTGTTTTACATCACAGTCATTTTCATCTATACAAGATATTACACAACCTGTTTCATCTTTAAATGTGTAAATTTTATCATCAGAATGTTGTTCAACGTATTCTAATTGACTATTATAATCAGAGAATGTAAAGTTAATCTTAACTCTACTTATATTTCCTATATGATGTGAGTCTGAATGTATTGTATTTGCTCCACCAGGTCTTGTAATTGATATACCACCATTATCTATTTTTAAATTTTTATCTGAATAATTATTGTTAAACCATTCTTCAAAATCATTTTGAAAATCAAATTTAATATCTTTGTCTATCTCAATTTCATCATCATAGGGTATATTCTTGTAACTATTAACATCTTTATCTGCAAAAATTATTTTGAAATTTGTTTTAGGATTAACAAGTAATGCGTCTTTGTTTTTATACTTACTAACAAATGATAAATCTGGTGTTGATGGAAATGGTAAATTCAAATATCTATACATCACTTACTCTTTTTATTTGTGTCAATATAACTCTGATAAACTTTATGTGCTTGTCCTAAATTCTTTTTCTTCTCTGAGTCTTTTGCTCTTTGACTGGCGACTTTTGCTCTCTGACTCATTGCTATCGCCGCCTGTATTTTATGAGCATGTGTCTTACCAGAGTTCTTAATCTTATTTATAGATTCTCTTGCTTTCTTTTCATCAGTAAATCCTAAACCATGTATCGTACCTTTAGGATTTTCGTCAGTATATAAGTCAGAATGACTATCTGAACCTGCTTTTTGACCTGCTTTTCTAGGTATTCTATTTTTATCTTCGTAAGATGCAACTAATGGTGCAACACCTCTTTTTTGTAATTCTCTTTTTATATTATTAAGTATAGATACTTCAGTTTTTGTAACTGCATCTTTAAACTTATTATAATACATTTGTAATTTTTTAGTTGCTACACCTGAAACTGTCAACTCATCTAATTCTAATTCCTCCTTAAATTTCATTCCCATTTTTTTTCGTAATGCATTTATATCTTTTTGAATTTCTTTTTGTTTAGGTGAATTAGGAAAAGTTTTTAATGCTTTAGTTGTTAATTTTAGAAGTTGCAATCTTTGTTCTGGTGTTCCTTTTCCACTGAAAGTCTTATCACTATCATATTTTTCTAGACCTAATTTTTTCTTTACCATGTTTGTTGCAGTACCATATCTTACTTCATCACCTTTTTTCTTCCCATATCTATCTCTAAAATCTTTCTTTGGTAATTCATCTGCGACTTTATGTACTTTTTTAATTTGTGGTTTTGTTAAGTCTGTTTGTTCTATTAAATCATCTGGTCTAATATTATTAGGGTTACCTTTGTATTGATATATTCTAAAGTTCTTACCTTTATGGACAAAATTATGTCCGTTATCTTTAATCCAGTTTCTTGCAGTTTGAATATCTTTAAGGTTCTTCATAACAATTCTTGCAGTCTTACCTACATTACCTGTCTGATATATAAGATATTTTATACCTGCTGATGCATGAAGTCCTACACCACGCATATCTCTACCACCTTGACCTTTTGGTGGTCCATCTCCTAAGTCTGCTGTTGGTACAAGACTATCAGCACCACCTATTCTATAACCACCACCAACACCCAAATATTCTTTAAGAGATTTTACCATCTTACTGTATTATTAAATCTAACTTCAGGTTCTACACCTAAAAATTCCATAATATTAGATATGCTTTTTGATAAGAATAGTTTTACATCTCTTATAAGACCTGAAATGAAATTTTTTGTTTTTGACCAAATTGATTTTATTCTATCAATAATACCTTCTGTTAAAAAATTTGTATCTTTTGTCATTTCAAAACATTCGTTTTGTGCTTGTGCTATTGCTTTGTATCCTAAACCAACAACTGACCTAATACTATAAAATCCTTGCCCATATTTTGTACCATCAATTTTTCTTTTTCTTTGAGCAGTTTTAAATTTAACATCAGGTTTAACTTGTCTTAAAATAGAATTAACATAATTACTACCAGGAAATCTAACTTGATGTAAATTTGCACTACCTGAATAATCAACAACTAAAAAATGGTCTGCTGTTGCATCACCTTTATCAAATTTGGTTTCACCTGTCATCGCCTCATAGACAAAAAATGTTTTGAAATCAAGATTATTATTAAAAAATGTACTTAATTCATCTTTAAATTTTAAATTGAAGTTGTCTGCTTTTTGTAATTCAGCATCAATGTCACCTTTATCCCAACCTTTAACCTTTTGAGTAACTGGTTTTGTACCTACAAAATATTTTATAGTTCCACCCTTCTTCTGAAAATCGACACCACCAGGAAATTTTGGGTCAAGTTCACCACTTCGTAATAATTTATTTATTTCATCAACAATATTGTTACTTATGTTTTCAGTTTCACGATTTCTTTTTTCACCAACTTTTCTAATAGCATATCTCATAGTTGATTCCGTTTCTTCAGGAGTACCTGACATTAATTGGGCACTACCTGTTTTTAAAGATATTTTCATTTTATCTAATATTATATCCGTTTTAGCAGTGGGTTGAGTACCTATCCATTGTTTTTCACCCTCATAAGGTCCAGGTCCCCAAACCTTTCCGTTTATATCACCACTTTTCATCATCATACCAGATGTTGGATTACCTATTTTTGTAAGTATACTTTTACCTAACTTCACAGGATCACCATCTCTTCCCATTTTTTTCTTAACTTTATTATAATTATTATCTTTTGCAACATTTCTTGCACAATCAACTAACAATTGTTCCATTTCTTTCGCCGCCGCCGTATCTGTTTCATTTAAAAGTTGACCCATATATTTGTCTTTAAATGTGGTGTATTCGCTTTGAAAATCTTGTTCAAATATATCCGTTTTTTTTACACCTGATACTTCATCAACAATTGTATCTAACTGTTCTAGTTTATCTAATACTCCTTTGAGCATTGTACTATTGTTGTCGTTATTCTCTTCTACTTTTCTTTTAAGGGTGTTCATTAAAATAGGGTCGTGTTTCTTCTTCTTCTTTTTCTTAACACCAGGTTCGTGTGTTGGTGGTAACGCCACATTTGCACCTGTACCCACTGCATTAGCAGGAGCATCTTCATCTACCTTTGTTATCATTTCATGTGCTAATGATTTAAATGTTTTCATACTGATGAACCTCTACCTAAAAAACTTCCAATGGCGTTGTTTGACCTAGATGAAGTAACAATTCTTTTATCTGCATTTTCAAATATATCACAACCAAAATAATTTGCTGTTAATTTCATATCAGGATTTTTTTCAAATTTTTCTTGTAAAACTGCTATTGAAGTTGATGGTAGATTTGCATCTTCTTTTATTAATGTTTCCCATATACCAATATGTTTACAGTATTGAACAATTGCTGACTCAAAAACTTTATCATATTTCTTATAATCACCAGCAGTATGTTCTAGAAGTCTTCTCATCTTAGCAGGTTGTCTACTAATATACTCCTCCTCTTTTAATAAAAGTGCTAGTGCTACTCCTAAACTACCTAATCTTCCACCAAGACCTGCTTTACCTAATAATCTTTTGATATTAAAAACAAATCTATGTAACCAGGTATATGTTTTTTTCTCATCTGACTTTGATACATCTTTATATCTTCTTAACACTTTACCATTTTTATCTATAATACCGAATTTAAAAGCATCTTGTTTTTCAAATGGTGTGGTTAATATTTTCAATACTCGATATGTAATTAACATATCTATTGCTCTATTACCTTTTGTTGACATTATAACCTCTCTAGTTGTTCCCTTACTATTTTATCCTCTTTTACAAAATTTAATTCATCTGGATACAAATACTGTAAATAATTTAATATTGCTTTCAAAATACCATAGTGTTTATTATCTATCTTATATAGTAATAATGTTACGCATGGTTCAACACCAAACACGTTTTGTAACACAATAATATGATTCAATGCTAATCGAACTTTTAATCTTGAATTAGTATCATACTTACGAAAAAGTCTTTTAAGATATTTAAATCTCTTTAAATCATCATAAAATTCTACTTCTTTTTCTAAAGTAGGGTTATCATAATGCTTTTGTGCGAATAATAACCAGTTCTCTTTCGTTATTGTGTGAAACATCTATATCAATTCGCAATATACCTTTGATGTTCCTTCACTTGATTTTTCGTGTCTAATTCTTAGATTAAGACCACCTTCTTTCACATCTTCGATACCATCATTATCAATGTCTTGTCCGTCATCTGCTTTACCAAATGTTTTAAATCTACTTACTCTTACTGTTTGGTCTCCTTTATTTTCATCAAAACCAACAGGACCAAAATTTAAACCTATTCTCATAAGTTTATTTCTTAGTTCAGTTATTGCATGGTCAGGACTTAAATATTCTTTCATAGACATAGAATTAACAAATATGTTAACTCTTTTTAAAACATCAGGGTCATGTACATTATGCACACCTATAGAACCATCTTCAATAGCATTTTGGTCAGATGTACCGACACCCATACTACCATGGTCTTCTTTCACATGTTGTTTAAATGTTTTCATTTTTTCCTCTATCGTTATTTTCTTCGTTTTTATTCTTCTCTTCGTTTTTTTTAGAAGATTTTCCTTGTGTTAAATCTTCTTCAAATTCTTCTACTTCTCTATCTTTATCATGTTTTTTGAACGACTTTACCATCTGATTTTTCCTTCTCATCTTTATCGTCTGTAAACATACCTAATAACTTGTCCACTTGTTGCATAGCACCGTGTATTGCGTTTAAATTATTTCTTAAACCTTGCATAGATAGTTCACTTTGTTTTAATTTTTCAGATAGAGCATTAAAGTCTTGCTCTAATTTTTGTTTTTCAACCACTAAAAGTTTTTTTGATATACTCATTCTAAAATTTCCTTATTATGCTAATGCGTAACCATTACCTGCGATTACATTCCAATTACTATTCTTAAACATACAAGTCACTGTTTCACCAGGTGCATTAAGAGTTATTGTTGCATATCCTCTCAAATTACTAGGTGTTATTACAATATTGTTTGTACCACTTGTAGAAACATTTATAATAGTTTTTATTTGACCGTTTGCTCCATCTGCCAATGTACAAGGAGCGGCGGCGGAAGTTGCGTTAACTTCTGTAACTGGTGTTGTAATATTAATTGCTGTTGATGTTGAACCATCTCCAGTAATTGCTTGTGAAGTAGAATTTAATCCTAACCATGTCGGTATATTATTAAATACATCTTCTGCTGTAATTTTTTTATTGATAGGTGTTCCTGTAGGGTCGTCAACTACATGAAACAAATCTACTGATGCTAGACCATTACCTAAATCGGTTAATGCTGTAATTTTTTTATCTGCCATTTTATCTCCTTTAAACCCTTTCGGGAATGCTACTGTAAGTATTTACTTACATCAATTAGTAGGGACACCCCACACCGTAAAGTGTCCCTTGTTAAGTTAATTATGCATCTTGACTATTTGCCAAAGATACTAAAGTTTCGAATTGTATTCTACTAGCACGACCTCCTGTTCCAGTAGTTTTTAAATTCCAACCAACATGAGCAATCTTACCACTTTGTTCTTCTCCGTCTTTAAAATTAAAAAGACCGATAGTCACTCCATCTATAAGATTATCTTCTGTTGCGTTATTAAATAGTTTACCTGATGCGGCGGCGCCCATGTTCGCCGCTTTAGGTTCTTTATTTACCCTTGCTAGTGCCCATAACGGCGCACTACCATGAGCATCTGTATTTGACCAACTTGACATAATATTCTCTCCCTTTTTAGGTACTCACTTTGTTAATTTAATTGTTTATATTTCTGCACAAGCATAGCAATTAATTTCTAATCCTACACTTATCATTTTTATTTCTGGTTTCTTCCACATAAATTTCTCCTTAATTAAAAAAGTATTTATAATCAATTGAAACCAAGTCCTTTCAATTCTCTGATAACTTGACCAGCATTTTGAAATCTGATACCAACACCACCTCGTGTTGTAAATTCTTTTGTATTTCTGCCATAGTCATCTATTAAAATACAAGGTTGACCACCCGTCTTTGCAAACATCTGTTTTTCATGTCTTTGAACTAGATGAACTCTACTTCTAGGTATACCTAAGTTTCTTGCTATCCATTGCATTTTTCCAGGTTTACAATTAGGGTCTTGTTGAGATGCGGCGGATAAAATATATGGGTCATGCTTTTCTATAAATCTCCAAAGATTTTTACCATCATTTAACCATGGCATTGTTGACCAAAAAGTACCCTTTTCTATTATTTTTTTCCATCTTTCGTTTTTATCGACTCGCATCCACTTATCGATTGTCATTCCCGTTGTTGTTTTAATGTTTCTCGCAAAATCGCAAAGCACACCATCCATATCACAATAAATTCTTGTAGATGAATCCATTATCTGTCGAATTCAACCTCAGGTTCCGTATCAACTTTATCTGCTTTTGACCCTACCATAGTTTTCTTTATTGGTTTTTTCTCTTCTTCTTTTTTCATCTTATCTCTTAAATGTTTGTATGCAATACCAACTGTTAACGGAACTTCACCTGTTTCAGGATTAGGTTCAGGTTGTAATTTTCCGTGCTTTTCGTTTTCTAATTTTTGTTTTGCTAATGCTAACTGACCTGTCAACTGTGTTATTTGTTTTTGCAATGCGTCTGTGTCTTTCTCTTTAGCAAGTTTTGTTTTCAATACATCAACTTTACCTTGTTTTGACTCACGCACATCTTCACCAAATATAGCACTCATTCTATTTTTATCAATTAATTTTTCTATGTCTTTACCAGAGATATAATCTGGTAATGATTTTTCAAGTGCATCTCTTGGACTACCACCCTTCATTGCCATTTTCATAAACTTATCTGCGAATGGTTTAAACTGTTTGTCCTTCTTCATATCGTCTGCAAACTTTCTAATAAAGGTTAAATTAACCTCATCAATCTGTTCTTCTTTCATTTCCTTTTTCTTGATTGCTTTTTGCAATCCAGGTGGTAACTTCTTTTGTGCTTTAGTTAACTCGTCAACCTTTGCTTCATTCTTTGCAGTATGCATTTTATCTAACTTATTAAAGAATGCTTTCTTTTCATCAGGTGTCATTTGACCTATCGACTTACCTGATTTATCTAATTCTTTTTTAAACATTGCTTGATAGTCTTCATCATGCTTTCTGATTGCCTCTTCAAGACTACCTTTTTTTGTTTCTAAATAACTCATTTTGAACTCCTCGCCTGTTTTGCTAAATCTTTATCTGCTCCACCCCAAGTGCCTGGTTTCTTTGCTATGAAAGAATTTACTCTTGCGTGTGACCATCCGTGTTGGGACATGTTAGTTCTACTACCACTACCAAACGCCGCCATTCCTCTTTTGAAAACTTGTTTTAATATACCTAAGGGAATACCTGATGCTTTTGATTTCTTTGTAAGACTTTTTGTTACATCAGCATTTACTTCAGTTAAATCCATACCCGTTAATCTTTCAACTAATCCTCTAGCACCTGCATGTTGTGAATTTTCTTTAAATTGATATTGTAAACTTTTTGGTGAGATAGAAACTAATTTACTTATTTCTGGTCCACTCATATCTCTCATATGCATTTGTATCACACGCAAAACATCAGATTTTGATACTCTAAAGTTTTTTAGTATAACATCAGGACTTATTTTTTGTGTTCCCTTATATTTAGGATTATCAAACAATTCTAAATCTGGGTTAATTTTTATTGCTGGTATTCCTAAATCAGCAAGATGAAATGCTAACATGGCGGCGCCTAAACTGTGTAACATTAAACCATCACTTCTACCTTGAAATGTTCTACCTGCTAAATTGTATTGTAAAACACTTCTAGGGTCTACACTGTGTAGTACTCTAGCATGTTTACCATACGCCTTTTTTGCTTCAGGATTACCACTCTTTACAATACCTTTTGAACTAGGGTCAATGTAATAGAAATCATCTAGTAATGAATCATCAAACAATTCTTGTACACACATTCTTTCTAATTGTTGTACTGTTGGTTTTCGACTAATTAAAGCAACAAATTTTGGACCTATTTTAAGTATGTCATCTACTCTATCAGTTATCAGTCCACCCTTCATAGTACCTTCACCAAGTTCTAGTGTTTCTTCTCTTAGTTGTTTATTTAAACTTTTGTCATAGTCTTTAGGAATTGTTCCTTTTTGTGTTGCATTACCCATACTTGATTTACCAATAACAGAACCTAGAAATTGATTCACAACATTTTTCGGACCCATTACTCTAACTACAGGTCCTACTGAACCATTTCTTAATCCTAATTTATTTGCAAGTGCTTTTATTGTTAATGCAATTTGAACTTGATGCTCAGAACCAACTTTATTTTGTACAAATATATCTGCAACCTCTTCCTTAATCTCAACTTGTTCACCAACAACTTTTATTTTACTTCCAAACTTTTTTTGTAATTCAACACCGATATGACCTGCATCATCACCATGAAAGTTAACTGTACCTTCTGTGTAACCACTAGCAGTCATTATACCATCATTATCGTAATCTTCTATACCCATACTCATGTTATCAGATATGTATTCATCAACTGCTTTAGCATCTCTTCTATTTTTAATTGTTACTTCTACATCATAGTGTCTTGGTTTGATAGAACCCATTTCATCAAGTTTATCTTCTTCACTAACACCTGCTTTACGCAATCTTTGTGCTTGACTTTTGTGCATAGCAACTGCTTTGTCTAATTCTTTAGCAATCTTTTTTACATTTGCAGGAACAGTTTCTTCATCAACACCAACAAGTTCACTTGCTTTTGCTCTAGCGGCGCCTAATCTATATTTAATATTTCTTGCTAATGCTATATCAGGTTGTATGTTGTATGTGCCATCTTTGAAATCGTGAATTATTTCATGTTTAACACCTTTGTGAGGACCTACATTAGGAATAACTATATCACCTTTTTTAAATTCTAAAAGTGTTTCATCAAGTTCTACTTCTTCTTGTGTTCTTTTTAAAACTTTTTGCACATCTGGATGTTTAGATAATCCTTTTGCAATTTTTTCAATAGCATTTACGGCACCTGACATATTACCTTGTTTATATCTAGGGTCATTTGCAATACCATATGCTTGTTTAATTTGTTGTGATGAAAATTCTTTTAGTTCAACTTCTTCTCCAATACCTATGACTGTGTCACCAACTTTCTTTTTACTCACTGGTCTAACTTTAAGAGGTTTCTTAATACCAAGTTGTCTTTCTGCACCTTTTAAATTCATCTGTGCATGTTTTTTTCCGTCTTGACCTTTATACAATCCTAGGATTTTATTATCACCATCTATGATTGCATAGTCAAACATCTCATCAAGTTCAACTTCTTCTCTTAGTTTATTAATTTGGGCACCACTCATACCAAATTTTTGAATTAATCTAGTGGATGCTAATAAAGATATAAATGGAATATCTGCTTTAAACAAAGTAATTAAATCTGCTTTTGATGTAAACTTATTCATAATCGCCGATAATTTATTACTATTATCAACTGATATTTTTTTACCTCTTAATGGTTCAAAAGTCTTTCTTAGGTCTTGCATTAGACTAGCAGGTATTTCCTGTAAATCATTTATTTCTTCACCCATTATCTTCTGAACAAGTTTTTTGTCTAACTTTAACCCTTTTGCAATGTCATCAATTGATGGGTCTGCTTCTTGAATTTCTTTTTCACCTTTTTTAGGGTCTTTGTAAGCATCATGTTTCTTTTTATTAATTTCTTTAGGAGGGTATGATGTTGTAGCATCCTCTACAAGACCTCTAACTTCACCTAAAGCATCTCTCATTGATTTTCTATATCTAATCATTTTAGTTATCCACCTTTGCGTTTGCTCTCCATTGGTAACAAGACCAATATCGTGCTTTTGTTTTAGGACCTGGATTATCACAATTGTGTCTTGCTCTAAAAGACCTTCTTCGTGCCGGGTCATCTCGTTTAATACTTAAACCTGTTGTGTCGCCAAATGAAACTTTGATAATATTACCTTTTTCATTTCGAACATACACATAAAATTTCTTACTACCACCTCTAATAGGGTCATTAAGAGTTACTTTTTTACCTTGATACTCTGCTTCTTGTAATTCTTCTTCTTCGTGTTCGAATATACACTCTTCGCAATTCTCATCTATATTTTCATACTCTTTAAATGTCTTCATTTACTCTGCTCATCATCTTTTTAGTTACTTCTACAAGTTTAGATTTCCACTCTTCCTTGTATCTACCCTTATATTTATCTATTGTTTCATCTTGAAGTGCCCATTCTTTTACATCTTCAGCAGTTATTCTATTTTCGGGTGTTCTTTTCTTGGAATCCATAGGTTTTTTGTCTGCTTTTTCACCAGGTGTTACCTCTTTTGTGTGATTTGCATAGTCTTCACCCTCTTCATAAGATTCAGGTACATAACCCTCTATCTTTTTTGCTTCATCAGTTGACATTTCTTCAGGTACACAATTAGGTACTTGTTTACCACCCTTGTTTTTCATACCTACTTGTTTGTATCCATCCCAACATGCTTCATTTTGTACCTCTTCTTTTGCAACCACTCTTAACTTACCTGCTATATACAGTGGGTCATTCTTTAATATTTGTTGTGCATCATCAACATCATTTACATGAACATATAAGTG
>JGI24005J15628_10000131_pt1 | contig 50716 bp, 67 predicted proteins | sample LinPmetageLP40_FD_15628 | JGI IMG/M metagenome (IMG submission 15628)
ACTTTTACTAATATATGTATGAATCAAAGTGGATCCACTACCTTTACTACTACTATCCCTGGTAAACCTCCAACAACAAATACAGCTCCTATTACTCCAACACTTATGAGAGCTCAAAGCCCTAACCATTCTCAAAACTTAAACTTTTTACTGTATTTTGCCCCGCCGGCTGGAGGAATAATAACATAATGGACATAAAAAATTATACATATACTGCTGCACATGGAAATGCTATCAAAGCTTTTTCTGAATTTATGCCACAAGAAGTGTGGGATTCTTTTTGGAGTCAAAATAAAGGTAATTTGCTTAATGAAGGTGGTTGGACTTGGCTAGAAGAAAATGCTGGAGATGAAGATAAATGTAAAGCTCAAATAGAAGCTTGGCTAGAATTAACTATGCAATCACCAAATTGTTATTTACACTATGTAATAGTTGATGATTATCCAGTTGTACTTACTGTACATTCAAGATTAACAGAAAAGTATCAGCTTATAGATGATGAGCTTGATCGGCTAGGCATTGAAGATTTTGACTATTTGAGTTTAGGTGGAATATCTGGAACATGTGATATATTATTACAACTTACTGGTGATGACAAAAATGGAAGTAAAGCAACATGTTTTAGTGACAAGCTAACAGAAAACGGTTTAGAAATATTTGAAGACGTAAAAATAAAACTAGGGGTAGAAAGAATAATTGCTCCGGTAATAAATAAAGCTGTTAAAAAGTTTTTAGTAGAAAGTGGCATTCGTAGATATATTGGAACGTATACAGAAGACGGGACATCAGATATAGCATATATTAGTAACGTTGGTTGGCCTTTTATGTTTGGCAAGCTTGGCGTTTAAGATTATTACTATTATAAATAGAATAATAAAGAGGATTTAACATGGCAGGACCTACAACAAGAGCAGAATTTATAGCCTATTGTAAACGCGCATTAGGCGCACCTGTTGTTGAAATTAATGTAGATGATGATCAGATAGATGATAGAGTCAATGAAGCACTCGAATATTTCTATCAATATCATTCAGATGGATCAGAAAAAGTATTTTTAAAGCACCAAGTAATTGATTCTATATTAACAACAGCAGCTGTAGCAACTAATTTTAGTAATGGTGAAACAGTAACAGGTACAACATCTGGTGCTAAATTTACTATATCTTCTCTTGGGCTATCAGCAAATTATGCTGGTGGTGGTAGCGCTTTTGCTCTTGGGGGCGAAGTAACTTCTGGAGCATTTCTTGGTGGTGAAACAGTAACAGGATCGAATTCTAGCTTTTCAACTACACTACCGAACACTGGATTTCTTGATCAAGGTGATCGTGATAATGGATATATACCAGTAGCAGATTCCGTAACAGCAATTAAAAGAGTATTTCCATTAAGAGATATAAATTCAGCAAATAGTATGTTTGATATTAAGTATCAAATGCATTTAAATGATATGTATTCATTAAGTTATATGGGAAGTTTAATTGATTATGAAATGAATAAACAATATATGAGTTTAGTAGATATGGTAATCGATTCTGATGATAAACATTTTAGATACCATAAGCATGATGATAAATTATATATTGATATGGACTGGAAAGCAGAAGTAGCGGTCGGTGATTATATAGTAATAGAAGCATATAGATATATGGACACTTCAACTTATGCTGATGTGTGGAATGATTATTTTTTAAAACAATATGCCACAGCTTTAATTAAAAAGCAATGGGGTGTTAATATGACTAAGTTTGATGGAATGACCATGCCTGGAGGAGTTACTTTTAATGGCAGGCAAATACTCGATGATGCTAATCAAGAACTTGAAAAGTTACAAGAAGAAGCTCGTTTAGTGTGGGAAGATCCAGTCGACTTTATGGTAGGTTAAAATGCCTAGAAATGTATACTTCAGTCAACAAGTCAAATCAGAGCAAACTCTTTACGAAGACCTTGTAGTTGAATCCTTAAAAATCTTTGGCCAAGACGCATACTATATGCCGAGAACATTGCTTACGCGAGATGATGTATTAGGTGAACAAAAAGGATCTTCATTTACAGATGCATATTTGCTTGAAGCATATATTGAAGAAGGCGAAGGATTCCAAGGGTCTGGAGATTTATATAGCAAATTTGGTCTAGAAATAAGAGACGAAGTTAACTTTGTTATATCAAGAAGACAGTGGGAAAGATTTGTTGGTGTATTTAATAACGATGTAACAGCAACAGCTCCACAAGAAGGCGATGTTTTATTTCTTCCATTATCTAATTCATTCTTTGAAATTACTTTTGTAGAAGATGAATTACCATTTTATCAATTATCTAATGTCCCAGTTTTTAGACTTTCATGTTCATTATTCGAATATAACGATGAAGATATAGAAACTGGTTATGACTTTATAGATGATTTACAAGCAAGTAATGCTTATCAAATTGCTATGGATTATACAACTATAGTTTCTAATAACCATATTATTAGCGGCGAAATCGTTAACATGACAGTTTCAGATGGCGTTGTTGTATCTGGTGAAGTTATGTCAGTTACAAAAGCTGGTACAGCTGGTGGTACAATTTCAGTATCAAATATATCTGTTACTGGTGCAACAACTATGACAGAATTTACAACTGGAACTCTTTATGGAGTAACAACTAAGAATTATGTTACAGTTACAAAGGTATATGGAATAGGAGATACATCAAATGCTGAAAACTTTATGCCTCAAGACGGTTCTGCTTCAAATATTACATTCGAATTAGAAGGTGATAATTTCTTAGACTTTACAGAATCTAATCCATTTGGTGATCCATCGGAGAATTACTAATGTTTGGCGGCCATTTCTATCATTCAACTTTAAGAAAAACAGTAGCTATATTTGGTACAATGTTTAATAATATTAGCGTTGTGCGTAAAAACGCTGCAGGTGGAATAATTAATCAAATCAAAGTTCCTCTTGCCTATGGACCTAAAGAAAAATTCTTATCGCGTATTGATCAGGATGCTGATAAAGCTTCAATGGCGATTAAGCTTCCACGCATGTCATTTGAGATTACTGGATTAGAATATGATATTAATAAAAAATTAAATAAACGAAACAAAGTTACTGAAGTAAATTCAAGTGATGGTAGTAAATTAAATAAAATAGATACACAAACACCATATAATATTAGTATACAATTAAACATAATGGCCAAGAGCCAAGATGATGGATTACAAATATTAGAACAGATATTGCCGTACTTTACACCTGAATATACAGTATCAGTTAAACCAGTTGATACTTTTACTTCATTTAAACAAGACGTACCTATTATATTACAAAGCACAACTATGGCTGATGAATATGAAGGTGATTATCTTAGTAGAAGAGTATTAACATATTCCCTAGAATTCCAAATGAAAATGACGTTTTATGGGCCAACTGCTAGTCAAGCTGTTATCAAAGAAATTGATATAGACTTCTTTGATAAGACTCAAACATCATTATTCTATGAAGGAATAAACTTAGAAGTAGATCCGAGTACTGCAGATAAAGGTGATACTGAAGTATCTGCTTCAACTACTCCAGGCACTGGACAATACCGAGTCTTACAAACAATTGATTTCTTAAGCCAACCAGATCAATTTACACTTACATGTGGTGTTGCAACAGGTACATTTACAGTAGGTGAAACTATAACAGGACAAACAAGTGGAACAACCGGAACTGTAGTATCAGCTGTAAATATAGTTGATCCTGGAGATGGTAGTATAGATGGTATAACAATTGTTATAAATGATTCTTCTGCTTATTTTGCTCCAGAATCTGTAGTTGGTAATACATCGGGGGCTTCAGCAACAATTGCTAGCTTTGTATAAATAACATTATGATGGATAAAAAACAAAAAATGATTGAAAAGCTCGAGAAGAATCTGCCTACTCCTAAAAAGAATGAGCAACTTATCACTAAGAAAGACATTAAAGACGATTATGAATTTTCTAGAGAAGTATACCGAGATTTAATCACTAAAGGTACTTATTCATTAGATACTTTAGCTGAATTAGCTAGAGAATCAGAACATCCTCGAGCATTCGAGGTTCTCTCAACATCAATTAAAAATCTAGGTGATGTGACTGATAAATTGATGACTTTGCAAAAAGCCAAAAAAGATTTAACACAAGATAATGAAAAGAAAGAAGTAACTAATAATAATCTATTTGTAGGCAGTACAACGGACCTACAAAGAATGCTATTAGATAAGGACAATGTAATAGATGCAGCACAGGATAAAGAATAACGAATTTGGTTATCTTGGTAATCCATCAGTAAAACGCGACGGCGTTGAAACTCAGTTTACTAAAGAAGAAATACTCGAATATCAAAGATGTATGCAAGACCCTGCATACTTTGCTATTAAGTATGTAAAAATTATTTCTTTAGATGAAGGATTAGTTCCCTTTGAATTATATCCATATCAAAATAAAATGTTTAAACATTTTAATAGTAACAGATTTTCAATAGTATTAGCATGTAGACAATCAGGGAAATCAATTTCTTCAGTTGTATACTTACTTTGGTACGCATTGTTTCATCCAGAAAAGAATATTGCGATATTAGCAAATAAAGGCGCAGTAGCTAGAGAAATGTTAGCTAGAGTTACATTAGCCTTAGAGAATATACCCTTTTTCTTACAACCAGGCTGTAAAGCATTAAATAAAGGCTCGATAGAATTTTCAAATAATTCTAAAATTATGGCTGCAGCTACTTCAGGTAGTTCTATACGTGGTATGTCAATTAACTTATTGTTCTTAGATGAGTTTGCATTTGTAGAAAATGATGCTCAATTTTATACATCTACCTATCCAGTAGTATCTGCTGGTAAAGATACACAAATTATTATCTGTTCTACGGCAAATGGAGTTGGTAATGTATACCATAAGTTATGGGAAGGCGCAAGTACTGGAACAAATGAATTTAAACCTTTTAGAGTAGATTGGTGGGATGTTCCAGGAAGAGATGATAATTGGAAAAAAGAAACTGTATCAAATACATCAGAGCTACAATTTGAACAAGAATTTGGTAATACCTTTCATGGCAGAGGTAATACATTAATAGCAGCTAATCATTTATTAGCACAGAAATCACACGAACCTTTAACTCACAGCGAAAATATATCAGTATATAAAGAACCTATTGAAGGTCATGATTATATAATGACGGTTGATGTTGCTAAAGGTAGAGGACAGGACTATAGTACATTTACTCTTATTGATGTTTCTGTCGATCCATTTGAACAGGTAGCGGTATTTAGAGATAATAATATATCACCGATGCTTTTACCAGATATAACATACAAATATGCTACAATTTATAATGAAGCTTATATTATAGTTGAGTCTAATGACCAAGGAGCAGTTGTATGTAATGGACTATATTATGATTTAGAATATGAAAATATGTTTGTTGAATCAGCAATTAAAAAGAATGCAATCGGTGCAACCATGACAAGAAGGGTTAAACGTATCGGCTGTTCTACAATTAAAGATTTAATAGAACAAAGAAAACTCAATATTGTTGATGCAAATACTATTATTGAAATGACTACTTTTGTGTCTAAAGGAAGTTCCTTTCAGGCTACAGGGTCTAATCATGACGATTTAATGATGAATTTAGTATTATTTGCATGGTTTACTACGACAGATGTATTTCAGTCCTTATCTAATATAGATATGAAAAATATGTTGTACAAAGAACAATTAAAGGCGATTCAGGATGATATGTTACCATTCGGTATAATAAACGATGGTAGAGATGGCCCTGAATCTTTTAAAGATGATGAAGGTACGGTTTGGTTTGAACAAGATACGAAATGGCAGGGACGCTAAAATCGTGATTTGTATAAATAACTATATTGAATATAACCGTATTATGATAACTTAATATATTAACTCAATTTAAAAAGAGGGTAAAGCGATGGCAATTCAGGTATCACCTGGCGTTCAAGTCAAGGAAATTGACGCAACGAACGTCGTGCCTGCGGTATCTACCAGTATTGGTGGATTTGCAGGTGTATTTAATTGGGGTCCGGTTGAAGAAGTAACTACTGTTAGTACTGAAAAGGAACTAGCTGAGAAATTCGGAACACCAGATTCTAATACTGCAAAATACTTTCTAACTGCATCATCATACTTAAAGTATGGTGGAGCTTTGAAAGTTGTTCGATCCGCTACAGGTAACTTAAATGCTACTTCTAACGGTGCTGGACTTTTAATAAAAAATGATACTGTATATGAAAATTCTTTTTCTGCAGGACAAGGATCTGTTGGTGAGTGGGCTGCAAAGTTCCCAGGCACCTTAGGTAATAGTCTGAAAGTAAGCGTAATTTCATCTGGTATTTCAAGTTTCTCAGGCTGGACTTATAGTTCAAACTTTGACGGAGCTCCTGGAACATCAGAATATGCGGTATCGCTAGGCAAATCATCACTTGGTGATGAAATGCACGTAGCTGTAATCGATGAAGACGGCTTAATTTCTGGTACAGTTGGTACTGTATTAGAAACTTTTGCTTTTGTTTCACAAGGATCAGATGCTAAGAAAAATGACGGAACATCAAACTATTATGTAGATGTCATTAACGCAGAATCTGAGTATGTAAGATGGATGGACCATGATTCAAATTTAACTAATGCTGGATCAGCTCTATCAGGTTTAAGCTCAATAGCTAAACCAACATCTGCAATGGAAGATTCTTTAGCTGGCGGAACAGATGATAACGTACCAACTGTTGGCGAAATCGCACTAGGCTTTGACCTATTCGAAGACGCAGAAACAGTTGATGTTAACTTATTGTTTGCATGTCCTGATGCAAATGGAGCAAATACTATTGCAAATGACTTAATCTCTATAGCAGTTGCTAGAAAAGATTGTATGGCTTTTGTATCACCACCTCTTGAAGATACCGTTGGTTCTTCAAGCCCTGCAGCAGATGTGAAAACATTTGCAGACACATTAACATCCAGCTCATACGCTGCATGTGATTCAGGCGCGCTATATGTTTATGATAAATACAATGATGTTTATCGTTACATTGGAGCTGCTGGTCACGTTGCTGGTTTATGCGCTAATACTGATAATGTTGCAGATGCATGGTTCTCTCCTGCTGGATTTAGCAGAGGACAACTATTAGGAGTGACAAAATTAGCTTACAATCCTAATCAAGCCGATAGAGATACATTGTATAAAGCAAGAGTAAATCCAATCGTAGCATTTCCAGGACAAGGAACAGTCTTATTTGGCGATAAAACATTACAATCAAAACCATCTGCATTTGATAGAATCAATGTAAGAAGGTTATTTAATGTTTTAGAAAAGTCAGTTAGTACTGCAGCTAAATTCCAACTATTCGAATTTAACGACGAATTTACTAGAGCTCAATTCAAGAATCTAGTAGAGCCTTTCTTAAGGAATGTAAAAGGACGTAGAGGACTAGAAGATTTTCTAGTTGTTTGCGATTTAACTAATAACACTAGTCAAGTAATTAATTCTAATCAATTTGTAGCTGATATTTATATCAAACCTGCAAGATCGATTAACTTTATAACACTTAACTTTATTGCAACCAGATCCGGCGTAGAATTTACAGAAATCGCTGGGACTGCAGGGTAAAGGGGGAATAACAAATGGCAATTTTAGGCGTAGACGATTTTAAATCTAAGCTAACAGGTGGTGGCGCACGTGCTAACATGTTCAAAGCAACTGTTAACTTTCCTTCATATGCAGGCGGAGATGTAGAACTAACTTCTTTCTTATGTAAAGGAGCTCAGTTCCCAAGCTCAGTTATTGCACCAATACCTGTACCATTCAGAGGCAGACAACTTCAGCTAGCTGGAGATAGAACTTTCGAACCAGTAACTCTTACAATCATTAATGATGTAGAGTTTAAGGTAAGAGATGGCTTTGAAGCTTGGATGAATGGAATTAACGAACACAATAGTAACACTGGTCTTTCTGATCCTGCGGATTATGAAGCTGATGTTGTTGTTGAGCAGTTAAACAAGCAAGGTGTAGTTACTAAAACCTACAACATTAGAGGGGCTTTCCCAACTAACATTAGTGCTATTGATGTTAACTATGACTCAGAAAATACAATTGAAGAGTTTACAGTTGAACTACAAGTACAATATTGGGAATCGAACACTACTTCGTAAGAGGTATAAATAATATAAGATGAGGGGGAATTCATTTCCCCTCTGATTATATGAGGTAAATTATGGCGGAATTTTTCGGATTCGAAATTAATAGAAAAACTAAAAAGGAAGCAGATAGAATCTCCTTTGTGCCCGATACTGAATCGGATGGCGCAGGTGTAATTCAATCTGGAGGACATTTTGGTCAATATATTGATGTCGATGGAGACAAAGCAGCAAATGAAGTAGATCTTATACTTAAGTATAGGGATGTCTCTACACAACCAGAGTGTGATGCTGCAATTGAAGATATTATTAATGACTCTATTATTGGTGATCATGATCAAGCACCAGTAAATATAGTACTAGATAAACTAGAAGCTTCAGACAATATAAAAGAAACAATTAGAGAAGAGTTTGATAATATATTATCATTATTAAGCTTCAATGCTTATGGGCACGATACTTTTAGAAAATGGTATATTGATGGTAGATTACCATATCATATTATCATAGACGATAAAAGCCCAGCTAAGGGTATACAAGAACTAAGGTATATTGACCCAATTAAACTTCGTAAAGTAAAAGAAGTTATTAAAGAAACTGATCCAAACACTGGAGCAGAGATAATTAAAAAGGGTGAAGAATACTTTGTATTCCAAGATGATACTATGAACAAAGCTCAGGAAGGTTTAAAGATACATCCTGATTCTATAGCATACTGTACATCTGGTATGCTATCATCTGATAGAAAACGTATATTATCATATTTACATAAAGCATTAAAACCTGTAAATCAACTAAGAATGATGGAAGATTCTTTGGTTATCTATAGAATAAGTAGAGCACCAGAACGTAGAATATTCTATATTGATGTTGGTAATTTACCAAAAGGTAAAGCAGAAGAATATTTAAAAAATATTATGAATCAATATAGAAATAAATTGGTTTATGATGCAAGCACTGGCGATATTAAAGATGACAAAAAACATATGTCAATGCTTGAAGACTTTTTCCTACCAAGAAGAGAAGGTGGAAGAGGAACAGAAATTACAACGCTTCCTGGCGGTGAAAACTTAGGGCAAATAGATGATATAGTCTATTTCCAAAGGAAGTTATATAAAGCACTGAATGTACCTGTTGGAAGATTAACATCAGAAGAAAGTGCACAGTTTAGTTTAGGAAGAGCTTCAGAAATATCTCGAGATGAGGTTAAATTTAAGAAGTTCGTAGATAGACTAAGAAAAAGATTTTCAGATCTCTTTGTACAATTATTGAAAACACAATTATTGTTAAAGGGAATTATTACTAAAGACGATTGGGCTTCATTTAAAGAAGATATAGCATTCGACTTTATCGAAGATAACTACTTTAGTGAATTGAAAGAAAGCGAAATGTATAGAGAACGTTTTGAAATGCTAGCTAGTCTAGATGAATACGTAGGTAAATACATATCAAACGAATGGGTCAGAAAGAACATTCTACGTCAAACAGATGAAGACATTGAAGATTTGGATAAACAAATGGAAGATGAGAAAGCAGCTGGTGGCGATGAAGATGATCTAGATGATCTTGACATATAATTTTTTATAAATAAAGGTAGAGGATAAATAAAATGGAAGTAAAAGACATGATTAACAAAGTTGCCGCTGGCGACAATGTAAATGCAACTAAGGCTTTTAATAACATCATTGATGGTAAACTCAAAGATGCGTTACAAGCTAAAAAGGTTGAAGTGGCTTCAAATTTAGTCCAAAGAAAACAAGAACAAGAAGAAGAGTAATGTTAAGGTTTTCAGAGCTCATGGAAAAACTTGACCCTGGATATAAACAGGTAAAGAAATTCAAGGGTGGGAAGAAGAAAAACAATGAAGTTATTATTGCCAAAAAAGGTAATAAATTTGCAGCTTATATAAAAGGCGAATTATTAGATAATAACTTTAAAAGTCAGAAGGATGCTGAAAAAGCAGCCAATGACTTTATGAAACTTATGGGAGAAGAAACAGAGTAATGAAGCTAATCTCAGAATATGTAGATAACAACTTACAAGTTATCGAAGAAAAAACAAAAAGCGGTGCTAAGCAATTAGTCATCGAAGGTGTTTTCATGCAGGCCGAACAAAAAAATAGAAACGGCCGAGTGTATGAAAAAGAAATATTAGAATCTGCAGTTAACAAATACGTTAAAGAGCAGGTTAGTCAAGGTAGAGCAGTTGGTGAGTTAGATCATCCAGCTGGACCTCAAATAAACCTTGACAAAGTTTCTCATAAAATCACGGAACTCAAATTTGAGGGAAATGATGTTTATGGAAAAGCATCAATTTTAAACACCCCTATGGGCAAGATCGTAGAAGGTCTTCTTGATGGTGGTGTGAAGGTTGGTGTATCTAGTCGTGGAATGGGTACTCTTGAGAACCGCAAAGGCGCCATGTATGTGAAGTCTGACTTTATGTTAGCCTCCGTAGATATAGTCCAAGACCCTTCTGCACCATCGGCATTTGTCAATGGTGTTATGGAAGGTGTTGATTGGATATGGAATAATGGAATCTTAGCCCCTCAGGAAATTGAAAAAATCGAGACTGAAATAAAACGTACTCCGTCAAAGCATCTAGCTGGCGCGGAAATAAAGGCGTTCAAGAATTTCCTCTCAAAACTTTAAATATATTTAGGAGACTAAAAAGCTATGTCAAATATAGACAACAATACAGCTGAAGAAGTCATCTCTGATGAGGAGCAAATTCAAGAAACTGAAGAGCTCGTTGAAAACGAGGAAGAAGTTCTTGATGACGCAAATATAGAAGAAGCTAAGGCTAAAAAAGAGTCGGACGATAAAGAAGAAGACGAAGAAGACGAAAAATCTGAAACATACGGTAAAATGGATGATGACGATGAAGACCCTTCTGATGAAGATTCTGAAGAGGACGACGAAGAAGTTGAAGAAATTAAACTTCCTAAAACCAAAGCTGGCACTATTAACGCCGCAGTAGAGATGCTTAAGAAAGCAAGAAAACATGAAGCGCAAGCTATGTTTAAAAAGATGGCTGGCATCAAAGAAGGTGCTGAAGAGTCTGAAGAAGTAGTTGCTGAATCTACCCCTGCAAAGGAAGTAGAATTCGAAGTAGATTACTCTGAAGATTTAGATGCATTAGTATCTGAAGAAGCTACGCTATCGGATGGATTCCGTGATAAAGCTGGTATCGTATTTGAAGCAGCATTAAAGGCGAAAGTCGGTGATGTCGTTGAAAAAATCGAAGCAGAAATGGCGCAAAATCTTGAAGAAGAAGTTGCTGAAATACAATCTACAATCGTAGAAAAGGTAGATTCATACCTTAACTATGTAGTAGAGAATTGGATGAAAGAAAATGAAGTTGCAGTTGAGCAAGGTCTTAGGACTGAGATCGCTGAAGACTTTATGACTTCCTTACAATCAGTATTTAAGGAACATTACATTGAAGTTCCAGAAGGAAAAGTAGATTTAGTTGATGAACTATCAGCTGAAGTTACTGAACTTGAAGAGAACCTTAATAAATCCACAGAAGACAATATTCAACTAACATCTGTCAATCAAGCTTACGCTAAAGCTGATGTTATTAGAAGAAATTCTTCGGGCTTAGCAGCAACAGAAGCTGAGAAACTTGGATCACTAGTAGAAGATGTTGAATTCGAAGATGAAGAAACTTTTGAAATGAAAGTTAAAACTATCAAAGAATCATACTTCTCTAATGGTAAAAGCGAAACAGTAGATGAAGCTGATGCACTAATTGGAAATGATACAGCTCCGGCTGGAACAGGTTCAATGGATGCATATACTCAAGCTATCACAAAACACTTAAAATAAAATATAGGGGATAAACAAAAATGTTTAACGCAGACCAAAATTTAATCGAGAAATGGTCACCAGTATTGGAGCATGAAGATGCTGCACCTATTGGCGACAAATATCGTAAAGCGGTAACTGCACGACTCTTGGAAAACCAAGAAATTGCCCAAAGAGAACAGAAAGTCAACGAAAGTTTTGGACAAGTATCAGAGGCTCACGCCAATGCTACTGGTGCCAATATTGCTAACTTTGACCCAGTCTTAATCTCTTTAGTAAGACGTGCAATGCCAAACCTTATTGCTTATGATATCGCTGGCGTACAGCCAATGAATGGTCCTACAGGACTTATCTTTGCAATGAAATCAAAATACTCAACTCAGGGTGGAACAGAGGCTTTATTTAATGAAGCTGATACTGATTTCTCTGGAACTGGTACTCATCAAGCTGATCCATCAGGATTAGTTGGAGTAGCTGACTCAGGAGACGCAGGAACATCTATCGCGGATGAAGCTGATACTGTATCTACTTTCGGTTCTGGTTTACCTACAGCTACGGCTGAACAAAGAGGTATGTCAGGCGGAGCTGGTGCAGCTTTCGGTGAAATGGCTTTCTCAATCGAGAAATCTACAGTAACTGCTAAGTCAAGAGCACTAAAAGCTGAGTACACAATTGAACTAGCACAAGACCTTAAAGCTATCCACGGATTGGACGCTGAGTCAGAATTAGCTAACATCTTATCAGCTGAAATCCTAGCGGAAATCAACAGAGAAGTTGTAAGAACTATTCTAACTAAAGCTAAAATCGGAGCTCTTCAGGCTAGCGTTGCACTTAAAGGTGTATTTAACGTTAACACTGATTCTGATGGCAGATGGAGTGCTGAGAAGTTCAAAGGACTAGTAATGCAGCTCGAAAGAGAATCAAATATCATCGCTAAAGAAACAAGACGTGGAAAAGGTAACTATGTTATCTGTTCTTCAGACGTTGCTTCAGCCTTGGCTGCTGCTGGTATGTTAGATTATAGCCCTGCTATGGCGACTAACCTTAACGTTGACGATACTGGTAATACTTTTGCTGGTGTTCTTAATGGAAGAATGAAAGTCTACATAGATCCTTACGCAACTGGCGATTATGCTTGCGTAGGTTACAGAGGTTCTAATCCGTATGACGCTGGTATGTTCTACTGCCCATACGTTCCTTTACAAATGGTTAAAGCCGTTGGTGAAGAAGACTTCCAACCTAGAATTGGATTCAAAACAAGATACGGAATGGTAGCCAACCCATTTGTAGCTGCTGATGGAACTGGTACAGACCGTGCTAATCCATACTTCAGAATCTTCAGAATCGACGACATTATGGTGTAAACCGTAGTTAGTTAATTCTAATTCGAATTAAAGGGGCTCTCCGGAGCTCCTTTTTTTTGCCTAGCTTTTCTAGCCTTATAAATAGATATATGATAGAAAAAATGAAGAATGACTTTCATATTATGTTATTACACCTCGAAAAGAAGGAAAAAGAATTTCATAAATTTATGAAAAGTGGAAGACTAAACAAAGTCTGGAATAAGACAATACAACAGGGTTAGATAGATGGCAGTTACAACTAATAAAAACTACGTAAGTCCTATAGGATTTAATTTTCTAATAGATAGAGAGAAATACGGAAATTTAGAATATTTTTGTACTGGTGTTAACGTACCAGGTATATCGCTCGCTGAAGCTCCATTACCGTATAAAGGTTCAAATGTAGCATTCACTGGAGATAGAATCAATTTTGAAGACTTGACTATTAAGTTTAACGTAACTGAAAACTTTGAAAACTATATTGAACTATTTGATTGGATGCATAATCTCATTAATACAGGCGAACCGTTTGTATCAGATGCTAGATTATCCGTCCTTACATCACATAATAATGTAGGTAAAACAATTAAATTTTTGGATATATTTCCAACTAATTTAGATACCTTAGAATTCAGTGCAAAAGAAACTGAAGTACAATACTTAGAAGCAACTGCTACCTTTAAATATACATACTTTGAATTTGAATAAATAAACGTTTACATTTAAGCGTTTTTGTGGTATAATATATAATATGAATAATTTAGAACAAATCCTAGAAATGTGGAAGAAAGACTCAATCATCGATGAGATGAAGCTTGACGAAACTTCCATGAACTCTGCTAAACTACACGCTAAGTATTTAGAAATACTCAGTGTAAATCGCATGCGCCTTAAAAAATCTGAAATGGATTTTAAGATCTTATTAAGAGATAAGTTTATGCATTATGGTGGTAAACTATCCCAAGAAGAATTAGATTCAAAGGGATGGGAATATGATCCATTGAATGGTAATACAGTACTTAAAGGTGATATGGATAAATGGTANGANGCAGATCCAGTAATTCAAGAAGCTCAAGGCAAAATAGCTTACTTACAAAATATTAATGACACTTTAAAGGAAATATTAGATAATATTAAATGGCGTCATCAGAATATAAAGAACATGATAGAATGGAGAAAGTTTACTAGCGGTATCTAATGGAAACTATTACTGTTAAAAAGAAAAATGAAACTTGGCTTGATATTGAATGCGAAGCATCTATAGAAAGAGAGTTGTCTGAACACTTTTGCTTTTACGTCCCTGGGTATAAATTTATGCCAGCTTATAGAAATAAGATATGGGATGGGAAAATAAGGTTATATGATTCAAGGAAAAAACAGCTCTATGTGGGCCTTTTTGACTATCTCTGTGACTTTGCTTCGATAAGGGACTATAGTGTGGTTTCAGAGGGGTCAAAATACTATGGTACTCCGGGTGAAGTTCTCGAACCCTTACTAGAGGGCCTCTTGTCTGATATTACACTGACAGTGAATCGTTCCTTAGTAACCCCAAGGCCATATCAAATGGAGGGACTCTCGCACACGCTTTCAAAACAAAAATCCTTATTACTATCACCTACAGGTTCTGGTAAGAGTCTGATTATATATTTGGCCATGAGATACTATCTGAAGCATCACGACGGAAAAGTATTAATAATAGTACCTACTACTAGTCTTGTAGCTCAAATGTACAATGATTTTCAGGACTATTCTGTGCTAGATGATGATTGGGAAGCTACTGAACAGATACATCAAATAATGGGTGGCAGAGAAAAACATGGAATTAAGAATAGAGTCATAATATCTACTTGGCAATCAATTTATAAATTACCACATGTATGGTTCCAAGATTTTGGAATGGTTGTAGGTGATGAAGCTCATAATTTTAAAGCTAAATCATTAACTGCGATTATGGAAAAATGTACTAATGCCCAATATAGAATGGGTACTACAGGTACATTAGATGGTACGCAAACTCATCAGTTAGTATTGGAAGGATTATTTGGCCCAGTATATAAGGTGACAACTACTAAAGAATTAATAGATGCTGGTACGTTAGAACAATTAGATATATCTGTATTGTTATTAAAGTATAAAGACGAGATTTGTAAAGAGATCTCTAAATGCAAGTATCAAGAAGAATTAGACTTTATCGTAAGATATGGTCCAAGGAATAACTTTATATCTAACTTAGCTGTAGATCAAAAAGGTAATACACTTATATTATTTAACTTTGTTGAAAAACATGGTAAACCTTTACATGATCTGCTTAAGACTAAAGTAGATAAAGATAGAAAGTTATTCTATGTATCTGGAGAAACAGATGTAGATGATAGAGAATCGATAAGAGCTCTTACTGAAAAAGAAGATAATGCTATTATTGTTGCTAGTCTCGGTACGTTTTCTACAGGTATAAATATAAAGAGGTTGCATAATTTAATCTTCGCTTCACCTTCGAAGTCACAGATAAGAGTATTGCAATCGATCGGTAGAGGACTTAGAAAATCCGATATGAAGACTCAGGTATTTGATATAGCTGACGACTTACATTGGAAGAGTAAAAAGAACTATACACTTAACCACGCAGCTGAAAGAATTAAGCTGTATGCTAAAGAGAAATTTAATTACAAAGTACATGAGGTAAAAATTGGGTAATTCAGAGATAAACATTAGACATTTTAAACTGATGAGTGGTGAAGAAATTATTGGATTAGTAACTCAAGGATATGATAATACTGATCCTGCTACTATTGTTATTGAGAGACCATTTAAGATAGTAACTAATATGCTAGGTGGCATACACTTTACTCCATGGTTTCCTTTTTCTACGCAGAAGCTTTATAGTCTAAATAAAAAGACTATCGTTCATGATGTTAAGTTAGACGAAGATGTAGCTCAAGAATATATTAAGATTGCTACTTCTGATGCTCCTGCTGTTAAGAAAGTTAGTATGAAATCTACTGATGATATGTACACTGAAATGGAAGAACTGATAGAAGATTTTGATGATGAGATTCATGAAGAGAATAAAACGATTCATTAATTATTCTACTATACCCCTTTCCCTCCAGGGTACAATATATTATACCATAAAACTAAGCAAATGTAAAGGATTATTTCACAAAAAGTGAAAATAAATACACAGAAGGTGAAAATAAAAATAATCAAATTAAACGTTTACATTTCGCCTAAACTGTGGTATAATATAACTATATAATTTAATTTTGGAGAATAATTATTATGGCTAAGATACCAGCTAAAAAGAAACCACATTACGTGAATAATAGAGATTTTTCTGAAGCAGTCATGGATTACGCTACGGGCGTACACGCGGCTAGAGCAGAGAATTCGCAAATACCAAAAGTAACTGATTATATCGCTACTTGTTTTATCAAGATTGCAGAGGGTCTAAGTCATAGACCAAACTTTGTAAGATATACATATAGGGAAGAAATGGTTATGGATGGAGTAGAAAACTGCTTAAGAGCAATTAACAATTATAATATTGAGACAGCTACCCGAACAGGTAAACCAAATGCTTTTTCATATTTTACTCAGATATGTTACTTTGCTTTCATTCGTAGAATAGCTAAAGAAAAGAAACAACAAGATATCAAGTTTAAGTTTATTGAAAAAATGGGCATAGAAGATTTCGTTCAAATGGGAATGGATAACGAAGGGGCAGAACAAACTATGCAATATGTAGATACCTTAAGACAGCGTATTAATAAAGTACAAGATAAAGATAAAGCTATTAAAGACTTTGCAAAAGAAGAAAAGAAAAAAGAAGCTCGTAAGTTAGAGCTTTTTATGAGCTAATATGAAAGTAGCAATATTAAATGACACCCATTGTGGTGTGAGAAACTCGTCTGATATATTCTTAAATTATCAAAAAAGATTTTATGAAGAAGTATTCTTTCCTTATCTTAAAGACAACGATATAAAACAAATACTACATTTAGGTGATTACTATGAGCATCGTAAGTTTGTTAATTTTAAAGCGTTAAATCAAAATAGAAAAGACTTTTTAGAGCCTATGCGTGATGCAGGTATTACTATGGATATTATTCCTGGCAATCACGACGTATATTTTAAGAATACTAATGAGCTTTGTTCTCTTAAAGAACTGCTTGGGTATTTTACTTCTAATGTAAATATTATAATGGAACCAAAGGTCTTAGATTATGCTGGATTAAAAGTAGCAGTTATTCCATGGATTAATAATAGTAATTACGAAGAATATACTAAGTTTGCAATGACATGCAAAGCGCCAATACTTGGAGCTCATCTAGAATTAAAAGGATTTGATTTAATGGCTGGAATGCCTAACCCTCATGGTATGAGTGCTGATATCTTTAGTAGATTTGAAACAGTATTATCTGGTCATTTCCATACTAAATCAAGTCAAGGTAATGTAACGTATCTTGGATCTCAAATGGAGTTTACATGGGCTGATGTAGATGACCCTAAGTACTTCCATGTCTTAGATACTGAAACAAGAGAAATAACTCCAGTACGTAATCCTATAACAATGTTTAAAAAGTTTGTATACGACGACGAGAACAACGATTACGACAATATAAATATAAATGAGTTTGAGAAAAAGTTTGTAAAGATCATTGTACTAAACAAAACTGACCTTTATATGTTCGATAAATTTATTGATCGGCTTCAATCTATTGAAACTTACGAGCTCAAGATAGCTGAGAACTTTGAAGAGTTTCTTGGCGAAAGCGTAGAAGATGAAAAGGTCTCTTTAGAAGATACTACTGAATTGCTGGATTCTTATGTAGAAGCAGTAGAAACAGACTTAGATAAAGAGAAGCTTAAGTTGAAATTGAGAGAGTTTTATACAGAAGCTCAAAATTTAGAGATTATATGATACAGTTTAAAACATGTAGGTGGAAGAATTTCCTCTCCACCGGTAATGAGTTTATTGAAATACAATTAGATAGAACACCATCTACTTTAGTAGTTGGACAGAATGGTGCAGGTAAATCTACCCTTCTAGATGCACTTTCTTATGGGTTATTTAATAAACCTCATAGGGATATAAAAAAGGATCAACTGATTAACTCAGTGAACGGTAAGAGAGCTGTAGTTGAGGTTGAGTTTGAAATAGGCGGTATTGAATTTAAAGTACATAGAGGTATAAGACCAGGCAAATTCGAAATTTGGCAGAATGGTAATCTTATTAATCAATCATCAAACGCAAGAGATTATCAGAAATTCTTAGAACAGAATATATTAAAACTAAACCATAAGTCATTCCATCAAGTAGTAGTACTTGGATCAAGTTCTTTCATTCCATTCATGCAATTGCCTGTTTGGTCTAGAAGAGAGATAATAGAAGACTTATTAGATATTAATATATTTTCAAAGATGAACCAATTACTAAAAGAACGCAATTCAAAGATACGTGAACAATTAGTAGATATTAATCATCAATTAGATTTAACTAAGAGTAAGATTGATTCTCAAAACAAGTACATACGTAATCTAAAAGATCTTAACGACGATTTGATAGAACAGAAACGTGATTCAATTAAGGAACATAAAACAGAAATCACGCGTCTATTTGAAGAGTCAAAAACAATTGGAAAAAATCTAACAATCATGGTTACCTCTGAAGAAGAAGCTTATCAAAAGTATACAGATCAAGTAGCACATATTAAATCCCACAATCAAGTACTAAATAATAAAATCAAAGATTTAGTTTCGGAATCAAAATTCTATGAAGATAACGACCACTGTCCAACCTGTGACCAAGACATTTCTGAAGAAAAGAAAGAATCAAAAATCAGTCACGTTAAGTCATGCGCAAGAGATGTACAAACAGAAAAAGAAGATCTCCAAAGAAGACTCAATGTCTTGTCTACAGAAGGTACTACTATCAAAACAAATCTAGATTCGTTAAGAGCTAGTCAAAATAAGATTAATAGTAATAATGATGCAGTTACTATATTACAAAAAGAAATAGATAAAATTCAAAAAGAAATTAATAAGATTAATTCTTCTCAAGGCGATGTAAAATCAGCTAAAACTGAATTATCAGATATGAGAGATTCTAAAGATACTTTCACTGATAAGAAAATCGAATACGTAGAAGAAAGAACTTATAACGAAGTAATAGGAGAGATGCTTAAAGATACAGGTATCAAGACTAAAGTAATCAAGCAATACTTGCCGGTCATGAATCGTCTGATAAACCAATATCTGCAAATCTTAGATTTCTTCGTAGCATTTCATCTTGATGAGAACTTTAACGAGACTATTCGTTCTAGACACAGAGACTCATTTAATTATGCGTCATTCTCAGAAGGAGAAAAACAGAGAATTGATTTATCATTACTTTTTACTTGGAGACAAATTGCCAAAATGAAGAATTCAGCAGCTACAAACTTACTGATTCTTGATGAGACATTTGATTCTAGTCTAGATGTTGATGGTGTAAATAATCTAACAAAAATTCTCAGCACCTTAGAAGAAGGTACAAACATCTTTATTATATCTCACAAAGGAGATATATTAGAAGATAAATTCAGATCTAAAATCGAGTTCTATAAGGATAGAAACTTTAGTAAAATTAGATAACACTTACAGTTCTCGTAGTTCAATGGATAGAATATCGGTCTTCTAAACCGCTGATACAGGTTCGACTCCTGTCGGGGACGCCAATACAGGAAAACAAAATGGAAGTAACTTACGTAGATTACAACTTTAAAATGAGCCCATACGGCATACAGTTCTCAGATACTGGTCCAGATAAATTAACAATGGAACAATTAGATAAACATGACTTTAAACAAGGAGATAAGTTTGTACTCTATACTGATACTCAAGGCCAAGTTTGTCTTAAAAAGGATAGAGACACTGGTTTCTTATAACTCTGAGTTCTAAGCTTATAAAAAGTGATAAAAGTGCTAATTATTTTCACCAAAAGTGAAATTAATCGTTTACATTTGCCCCGAAATGTAGTATAATATACATATATTGATAATAAATAAAGGAGCAAAATGAACCATAATCCAACAATCGCAAAACTACTTGCTAAAGAAAATGTTACTGTTCAACATGGTAACTATCATACCGCTTGGTTTGATATTAAAAACAGAGTACTCGGTCTTCCTATCTGGAAAGATATGGGTAAAGATGTATACGATCTTTTAGTTGGTCATGAAATTGGACATGCTTTATATACTCCTTTCGAAGGCTGGCATGATTCTCCAGAAAAGCTGGAAGGTTGCCCTAGATCTTATATCAATGTAATTGAAGATGCTAGAATTGAAAAGTTTGTTAGATCTGATTATCCTGGTCTTATTAGACCAATGGCTAATGGATATAAAATTCTTTTAGAAACTGGATTCTTTTCTGATGTAGATAATATCAATTGGAATGAAGTAAAGCTTATCGATAAGATTAATCTTAAAGCTAAGTTACAAAATCTAATTGAAGTTCCTTTTAATTCAGAAGAGCAAGTATACTTTGACAGAGCTTTTACAACTATTACATTTGATGAAGTTGTAGAATTATGTAGAGACATATTAGCTTACACACAAGAAAACCAACCAGAATTACTAACTCCGCCACCTGCTTCGGATGACGATCAAGACCTTGGTAATAATGAGAATGATGATTTACCACAAGGGCATGATGACGTACAAGCACCAGGAGAAGATAATGAAACAACAAATGAAAAAGATTCTGAATCAAGGAACGAAAACTCAGAAGAAAATTCAGAAGATTCAGACGAGAATTCAACAAGTTCAGAAGCAGAAGAAAGCGCTAAAGATAAAGATATTCCAGCTGGAGATACAGATAAACAAAAACAAACTCCAGATGCTGATGAATCGCTTACAGATAATTTCTATAGAAATGCAGAAAGAGACTTAATTGATTTAGATGAAGATGGCAGTCAAACATTATATGTAAATGGTCCTTCAAAAGAAATCATTAATGATGTAGTAGTACCTTATAAAAAACTAGCAGAATACAGAGAAAGAATGAGAACTAAAAGATTTGCTTTTCCTGAGTATGAAGAAAAAGGTGATTTTGCAGCTCAATACGAGATCGTTAAAAAGATGTATACACAAAAAATGAAAGACGTAAAAGTTTCTATTAGACCTGCAGTTAAAGAGTTCGAACAAAGAAAAGCTGCTCAAAGATGGCAAAAAGCTTCTACTGCTAAAACTGGAATGCTTAACGTAAATAAGCTTCATGCTTATAAAACTGATGATGATATATTTCTAAGAGCTACTAAACTAGCTGATAGTAAAAATCATGGAATGATGATGATGATCGATTATTCAGGTTCTATGTATACAACATTAGGACATGTATTAGATCAACTTATTCATTTAGTTGCTTTCTGTAAAGCAGTTCAAATTCCATTTGAGGTATACGGATTTACATCAGTAAATACTAGAGCTAAATACATCAGAGATATGCATATTGATGGTGATATATCAATGGCTGATTGTTGTTTACCACAACTAATTAGTTCAGATCTTAATAAAACAGACTATACAGAAGCTTTATTTCAGCTATACCTCAGACATGTATGTATGACAGATCTAAAGAACTATGGAGAAGATGACGAAAATGGTTTAAGCTGGAGATTTAAGATGGCTCATGATGACTTTATGGCAACTTCAGAAAAATTAGGTTCTACACCTCTTAATCAAGCTCTTGTATTAGCTCACACATTAATTAAAAAGTTTAAAGCTAAAAACGCTGTCGAAAAAATGAACTTTGTAGTTCTTTCAGATGGTGATTCAAATAGATTGAATAAAGAGTCAACGATGGATCATGAACTGTATACAGAAAGTAACTGGTATGGTAGCCGCAATGTAATTGCAATTATTGAGAAAAAGAAAGTCGTTCTTAAAGATCTAGGAAGAAGAGGAACTAAAGATCTTTTAGCTAGTCTTCAAAAAAGATATGGATGTACAACTTTAGGTTTCTTTGTATCTAGCGATAATCATGATTGGAGATCAAAAGTCGGAGAAGTTAATAATAATGATTACAGATATGGATCAGACTTCTACAAAGATGCGAGCAATATGTATAGAAAAGACAAAGTCGCTCATTATCAAAATGTTCTTGGGTACGACGAGTTCTACTTAGTAAAAGGCCAGAAGCTAGCAACTCAATCTGATACTCAAATGGACAATCTTGGAAATGACGCATCGAAAGGTCAGATTGGAGCAGCATTTAAAAAGAAAGCTAAATCAAAGAAGGCCAATAAAGTCCTATTAACTAAGTTCGGAATAGCTGTAGCTTAGAACTTATAGGAATATGTATATAAAAAGTGATAAAAGTGCTAATTATTTTCACCAAAAGTGAAATTAATCGTTTACATTTGCTTAGAACTATGGTATAATATACATATAACTTGATAAAAAAGTGATATAAAAAAGGGAATAAGGAGCCCACTACATTATGAAAAAATCAACACAAATAATCTTACAGGAACTTGCTAAAAGGTTCCCAGATAAAAAAGAGTTCAGGAAAAGCGAAGTAGAAGATACTGCGCTAGATCTTGGTTATACTGGAAAAGACTATGGAGTCTTAGTTTCAGCAGAGCACAGGATCAGACGTGGAGTCTTTAACTTACAAGCTCTTGTAGAAGAGTACTCTCCAACTCCTGATTTCAGTCAGCAAGTTGCTCAAATACCAGCTCAAGGAATAGCTATGGCGCCACAATCAGTTGTAAATACTGAAAAAACTTACGCTCAAATCGATCCAACATTTGTACCATGGGGTGCATTTTCTGATATTAAAAGAGTTATTACTTCTGAAATGTTCTACCCTGTATATGTTTCTGGTCTATCTGGAAACGGTAAAACTTTTATGGTAGAACAAGCATGTGCTAAACTTGGTAGAGAATTCATTAGAGTTCAGATTAATCCTGAAACTGATGAAGATGATTTACTAGGTGGATTCAGACTTGTTAATGGAGAAACTGTTTTCTCTAAAGGTCCGGTTCTTAAAGCTATGGAAAATGGAGCAATCCTTCTCTTAGATGAGATCGATAGAGCTACTAACAAGATCATGTGTTTACAAGGTATCTTGGAAGGTAAGCCAGTACTAGTCAAAAAGACTGGTGAAGTTGTTTCTCCTACAAAAGGTTTTAACGTAATTGCTACTGCAAATACTAAAGGTAAAGGTTCAGAAGACGGCAGATTTACTGCAGCTTCTATCATTGATGATGCTTTCCTTGAAAGGTTTACTATAGCTATCGATCAACCATTTGCTTCAGCTGGTGTTGAAAAGAAAATTCTTCTTAACCACTTTGCAAAGTTTACTGAAATGGACGATGATGATGGAACAAGCATCGAGTTTACTGATAAACTTATTGCTTGGGCTGATATTATCAGAAAAACATTCTATGATGATGGAGTCGATGAAGTTATTTCAACAAGAAGGCTTTGCCACATTGCTCAAACTTACTCTATATTTCAAGATAGAATGAAAGCAATTAATTTATGTATTTCTAGATTTGATGATGATACTAAAGAAGCGTTCTTAGATCTTTATACTAAAATCGACGCGGATGTTAACGCATTCAATCAACCTGAAGTTGAAGAAGTCGCAGATCAGGAGGACGATATTGACTACTAAAACAAATTTTATTTTTAATGAAGATCAGCTCTGTAAAGAGCTGGCTTCGTATATCGAGCAGACTTATAGTCAACACTACTCGAAAAACAAGTTTCAAGCAACTGAATTCATCATTGACGGAGGTCATGGTGAAGGATTTTGCATTGGGAATATCCTTAAATACGCTCAAAGATATGGGAAGAAGGAAGGATATAATCGTGCCGACTTAATGAAGGTACTACATTATGCAATAATTGCGTTATATGTTCATGACGAACATACTACTAAACCACAAAATGAGGAGGCTTAAGTGAATATTAGCAACGAAACCTTGGAGGTATTGAAGAATTTTTCTTCGATTAATCCTAATATAGTATTTGAACCTGGACAAAAACTTAAAACTATCTCTGAAGCCAAGAACATTATGGCTATCGCAGAGACAGTCGAAGATTTTCCAGAGTTTGGAATCTATGATTTAAACGAATTTTTATCTGTACTCAATCTAATTGATAATCCAAGTCTAGCATTCGATACCAATATGGTTAATATCGAAAATGCTACTACTGGACCAGGTAAAACATCAGTAAAGTATTTCTTTTCAGATAAAGAGATTCTTACAACGCCGCAAAAAGATATAACAATGCCAGATGCTGAATTTGGTATCGAACTTGCAGCAGATAAATTATCACAAATTAGAAAAGCAGCTGCAGTCTTAGGACATTCAGAGCTTGCTATTAGTGGTAAAGACGGTATAATTAAATTATCAGTACTTGATACAAAAGACTCAAGCGCAAACGTGTTTGATATGGATTTAGATGCAGACAATGCATGCAAGAATGAATTCAACTTTATAATTAACATACCTAATTTAAAACTTCTTGAAGGTGACTACTTTGTTACGATATCTTCGAAACTGATCTCACAATGGTCTAATTCGAATTATCCAATAACTTATTTTATCGCTTTAGAGAAATCGTCAGATTTTCGTGTATAAATATAATAACATGAAAAGAAAAGAGTCGCCAATTATGGGGCTCTTAAATTTGTCTAACCTATAGGAGAATATTATGACAGATGCAAATCAAGCAGCAGAAACTGCAGCACCAGCACCAGGAATCACTCTTGGAGATATGGCAACGATGGTTCAAATCGTTGATCTATGCTCAAAAAGAGGAGCTTTCGAAGGTCCAGAACTAGAAGTTGTCGGCGGATTAAGATCCAGAGTCGTAGCTTTTGTTGAGGCTAATCAGCCAAAAGACACTGAGGCCCCTGAAGGCGATGTACCGGTAGTGGATGCAGAACCTGTTGAAGACTCTACTGAAGAGTCCTAATTCGTGTGGGGTGCAATGCCCCACCAATTATATTATTAATCGTTTACATTATGCCAAAAGTATGGTATAATATATAAACAACAAAGGAATTATTATGGAAAAACGTGAATCAACTGAACTGTTAACAGCTTTAAAAAAAGGCTCAGTAACAGTTTCATTTCGAAAAATAGACACAGGGGAACTAAGAGTTATGCCCTGTACTCTCAATCCAAAAGTATTAGAAGCAAATGGTGTAACAATGGAAATTGATTATTCTGCTCGCGATATGGAAGCTTATCCAGTATGGTCTTTAGATAAAGACGCCTGGAGATCATTTAGGCTTGATACTGTAGAAGGTTGGGAGGTATTAGGTGAATGAATTTCTCTGGGTAGAAAAATACAGACCGTCTAAGATTGACGAAACTGTATTGCCTGACAATATTAAAAACACGTTCAAAGACATCGTAGCTGGAGGAGAGTTACATAATATGTTATTGACTGGTACTCCTGGTACTGGTAAAACAACAGTAGCTAGAGCTTTATGTAACGAATTAGACTTAGATTATCTATTAATTAATGGATCTGAAGAGTCTGGTATCGATACGTTAAGAACTAAAATTAAACATTTCGCATCAAGCGTATCTCTTTCGGGTGGATATAAGGTTGTAATTCTCGATGAAGCTGATTACTTAAATCCACAATCTACCCAACCTGCTTTAAGAGCGTTCATTGAAGAATTCAGTTCTAATTGTAGATTTATTCTTACATGTAATTTTAAAAATCGAATCATAGAGCCTCTACATTCTAGATGTTCTACTATCGAATTTAATATTGCTCAAAAAGATATGCCACCATTGCTAGCTCAGTTCTTAGATCGTTGCGAAATGATTCTTAAAGTGAACAATGTTAACTATGAGAAACAAGTACTAGCTGAACTCTTAATGAAACATATGCCAGACTGGCGTAGAGTTTTAAATGAATTACAAAGATACTCAGTATCAGGCACAATAGATTCTGGCATACTTGTCAATCTTAATGACGTCTCAATTGATAAACTAATTAATCATCTTAAACTTAAAAACTTCAGAGGTATGAGACAATGGGTTGCAGATAATATGGACAGCGAACCAGCTGCTTTATTCAGAAAAATATATGATAATATGAATGACTATATTGACCCCCAGTCGATTCCTCAAACAGTTCTTATCTTAGCTGATTATCAATACAAGAACAGCTTTGTAGCAGATCATGAACTAAACTTAGTAGCATGCTTAACTGAAATTATGGCAGGAGTCAAATTCAAATGAATGACTTAGTCATACAAGAATTACAAATATACAAAAATAATATCAGAGAATTGCAAGCTCAATTAGCTGCAGCTCATAAAAGAATTAGTGAACTTACTGACGAAATCACAGATCAGAAAATGAAACAAAAAAGCATGACTGAACTGAATTACGATGGTAATGAAACTCGTGGGAGGTATGGAGAAGATGAATCCATTTGAATACGTAAAAGCAATTAATACCTCAAAGAAAGACATTATGGTTGATGATCTAGCTGAAAAAGAATATCCAGCTTTTCTCGTTAATCGATCTCTATCTTATTTTCAAGATACAATACTCTATGCGAATGAAATGAATATACAACATCACATAGATAGTCGCCTTCAGTTTGATTTTTTTATAAATATAATTAAGAAGAAAAATCGATTTTCAAAATGGCTTAAGCCAACTGAGATCGATAATATTGAAATAATTAAAGAATATTATGGATATAGCAATGAGAAAGCTAAATCTGTATTAGCATTGTTCGGACAGAATGAGATCGATGCATTAAGACAAAGGATTTACAAAGGTGGAAGATCAAAATAATAACCAAATAACAGACTGGTCTCCGGCATCTATGCTCGAGATTACGTTAAACGAACCAGACGATTTTTTAAAGGTAAGAGAAACTCTTACTAGAATAGGAGTAGCTTCGAGAAAAGACAACAAGCTATTTCAATCGTGTCATATTCTGCATAAACAAGGCAGATACTTTATAGTCCATTTTAAAGAACTATTTCTATTAGACGGAAAGCCTTCTAATTTAATAGTTAATGATGTACAAAGAAGAAATACAATTGCAACTCTACTCGCAGATTGGGGATTACTATCCATGATTAAGCCAGAAGAAGCAAAGGATATAGCACCTCTACGTCAGATTAAGGTAATACCTTATAAAGACAAACAACTATGGGAACTATGTCCAAAATATAATATTGGTAATAATCAATCTGAAGATTGAACTATTATAAATATAATAGAGAAACGTCGGAATGGCCGAGTTTCCAATAACCTTGCTATTTAATAGGAGGAACATAAAATGGTAAGAAATACAATGAACGTGCCGCGTTCTTTATTTATCGGATTTGAACCGATACTAAACGAGCTTGAAAGAATCCACTCAGCTGGACGATCTCAAGATAACTATCCACCTCATAACGTTGTTAAGGTCGATGATGAAAATTTCATTATTGAACTTGCTGTTGCGGGATTCTCGGAAGAGGACATTTCCGTTGAGGTTAAAGATGGGATACTTTTAGTAAAGGCAGAAAGCTCGATTAAAGATGATCGCGAATATGCACATAAAGGTATATCATCCCGCAAATTCGAGAAGTCCTTCCGACTCTCAGAGTTTGTCGTAATAGATGGTGCTGACCTTAAGAATGGAATACTAGTGGTGAATGCCAGAGTTGAAGTTCCAGAAGAGAGGCGTCCGAGGAAGATCAATATAGGGTCTACTGGGACATCAACAAAGAAAGAGTTTATTTCAGAATAATCTCTCAATTAGCGAAAACTCAGTAGATATGTTTAGCAACAATTTACTGGAGATAAATGATGACAAAGATTAAAGCTTATATGGCTGACCATCATGATATCGCTAAGACCTTATTAGACATGATGGAGGTATTTGTAATAGCAGCAGTTTGTTTAGGTACAACACCTGCAATTATATACTTCACAATGCACTAATAAGATCCAACGATAATATCATTAGAGTGGGAGTTAGTAGAAATACGAAGCTCCCCACTCACCTACTAAAATAATGAAAATAATCGTTTACATTTGACTTGAAATGTGGTATAATATATATAATGACAAATTTTTACACTAACGTTACTCGCTATGGAAATACTCTGCTTTACCGTGGAATAGAAAACGGTAAACGAGCTACCAAACGCGTTAAATACAAACCAAGACTTTACGTTACTACGAATCGGCCGACTGAATGGCATGCTCTTAATGGACAGCCAGTAGGAGAAGTTGAATTTGATTCTATGCGTGATGCTAAAGAATGGATTGATGAAAAGAAACATATTGTCGGTCTTGATCTTCATGGCCAAGTTCGATATGTCTCAGCATTTATCAATGACAAGTTTCCAGGCAAAATCGAATTCGATCGTAATAAGATTAATGTAACTACAATTGATATTGAAGTACAATCTGACGACGGCTTTCCTCAACCTGAAGATGCAGCATATCCAATTACAGCTATCTGTCTCAAAAACAACATTGACAATACTTACTATGTCTGGGGTTGTGGAGACTATGATGTTAAAAAGACTCTTATGAAAACTAACAGAGTCATATACAAGCAGTTCGAAAACGAATCGCTACTCTTGCATGATTTTCTTGAACATTGGTCTAAAGAATCAAATACTCCTGACGTCTTAACTGGCTGGAACGTTCGTTTCTTTGATTTACCTTATATCGTAAATCGTATCAAAAGACTTATTGGCGAAGAACAAATCTATAAGCTATCGCCGTGGGGCAAGTCTCTAAAAGGTCATGCTTTCCAAGATGACAGACCTAGTTCTAAGTTTGGACGCGAACAAGCTGGATATAGAATACAAGGGATATCTGTTATCGATTATCTAGAGCTCTTTCAAAAGTTTGGATACTCTTACGGCCCACAAGAAACATATAAACTTGATCACATAGCTAATGTTGTTCTTGGCGAAAAGAAACTATCTTACGATGAGTATCATGATCTCTTTTCTCTATATAAACATAACTATCAAAAGTTTATTGATTATAATATTAAAGACGTAGAACTCGTTGATCGACTCGAAGATAAGCTTGGTCTTATTACGCTTGCTGTAACTATGGCTTATCAAGCTGGAGTTAATTATACTGATACCTTTGGTACTACAGCTATCTGGGATAGTATCATATATCGACAACTAAATGACAAAAAAGTAGCTATTCCTTTTGCTGAAGATAAGCACAAAACAATGTATCCAGGCGGCTATGTAAAAGATCCTCATGTAGGAATGCATGAATGGGTTACTAGTTTCGATTTGAATTCTCTATATCCTTCAATTATTATGCAGTACAATATGTCTCCAGAGACTATTGCTAACGGCATGACTGAACAAGTTAATGTTGATGGATTACTATTAGATAATAAACCCGTACGTACAAAAGACATGGCTCTTGCTGCGAACGGTCAGTATTTCAGAACTGATAAGAAAGGTATACTACCTGAAATCATCGATGAAATGTACACAGAACGTGTTGAGATTAAGAATGCTATGATTCAAGCTCAACAACAACTACAACTCATAGATAAAAATGATAAACAAGAATTATACAAAATTGAAAGGGATATTGCCATCAATGAAAATCGACAAATGGCAATTAAAATTCTCCTTAATTCTCTTTATGGTGCTCTCGGCAATCGTTATTTTCGATTCTTCGATCAGAGAATTGCAGAAGCCATTACCCTCACCGGACAGCTTACAATTCGATGGGCCGAATACTCCATCAATACTTACCTCAACAAAGTGTTACAACCAGCCAAACCCAAGGATTACGTACTTGCAATCGACACGGACTCTTTGTATGTTGGCTTAGGCGACTTAGTCGATAAAATCAATCCTTCTGATCCTACCAGCTTCTTAGATAAGGCTGCATCAGAAATGCTCGAACCAGTTTTAGCACAGTCTTATGATAGACTATATGCTAAACTCGGAGGCATCGATAATCGAATGGTCATGAAACGTGAAGCAATTGCAGATCGTGGTATATGGACAGCTAAGAAAAGATATATTCTCAATGTACATGACAATGAAGGTGTACGATATGCTGAGCCTAAGCTTAAAATCATGGGCATTGAAGCTATCAAGTCATCTACTCCTGCTCCATGCAGAGATGCTCTAAAAAAGATCTTCAATGTAATCATAACAGCTAACGAATCAGATACTCAACTAGCTATTGATCAATTTAAAGGCTATTTCAGGACTCTTAATCCTGATGAGATTGCTTTTCCACGTGGAGTAACTAAAGTAAAACAATTCAAAGGTACTGATACTCTCTACAAAAAGGGTACACCAATTCATGTTCGTGGTAGTTTACTCTATAACCACATGTTATCTGACTTGTCATTACAAAAGAAATACGAAAAGATTAAAAACGGAGAAAAGATTAAGTTTATCTATCTTCGTACTCCAAATCCAATTCATGAAAATGTCATATCGTTTCCAACGTATCTGCCTGATGAATTTAATTTGCATAAATATATAGACTACGATACACAATTTCAAAAGACTTTCCTCGATCCAATTGAGCCGATCCTGGAAGCAATAGGCTGGTCTTCCGAAGAACGTTCTACATTAGATGAATTCTTTGCATAATAATCCTTTACAAATGGCTCAAAGTATGGTATAATATAACTATGAAAATGAAAAAAGAAATCAAATTAGTCAGGCTATCGTCTGGTGAAGAAATTATAGCTAATGTGGAAACATATGATAACCACGTTAAGTTATACGATGGGATCGTCATGATTCCTGCTGGTGAAGGCAAAATTGGCTTTATGCCGTGGATGCCTTATACAAAAGCTGCAGATGGACTGCTTATTAATAATAAATGGATTCTATTTGTAATTGAACCAGTCGGAGATATGATTGATCAATTTAAACAGGCAACAAGTCCTATAGACTTGAGCCAATCAAAGGGTAAAATACAGATATGAGTATGAACTGGCCACAAGATATCACAGAAATGCAAACCGTATACGGTACGCGAGACTGGGTAGCGGCAAATAAAGATAAACTAGTTCAGTTTTTGAACTTTAGAGCTGATTTTCTACAAGAAGAATTAGATGAAACTAAAAGAGCGATTTTAGCTGAAGATGCTGAAGAAATCGTTGATGGTCTTATTGATCTTTGCGTAGTAGCAATCGGTACTCTCGATGCATTTGGCGTCGACGCTCATAAAGCTTGGAATGAAGTTTTAATAGCAAACATGGATAAATCAGTTGGTGTAAAAGAGTCAAGGCCTAATCCACTTGGACTACCAGATCTCGTTAAAGGAGATGACTGGGAACCACCATCACACAAAGGTAATTATGGCGATCTCCCTAACAATTTTTGACAGTATTTATGATAATACAACGATTAAAAGAATGGACTACGAGTCATTTGAAGAATTCGAATCAGTCATCTATAGACTTGCCGAATCCACCAAATATCGTACAAAGTCTGAAGCACCTCTCATCAGTCCTGCTATATATCTGCCTGATACTACTCGGGCTAACGATAATGTGGTTGCTTGGGGCGGCTTTGGTATTCTCGATATTGATAACTTTAGCGGTGATATAAAAGAAATTGAATCTAAGTATGAGAGATATAAATATATTTGTTATTCTACTGCAAGTTCTAGTTTACATGAGCCTCGCTTTAGGTTGGTATTTCCTTTAACCGAAAACGTTAATAAGGATAATATCAAACATTTCTGGTTTGCTCTTAATAAGGAAATCGGCGATATAGCAGATGCTCAAACTAAAGATTTGAGTCGTATGTATTATATACCAGCAAAGTATAAAGATTCATTTAACTTTATATTTACGCATGATGGTGATATTATGGATCCCAATGAATTGATGTCAAAACACAAATATGTTTTACCTGAAGAAAGCTTTTATGAAAGACTTCCAAAAGCTATTCAAGAAGGATTACGAAAGCATAGAGAAAATTCTCTAAATAACAAATCATATTCATGGACAGGATATAAAGACTGTCCTTTTGTCAACAAACGACAAATAGAAGAATACAAAGTTTTAAACGATGGTTGGTATTACAAGCTTTATCAGATAATGGTATCTGTTGCTGGTAATGCTGTAAGCAAAGGTTATCCTATAACAGCAAAAGAAGTTGAATTTATAATTCGAGATCTTGATGCTGATTGTGGCAATTGGTATCTTAAAAGACCAATAGATAAAGAAGCTGAAAGAGCTATCGAGTTTGTTTTTAGAAAAAATATATAGGAGTATATTATGAAAAAGTTGTTTTATAAACACGTAATAAAGATTTGCGTATTAGTTACCTTACCATTATGGTTTGCGTTCTTTTCTCAAGTCGTTCAAGCTTATGAAGAAACTAATGATAGATTTTGTTTAGCTCAAAACATCTATTTTGAATCTGGTAATCAACCTTATGCTGGTAAAATAGCTGTAGCTCATGTAACTTTAAATAGAGTTGAAGACTTACAGTTTCCAGAAACTATATGCGGAGTAGTATATCAAACAAAATCATATTATACTTCATGGAAAGGAGAACTAGTTCCGCACAGAGGAATGTGCCAATTCAGTTGGTATTGTGATGGAAAGTCAGATGAACCAAAAGATTCTAAGACATGGATAGAATCGATTCGAATAGCTGATATTGCGTTAAACAATAATCAGAATGATATTACTGAAGGTTCCCTTTGGTATCATGCAACATATATAACCCCGTATTGGGCAGATCATTTAACAGAAGTTATAACAATAGAAGACCATAGGTTTTACAAATAGGAGATAGATATGACAACAGGTGAATACCATACTTATGAAAAAGGCAACAGAGTAGCAATCGTTATGAAAAATAACGAAGGCTTTTATGTAAATCTTTTTGAAAGCAATAAGTTAATAGAAACCAGACAAGTGTATAACCATTCAGAACAGTATGCCGAAAATGTAGCAGAAAACTGGGTAGAACAAATATTATTAACAGAATGATAGATTTTACACTTGATGATATAAACCCTATTCAACTTCATGATAGAGCTTTAGAAGAAGCTAAAAAAATTAAATCAAATAAATCGTTTAAAAATAGCGGTAGAACTTGGGAAGATTTACTTAGACAAACTCGTAGAGGCCATGCTGCAGAAATCTATCTTATAGAAGTATTAGGATATAAAGATGATGAACGAGAATACAAAGACGTTATCGATCCAGCTGGAAATTTTGTTGAAGTTAAAGTAACTAATTCAGAAAGAAATATACCATTCATGATCGAAAGATTTGCTAATATAAAGCTAACTGAAGAGTGGAAAGATTGGCCAGACCATCTTATAATTTTTATTAATCCTATTGATTCATCAGAATATACTTATAATTCTAGATGGCAATGGATAAACAACCAATGGAGAGAGAACCATACAACAGATGAAAATAAATGAAAATAATCCTTTACATTTCATTGAGACTGTGGTATAATATATAATATGAAAGAAAGTTTAAAAGTGTTACAAGAATGTGCAGAAATGCAAACAAAAAAATCTCAAGATTATCAAAGTCATGAGTCGACAGTACTTCAAGCGATGCATTATCGCAGAGGTATCGATACAATTCATGATATCTTAATCGGCAAGATGCAGAGAGCGACTTCAATAATTGAATCAGGTAACGAACCTAATTATGAATCGCTAGAAGATACCTACAAAGATATGGTTAACTATGCAAGTTTTGCAGTATCATATATTCGTGGTAAAATGGAAGGACAAGATCCTGAACGAGACATGTTTAATAAAAGGAAAATTGATGTATCAGAACACGACTAAAGATATTGCAGAAATCTTTGTAAATGCTCTTGAAAATAAAGAGTTTACAATGGATAAAACTGGCTGTAAAACAATTGAAATAATTGGTGCTAATTTTATCGCAGATAAGCCAGCAATATTTGGTAAGCCAAACTATGAATATATCGATAAAGAAATCGATTGGTACGAATCTGAATCAACTAATATTAATGATATATATGGTGATGAAAGAGAACCACCTGAAGCATGGAAGTATTCAGCAGATCCTCATGGAAATATTAATTCTAATTATGGTAAGCTTATATATTCACAACAATATTATAATCAATATGCGTGCGTAGTAGAAGAGTTATGTGATAATCCAGATTCCCGTAGAGCATCAATGATATATCAAAGACCAAGTATATGGACTGAATATTATCAAAATGGTAAATCAGATTTTATTTGTACAAATGCAGCAACTTATTATATTCGCGACGGCCAAGTACATTCAGTAGTTCAAATGAGATCTAATGATGTAGTATTTGGATATCGTAACGATTATGCTTGGCAAGAATATGTATTAAAATCTTTAGTTCATGATTTAGAAAAAGAAATGTATTTTGGTAGTCTTGAAGTAGGTAACATCTTCTGGCAAGTACAAAATTTACATGTTTATGAAAGACATTTTGATTTGGTTAAATAAATGAACAAATGGGATCAAAGATATTTAGGCTTAGCTAAAGAAATAGCTGGCTGGTCTAAAGATCCAAGTACGCAAGTTGGCGCGATTGCGGTATCTGATATGGGTGGAGTTATTGCTCAAGGCTATAATGGGTTTCCTCGAGGAATCGAAGATAACGAATATAGACTAGCCGATAAAGAATCTAAATACAGATATGTAGTGCATGCTGAAATGAATTGTATATATAACGCAGCTTATCAAGGCTCATGTCTTGTAGGCTCAACAATATATGTACATGGATTGCCAGTATGTAATGAATGCGCAAAAGGAATAATTCAATCAGGTATAATTAGAGTAGTATCGCCGAAAATAAAAGACGGGACTATTATTCCAATTAAATGGAAACAATCATTATATACAACGCTTGAATTATTTGAAGAAGTCGGAATCGACTATGATTTCGTCTAGTATAAATATATTATAGAGTGAGCTACTCTGGCCTCCAGCCAAATCTACTCACTATAATAAACTGATATAAAAGGAGGAAATAACTTATGTCAAAAATAAATATCGCCATCGCAGGCGTAGGCAATTGTTCATCAGCACTCGTGCAAGGTGTTCAATATTATAAAGAAAACCCAGAAGATACTATTGGTCTAATGTTTCAAGACATTGGTGGTTATTCAGCTTCGAACTTTAATTTCGTAGTTGGATTTGATGTAGATTCGCGTAAAGTTGGTAAAAGACTAAACACTGCAATCTATGCAAAGCCAAATTGTAATATGGAAGTATATCCTGAAGGTCATGATATGAGCTGTATTACTAATGAATCAACTGTATATAGATCACCAACACTTGATGGCATTGCGCCACATATGCATGATCTAGACGAAAACGTTTCATTCTTAGAAGATACAGAAACTGATGCTATTACAGCAACTCAGTATCGTAAAATTCTTAAAGAAAGTAAAGTTGATGTATTACTCAATTACATGCCAGTAGGTTCTGAAGAAGCTGCTAGATGGCATATTGAAAATGCTATTCGTGCAGGAATTCATATTGTTAATTGTATGCCAACTTACATCTCAACTAAAGATGCTATGGACTTAGAACAACTAGCAATCGATAATGGTGTTACTATTGTTGGTTCAGATATGCGTTCTGATTATGGAGCTTCTCGTTTATCTGAAGTACTACAAGGATCTATTATGGATTCTGGTTTATTAGTTACTCAGCACATACAAGAGAATAAAGCGTGTGGAGCGACTCAAGGAGATATGCGTAGAACAGGACGTACTGCTAACACAGATTTCTTGAATATGGCTACTAAAGACCGTCTAAAGAATAAGCATATTTCGAAAGAAAATGTACTTAATGGTCAAGCTGTAGTACGTGGTAAAGATATCGCTGGTCTTACAATGTATGCTGGTCCATCTCTTACTGTTTTTCAGAAACCAGGTGATGAGTATATTGGATCAGATAATAAAATCGCTAATATCGATATGGTATTTTGGGGTTGGGCAGGAGCTCGTTATGAACTAACTGCTCGTCTATCCGTTCAAGATTCTCCAAATAGCGCTGGTATCGTATATGATGCTATTCGATTTTGTAAGGTTGCTTCTGAAATGGGAATTGTTGGCTACTTACGTGGTCCATCAGCATGGTCACAAAAGACTCCACCAGAACAACTTAAAACAGCAGATGCTAAATTTGAATGTGATGCATTAGCTCGTAGAGTTTTAACTGATAAAACAACTCCACAACTTCAACAAAATAAACCAAAGGTAGAAGATCTAACTTATACATTCCAATCAGGCGAGAATGACTATGCGTGATCAAATAAGAATTAATACTTTTGACATTGATGGCGTAATAGATTTTGGTGAAGATTTTACAGGCGTAAGACCTAGTTATGGTGATATTATCATAACTGGGCGGCCGATCTACGAATTAAAAAAGACTCAAGAGATGCTTATTTCTAGAGGTATAGATAATATAGTATATTGTAATCCTCTTTCAAGAGATGACATTAGATACAATAGGAATACCTCAGGTCAATTTAAATCTGGGATAATTACTACATTAAAAAAAATAGGCTATGACATTGCAATGCATTTTGAGGATGATCCAATTCAGATCAAAGAAATTAGAAAAGATCATCCAGACCTTAATATTATACATTTGAAGCGAGAAGATGGGATACTCGAATACTAAATACTTATACGACTGGAATACATACGATACGGAATTAATGAAGGACTTTAATTGGTTCCTTTATAAAGTTAATCAAAGAGCTTGCATTCAGCAAGGCTTTATATCTGAAAAATACGAAGCTGTAAATCGGCATGGAGAAACTGACTTTGGCTTAGGCGAAGATGTAGAATATTTCCATCCAACAATTACTCTTGATGATCGTATGAGATTCATTGGTACTCAAATTGCTTCTCATCCAATGAGTTTGACTAACATTGTCGGTAATACAATTATATCTCATTTCTATGGAGCAAGAGGAGTTCATTTTCTAGCTTCAGGTCAAGATGGAGACTTTGTCGACTTTGATAGAATTGCTGATAAAGATAATGATTATAAAGCTTTTATTAAAGGTAATTTAGATAAAGCTACAAAAAATAAGCAACCAATATGGGGTACTACAGAATTACATACCTCGATTCAAACGTCAGCAAGAAACTTTTGTCGGGAATACTATAATCAGCCAGATAGAAAGTTTCATGCATTTGACGTATGTGAATGGGTTGCTTCGTTTAGAGATACAAAGATAATCGAAGGAATGTTAAACTGTAATAATATGGAACAAGTGTATACACTTCTCCGTACGTTGCCTGGCATTGGAGAGTATTATGGATTTCATTGCGCAGCTTCTACATCAGTTTTACCTCAAATGAAATATCACCATGATCAAAGATTTGTATCTCCAGGACCTGGTGCTGTATATACAATAAAATTAATGTGGCCAAATGCTCCAAAGAAAGCGTATGCTGATTCTATTTATTTTTTAAGAGAAAATTCAGATGAAATTGGACTTACAGCTAATGTTGATTTCGACAGTAATGCATTTAATATCAAACTAAGAGACGGAAGTTCTTTATTTTCTGAAGAACAAAATACTCTAAAGTACTATGGAACAGAAGTACTTTGTTGTCAGTTTGGTGTATATCTACAAATACGAGATGACGAAAAAGCATGCGCTCGTAGGCAAGTAGCAAGAGCTAAGACAACAAACACACAATCATTATCGGAGTTTATGTAATGGAATTAAGAGAATATAAAGGCGTTCTTCATCGAAAAGGAAATAGAACAGATAGAAACATGATCAACGATTGTAGAAATAACTACGAAGATTTTAGATTTTTCCCTGGGTCAGTAGTAGTCGATTTCGGAGCAAACATCGGAGGATTTGCTCATATGTGTAAGAATGGAAACGTAGATGAATATATTGGGTATGAAGCTGATCCAGAAAATTTTGAGATTCTAGCTAAGAATTTTCCAAGTGAAAAGGGTATTATTCATAGAGCTGCAGTATCTCATTTAGATGATGAGACATTAACATTTTATAGAACTCCTACAGATCAAGGAACATGCTCAGGATCTGTAACTCCTAATTATCGTTCAAAGAAAAGAAGAACATTAAGATATGAAGTAACTAATTATAATATAGATAAAGTACTCGATGAGCATAGACCAACGCATTTAAAGATGGATATTGAAGGAACAGAAGCGCATTGGTTAGAACAGAACAATGGTATATTACCGAGATACATAGAAGAATTTGCACTAGAATTACATAATAAATCAAACGTTTACAAATTCATGGAAATGTGGTATAATAATATAATAAAGGATTTTAAGATAGTAAGAGCACGTGCAGATTATGGATTTGAAAATGATAACTTCTGGGAATTTCCAGAGCTTGAGATTGCAGGAAGCGGTTCTCTTTTTGGTGTAGATATATTCATGAGAAGAAGAAAATGAATAATATAGAATTAGCAAAATTACAAGATGGTCAATTAGTTTATGGTACTTATGAAGAATGTGAAGCATACGCTGAAAAAGAAGACACTTGTGTTGATATCTATTTAGATCATGTAAATCCTTCAACAGTGTATAATAAATTTAAATGGATAGGCAAAGGATTATCAGATCCTTATGCTGTTTCTGTTCCTTATAACTATGATAAAGCGAAGCCGGCTGGAACGTTTAATACTAGAGGAGTTAATACAGATAAATGGTAAGATACTATTGGAAATTATGGGCTAAGTCCCTAGGAGAAAAAGCATCAGATGATCCAAAAGAAGCTGATATAGTTGCTCTTATGAGAACAGTTATTGTAATAGTAAATTTTGGAACTTGCTTTTTTATTATATCAGGTATACTGAGGCATTGGTAATGAAGAATATTATTAATTGTCCTTTCATACCAATTGCAAAAAGAGCAGCATCCCATAGAGGAGCACAAGGAGTAATATATGGCGATCAAATACAACAAAAATACGGACACTGCGATGTCAATTATGGCGGAACAATTAGCGACCACAATGACTATGATAGTCTTTGGGTTTATCATGGCAGTGACTGGAGCGGTGGTCTCAATATGTTTGGTGGTGTCTATGGTTTTCCATATGTTCAAAACACTGTTAACTTTTCTAGATTTACCGGAAAGGTTTATTCAATTGGAATCGATTTTCCACCGTACCATGAAATGGTTCAAGGAAAACTTGACTCCGCTAAGAAAGAAGTTCAGCCGGAATGGTTGGAAGTAGACATTGAAAATTTAAAAAGGATGTATGATACTGCAGAAACAGTTATATTTCCAAACTTAACTAAAAAATTAATCGTAGGAGATTCACATTCAATCTGTATGTATAGACCAGGTTGGACTGTAAATAGTGTTCCGTTTAAGACATTGAATGGAGCATTAAACGATGGATTAGAATCATATATCAACGTAGAGACTGAAGGTTCAGTAGAATTCTATTTTGGTAATATAGATATAAGACATCATGTATGTAGACTGGAAGGCGGTTGGGAGAAGAACGTAAAAGATCTAGCTGAACGATATGTAACGGAGGTGAAGAACTTATCTGTTCCAGGTCGTATTTACGAACTTCTACCCATCGAGAACGAATCAAGAAAGCTTCCTCAGTCAGGATACTATAAAGGACAACCATTTTATGGAAGTTGGGATGAAAGAAACAGAGCAAGAAAACTCTTTAATGAGATTATTCATGACTCTGGATTAGGAATCGAATGGACTAAATATTTATTAAACAAAGACGGAGAACTAGATTTTGCTTATATGGAAAAGCCTAAATCAATTCATTTGTCAAGAGAATTCTATCCATATTGGAACGGTATAGAAAACAACAATAGCTTGGAGGAGTTTTTCGGATGAAATATGCGAGTATAATACCACTTATAGGTGGAGAAACAATAGCAATGGAGAATGTTTTTGGTAAAAGACCAGAATATATTCTCACTTTTGAGGGATTTCAGGCTAATGAAGAACACCTTTTACACCGTTATAACAATGAGGTCCCATATTTGAACCTCTCAGAGGGCCACAGTTACACAGAAAAAGTTGATGTGATTAATACTGTATGCCCATGTGCAGGGCTAAGCTCACTTAGTCCATCAGCAGCAAGTAATAATCCTATGAATGATTGGATGTATAAAGCTGCAGAATATGTACTTGGTGAAGTAAAGCCAAAGGTATTCTGGGGAGAAAACGCTCCTAGATTAGCATCTAAAATGGGAGAACCTGTAGTTAAAAGACTAAGAAAGATTGGCGAAGAGAATGGTTATTCATTTTCTATATTTAAAACTAAATCCATACTTCATGGATTAAGCCAAGTAAGAGATAGAACATTCTATTTCTTTTGGGAAGGAGATCACGTTCCTTTATTTGATTATATATTAGAAAGACCAGGTAATATTGCTGATGACATACGTAATGTAGAACGTAGAAAAGACGATCCAATGAGCCAGATACTATGTAATGAAGCAAAGCCTTCAGATAATCCTTACTATCGATATGTATTAGAAGTATTAGAAGGTGGTATAACACATGAAGAGTTTGCAGCTAAAATAGAAAAAACAACTAATCCAATGGATTATATAGAAGAAAGAACTAATTATAAGAAAGTAGCTGAATGGATGAGAGAAAATGGATACGATAACGTAGCTAAAAAATGTGATAGACAATATCATAAGCTTAAAGCTGGCGGTAATATAATGCGTAAAACTACAGAAATACCTAAAGACAAGATAGGCGCTTTTGTAGGACACATGCCTACATGTTTAACTCATCCTGATGAAGATAGATACCTTACTGTACGTGAAGCTTTATCATTAATGAAACTACCAGATGATTTTATCTTACTAAATCCTAAACGTTCTTTAAATCATATCTGCCAAAACGTACCAGTTACTACAGCTGAGCATCCTGCTCGTATGATAAAGAAATACTTTGATAATCAATTAGATATGATTGAGACTAAATTCTTAGTACAAGATAACAAAAAAAGATCCTATAAAAGTGAAAATAATCCTTTACAATTGGACCAATTTATGGTATAATATACTATATATTAAAAATAATGGAGAAACTATGCCAAGTATAGATTTAAGACCTCGCAAGAGGCATCCCAAAGATAAAAGGCCATCGACACCTATGCCTTTTGACGTCGCCCTTAGAAAATTTCGTAAGAAAGTAGAAAGAGCTGGGATAATTCAAGAGGTTCGTAAAAGAGAGTATTATGAAAAACCTGCTCAAGCTAGACAAAGAAAAATGAAAGAAGCTGTTAAAAGGCAAAAGAAATTGCATGCTTCTACTCAATTATCAAGAAACCCTAGGAGGTATGTGTAATGTCTATAATGGATAAACTTAAAAAGAATTCTAAGATTAAAGGAACTGATATCTTAGAAGATTCTATATTCTTTCAAGAGAAAGATTCAGTAGCAACATCAGTTCCAATGATTAACGTAGCCTTATCTGGCGATGTTGAAGGCGGAATGACAAGTGGATTAACAGTATTAGCTGGTCCATCAAAGCATTTCAAAACCTCATTTGCTTTACTTATGGCTGCAGCTTATTTAAAAGAACATAAAGATGCAGTAATGTTATTCTATGATTCAGAGTTTGGTTCACCACAATCTTATTTTGAAGCATTTGGTATCGATCCAACAAGAGTATTACACACACCTATAACTGATGTTGAACAGCTGAAGTTTGATTTAGTGGGTCAATTAGACAACCTAGATAGAGGTGATAAAGTTTGCGTAGTAATAGATTCCATTGGTAATCTAGCTTCTAAAAAGGAACTAGAAGATGCGCTTAATGAAAAGTCTGTGGCAGATATGTCCAGAGCTAAAGCTTTAAAGGGACTGTTCCGCATGGTGACTCCTTATTTAACAATGAAGAACGTCCCTTTACTCGCTGTCAATCATACATATCAAGAAATTGGTTTGTTTCCAAAGGCTGTAGTTTCAGGTGGAACAGGTATCTACTACTCAGCAGATAACATTTGGATTATTGGTAGAAGGCAAGAAAAACAAGGAACAGAAATTAAAGGATATCATTTCATTATTAACGTAGAGAAATCAAGGTTTGTTAGAGAAAAGTCTAAGGTACCTATTAGCGTTACGTGGGAAGGTGGTATTGAAACTTATTCTGGATTGCTTGAAGTAGCAATGGCAGGTGGTTATGTAGCTAAGCCAACAGTTGGTTGGTATCAAAAGGTTGATAGAGAAACAGGAGAATTACTAGGAAGTAAAGTAAGAGAAAAAGATACTCTTAATACAGAATTCTGGGAGTCTATCTTTAAAGAAACAGACTTTAAAAAGTTTATAAAAGGGCATTATCAAATTGGTCACAAGCCTTTACTAGAAGTGGAGCTATTCGAAGATGAAAATCCAGGAGAGTGACTATAAATATGTAGTGAATGAGAATTCATCTTTATATGGAGTTAAATTACTTAGTGGTAAATATAAAGATGTTGTATTTCAATATGGAAAGGTATCAATTAAAGAATCACCTGAATTGGATATAGCAACTTTACAATTTACTTATAGCTTAGTAGAATCTGCAACTTTTAATGATGATGATTTAATTAATGATGAAGGGTTTAAGAATCATTTAGGTGATGTATTAACCCATGTAATAGAAACTAGAGACAAGGAATTGGATGGAACTATCGACACAGATACCGACACAGGTACTTAATCACTTATTAAATAACGAAGAATATTGCCGTAGAGTAATACCGTATTTAAAGAAAGAGTACTTTGAAGGACCGCACAAGATCACATTCGATCTTATCGTTGATTTTGTAACAACACACAATAAAATACCTTCAGGCAAAGTACTTGAACTTGAATTAAAGAAAGTACAAATGCCTGAAGATGTACTTAATAATGTCTCACGACTTATTAATGAAATTAAAGAAAAGTCTGATATTGATACTGAATATTTAGTAGCAGAATCAGAAAAATGGTGTAAAGAAAAGGCAGTATATAATGCAATTATGGAAAGCATTCAAATCATTGATGGTAAAAATCCAGAGCAAGGAGATGGAGCTATTCCGGAAATACTCAGTAATGCTCTTGGTGTTAGTTTCGATCCTAATATTGGACACGATTATATAGATAATTCTACTGATAGGTATGATTTCTATAATACTAAAGAGGAAAGAATTCCATTTGATTTAGATTATTTTAATAAAATTACTAAAGGCGGATTACCTTCTAAAACTCTTAATATAGCTATGGCTGGTACTGGTGTAGGTAAATCTCTCTTTATGTGTCATTGTGCAGCAGCAGCAATGGAACAAGGAAAGAATGTTTTGTATATTACCATGGAAATGGCTGAAGAACGTATCGCTGAAAGAATAGATGCTAATCTAATGGATTATCCTATTCAACAAATTAATACTTTACCTAAGAATGTATTTGAAGGTAAGATACAAAAGATTGCTCAGCAATCAATTGGTAAACTTATTGTTAAAGAATATCCAACTGGCGCAGCTCATGTTGGCCATTTCAGAGCTTTATTAAATGAACTAAAACTTAAAAAGAATTTCGTAGCAGATATAATATACATCGATTATATCAATATTTGTGCTTCAAGCAGGGTCCGTGGACTTGGCGGAAGTATAAATACTTATTCGTACGTCAAGGCAATAGCAGAAGAATTACGTGGCCTTGCTGTAGAATTTAATGTTCCAATCATGAGTGCAACACAAACAACGCGTTCTGGTTATTCAAATACTGATGTAGGATTGGAAGATACTTCGGAATCATTCGGCTTGCCAGCAACGGCGGATCTTATGTTTGCTCTGATAAGTACAGAGGAACTAGAAGAACTCGGCCAATTGATGGTAAAACAGCTGAAAAATCGTTATAACGATCCAACCAAATACAAGAGATTTGTAGTTGGAATCGATCGTGCAAGAATGAAATTATATGATGTCGAAGAGTCAGCTCAATCAGATATTATGACTGATATGGCTCCGGATAAACCAATAAGTACGTGGGGGGATCGAGAAACAAAAGATACCTTCGCTGAATTTAAAGTATAGGAGAAATATATGGACTATTTAAATGACGCACAAGACTGGATAATGGATAGAATCAAAGAAAGAACAAGTATCGATGGCTTAGGCTTAATCGTGGTTTGTGGTTCTGTCATATTGTTTGGTGGACTAGCTAAGCTATTAGCATGGGTCGGCCTCGCATGGGGTATATACACTTTAGTTAGAAAAGAAGGCTAAGGAGTAATACTTTATTATGATGGACGTGAAACTTATATCATACTCGCAGCCAGCTGAAAACTTGGATATCCCACCAGATATACTTCAGCTGGTTGCATTCTGTGCTAGAGTATCTAACCCAGAGAATCAACTAAATACTGAAACTGCAGAAGGCTTAGTTAAGTATCTAATCAAACATAAACATTGGTCGCCACTTGAAATGGCTTCTTGTTGTATGGAGATTACTACTACTAGAGATATAGCAAGACAGCTACTTAGACACAGGTCTTTTTCTTTTCAAGAATTTAGTCAAAGATATGCTAATCCTATTGAAGATTTAGAATTTACTACAAGAGAAGCGAGACTACAAGATAATAAAAACAGACAAAACTCCATTGATATTCCTATGGAAGACTCAATTAATTATGTATGGGAATCATACCAAGAAGTAATTATTGAACGCTGTAGGAAAGCATATGAATGGGCGATTGAAGCCGGAATCGCTAAAGAGCAGGCTAGAGCAGTTTTACCTGAAGGTTTAACTGTAAGTAAGTTATATGTAAACGGAACAATTCGTTCATGGATACACTATATTGAATTGAGATCTGATAATGGAACGCAGAAAGAGCATATGGAAATAGCCAAAAAATGCGCTGAAGCAATTGATTACATTTTTCCTTATAATGAAATATTTGAAAAATAATCCTTTACATTTACCTCGAAATGTGGTATAATATAACTATAATGACAAACGCAGAAACGCGTACGTGCCACGGAGCTGATGAGCGCAAATACGATAGATTGCAGAGATGCATTGCCTCTAAAGAGGAACTTGAGCTTGGTACCGCTGAAGGTGATTTCGCTGTTATGTCAACGTGATGTCGAGCACAGTGGATTGACTGGGAAGGGATGAGATAGACCTTCCACCTTATTTAAAAGTATTACACTTTGTATTACACTTTTGGAGATATTATGACAACAGCATTTTTAGTTAAAGCAAAAGACAAAAAAGACGAAAAAAAAGAATTTAGATATTTATACGAGTCTTTAAGATCTGCAATAGAATTCCAAACTGGAATGGCCAACCGCGGGTTTAAAACTACACTAGAACGCATAGAAATATGAGTGAAATAGCTTTAATAATATTATCATTATGTGGTGTTATATATCTATGTGATTACTATTATAAAAAAGGTGTAATAAAGGGAGCAGAAAATGCTATCGATATGTTACATGAGCAAAAGATAATTGCTTATAAAACAGATGGAGAAATATATCCTCATCCATTTTATACTGAATCAAGGAAATAAATGTTATAAATAGTATTATAATTAATTTATAGGATTATAATGCAATGCAACTACTACCACTAGAGCTAGAATTAAAAACAGGAGAAGATAGATTACTTAGTGAGCTAAGAATCGCTAAACCTTTAGTAAGAAAATTAAAAGCTGTTTGGACTTCATTAAAAAGCACAGTTAGAGGGCTATTTAAAAAGAAGCTTAAGAAACTAGAATTATTCGAACCCGCTGTACTAGAAATACCAGCACAGATTAAGGAAGATATTATGAATGGTTTCGTTATAAAAGAAAATACTGGATTACTAGCTACTATTAAAGGTAACTACAATGAGGCTTTAGTTTGCAAATTCTTATTTGATTTCAATGGTCCTCAAGTAGATATAAGTAAAGATTACGAAAAATACCGCAAAGGTATTGATAAAACTGTTTCAGATTGGAACAAGCAATTAAAATCCGCTTTAAAGCCTAAAGACTATACAAAAGCAATAAAGATTATTAGAAAAGGTAGTGCTGACATGGCCAACTATCTTATTTCAAATTCAGTTATAGAACAAGCAACTATTATCGGATGTTATCTAGACAACCTAGCATTTCAAGATGGTATTGATTTTAAAGCAGACATTAGAGTTGCTGTTATGAAAGAAGGCAAAGAAATCCTTGATGGTTACTCACTAAAACTCTATTCAAGTAAATCTGTAGGACTAGCAAACACAACTGCTAAAGGTTTATGTAATCACTTAGGTGGTAGTTCAGCTGCTTCTGAGTTTGAATCAGTATATAAACGAGATTCTAAATTAAACCAATTAGTACAAAAAGCTAATGATCTTAATAAAATCAAACAAGATCATAAACAACATTTAAGAGGCGATCTAAAAGCCACTAATAGATTAAGAACGTTGCGTGGATTAAATGATACTCAAATTGAAGCATTAGATCAAAAACAAATTGAAGCAGAAAGAAAAAAAGCTAGAGAACCTATCAATCCAAGAGTTGCAGCTATAGTATATAATGTACTAAAACCATTATCCAGCACTCAAGAATTCGCAACTAATATTCTTAACATTTTAGGATTTAACGATAAAGAAACTAAAATGCTAATGGCAGTAACTACTGAAAAGAAAAGTCAGATTATTGCAAAACATCCTGATTTAAATATGGATGACATAACCTTAGAAGATCCAAAGGGAAGAGTTACTTTAAATATTAAAGGACCTACTGGAAAAACAATTGTAACATTTGGAGTTAAAGAAGGCGAGAAAAGATCGATTAGCGGAGCAGTATCTTTTGCTGGATTAGATGATGAAGATTTTGATGAGTACTTAAAATAATATATGAATAGTTTTAAACAATTTTTCGAAGAGATTTCTCCTGAAGTAAAGAAGGAAATAGAAGCTATTGTTAAGAAGCTAGATGATCAAGACTTCCAAGCTAAATATGGAAGTGATTGGGAAAAAGAACAGATAAAAACAGCAATTAAATTAATTAAACGAAAAAAGGCAGCTAAATGAAAAGTTTAATGAACTATACTATATTAACCGAAGCCAAGAATACTCATATGACTCATATTGAGGATTTAATCTTGGACGGTGGAGTTAAAGGGGCACGCCAGGCAATTCTCGCTCTAAGATCACTACGAGACATGTTATCCGGTAACGCGAAGGCGCCAGTAGACGTTACGGTCAAGTGGGACGGTGCCCCAGCTGTTTTTGCAGGAGAAGATCCAACTGATAATACATTCTTTGTTGCAAAGAAAGGAATATTCGCTAAAAATCCAAAGGTGTATAAGTCTCATGCAGATATCGATGCTGATACATCAGGTGATCTAAATAAAAAACTAAAATTAGCATTTGATAATCTAAAAGACTTAGGTATTAAAGGAGTCATTCAAGGCGACTTTATGTTTGATAGCTCTGATTTAAAGACAGAGAAAATTAATGGAAATAAGTACATTACTTTCCACCCTAATACTATTGTTTACGCTATTCCAGATAGCAGCAAATTAGCAAAGGAAATAAAGAAAGCTAAGTTAGGTATTGTATGGCATACGTCATATTCAGGTGGAACTTTCGAAACTATGAAAGCGGAGTTTGGTAGAGATATAGTTAATAAATTAAAATCCTCATCGAACGTCTGGATGCAAGACGCAACATTACCAGAGCTATCAGGAAGCGCTACAATGACAGCAAAAGAAACACTGGAAGTTACTAAACATTTATCAAATGCTGGTAAACTATTTAAAAAAATAGCAGCAAATACTTTAAAAGTAATAGAAAGCGATAAAGAATTAAATGCAGTTATAAACATATATAACAACAGGAAAGTAAGAGAAGGACAAAGGATTACTAATACTAAAAGCCATGCAACTGGCTTAATTATGTTTGTTAAGGATAGATACCAAAAAGAAATTGATAAACTATCTAAAGCGCAGGCTATAGAGAACAGAGAAAAGAAAAGAGATGAATTATTAAAGTTTTTTGATAAAAAGAACTTAAAAAACCTTCAAAATGTGTTCGATTTACAAAATTCAGTTGTCGATGCAAAATTAATTATTATAAATAAACTAAACAGTCTTAATAGTATTGGGACGTTTGTAAAAACAAAATCCGGATTTAAGGTAACCAACCCAGAAGGTTTCGTTGCTATAGATCGTATGGAAGGTGGAGCTGTAAAATTAGTAGATCGTTTAGAATTTGCTACTAATAACTTCAGCAAAGATATAATAAAAGGTTGGGACAATCCTAACTAATTTAATGGGAAACCGAGGATAAATGAAGTCATTTCACGAATATTACGCTGACGAAGCTATGTCGATGCAGACTCGTATGAAGATGAAACGAGCAGCAAAGAAGAATAAAGGCAAAATGAAAATTGCCCGTATGAAAGCAGCTAAAAAGAAAGCAAATCCAGAAAAGTTAAAACAACGAGCTATGAAACAAGCTCGAAACATGCTTATCAAACAATTAATGAAAGGTAAAGGCAAAGATGAACTTTCATTTGGTCAAAGAGCTGGTCTAGAAAAGAAATTAGATGCTAAAAAAGGCAAAATCAAACAACTAGCTAAGAAACTATTACCTTCTATTAAGAAGAAAGAATCAGAAAAGTTTGCTAAGAAATCTAAAGGAAGTGAAGAATAATATTATGGATATAAAAAATCTAAAAAGTTTCAGTCAATTTGTTACTGAAGATAGCAACGCAGTAGTGTTTACATTTGGTAGGTTTAATCCACCAACAGTAGGCCATGAAAAAGTATTTTCTCAACTCAAAAAACAATCACGTGGCGCGGTATATAAGATATATCCTTCACAGTCACAAGACCCTAAAAAGAATCCATTAAAATTTAAAGATAAAGTAAAATTTATGCGTAAGATGTTTCCAAAACATGCGCGTAATATCATGTCTAATAGTGGTATGAGAACTCCTTTTAATGTAGTTCAACACCTATATGATGAAGGATTTACTAAAATTACTATGGTCGCAGGAGAAGATAGATTATTAGAGTTCGATAAACTTTTAAATAAATACAATGGAGTTAAAGGCAAACACGGATTCTATCAATTCGAAAGTGGAATTAATGTTGTTTCAGCTGGAGTAAGAGATCCAGATGCTGAAGGAGCAAAAGGAATGTCTGCATCTAAACTTAGAGCTGCAGCACAAGCAGGTGATTTAAAATCGTTTGCAAATGGATTACCTAGTGGAGCTCCTGCTGAAGATTTATATAATGCTGTAAGAAAAGGAATGGGCTTAAAAGAGAAGTTCAATCATAGACAGCACGTACAATTAGACACAGTTTCTGAAACAAGAGAAGAATATATCAAAGGTAATCTATTTAATATTGATGACTTAATTGTAGTAAAAGAAACAAATGAAGTTGGTAATATTAAATTCTTAGGTTCTAATTATGTATTAGTAGAGTTTGGTGATGTTAAAAGAAGATGCTGGCTCGATTCAATTGAATTAGTAGAATCTAATCAAGGACCATATGAAATAGGTACTAAAGAACTTACTGCATCTTATTCAAAAATGACACCAGGTGAATCATATGATAAAATGAATGCTAAACAAAAAGCAGCTCATGACAAACCTAGAAAGAATCCAGAAAGCCAACACACTAAGAATTTTAAAAAGAAGTTTGGCGAAGTAAAAAGTTTTAAACAGTCTTTAGATGAAGCTGATGTAAAAGCAGCTCTGAAAAAGAAAGCTGATAAGAGTGGTATGCCTTATGGTATACTTAAAAAAGTATTTGATCGTGGATATGCAGCTTGGAAATCAAGCCATAGACCAGGAACAAATCCAACACAGTGGGGATTAGCAAGAGTTAACTCGTTTGCAACTAAGTCCTCAGGAACATGGGGCAAGGCCGATAAAGACCTAGCTGCAAAAGTAAGAGGATAAAATGAAAACATTTAAAATATTGAGAGAAAGTCTTAACGAAAAGAATACGCTCTTTCCGAAAAGCAAATTTGATGATGATTTAGTTTTAAAAGCAGTTGAACTTGCTCTTAAAATGGGTGGCAATATGACCGGTGCTTATAAAAAAATAGAAGGCATGAAGCGTGGTTTAGGTGATGATAGATATGTATCAAAAGCTTTACAACTAGCTAACGAATCTGTTGACGAGAAAATGTCTGATAAAGATAAGAAAAAACGTTTAGCTTTAATTAAAAAAGCTGTTGCAAGAGTTCAGAAAAAGAATGATGACGCAGCTAAAAAAGATGCTATGAAGATGATGAAGCAAGCAGGGATGTTTGACTAATGAAAACATTTAAACAATTAACAGAAGCTAAATTTAATTCAAAGAAAGAATTAGCAGCAATTAAGAAAATGGATAAAACATTGGAATCAGTATATAAGGACATGAATAAATTACAATATGGT
>JGI24005J15628_10000135_pt1 | contig 49158 bp, 44 predicted proteins | sample LinPmetageLP40_FD_15628 | JGI IMG/M metagenome (IMG submission 15628)
TTTAATGCATTAAAAGCTACTCAGTCAAATAAAGTATATATTCATGAAACCGCTCTTGCATCTACAGACTTAAATCTGGGAATATCTGATAGATATATTGCTCAAGACAGTAACGGAATTGCTAACATCATTATCGGTGCAGTCAAGACTGTAAATGCTGGTGGAAATATTGTTTACGATAGTTTCAATATATTAGATGATGGTGGCGATTCACTTTCAATAAAATATCATTTAGCTGTTCTAAACGTAATTGATCCTGTTGTTATATTGCAAGATAGTTTAGGTGTCTTTAAAGGTCAACTTGTAAAAGATGCAGACTTTACACTTATAGATTCACACCAAATTAGAATTAATAAAGACCTGAAGATTTTACCAGGACTTGTTCACTCTAATGAAGATAATTCAGTAACAGATTCAGCGCATATCGAATTTGGCGATAAGTTTGTTATTAGTGATTTCTCTCCTCATATTGTGAGTAAATCAAATATTGTTGGCGTTACTAATCTTTATGGTCATGTTAATCTAGGCACACAAGCGATGGCAAATTCTGCCTATCCTGGATATAATCATACAGGAAGTAGACTTACTACACATGATAGTTTTGTTGTAAAAGGTGGTATGCTCTTTGAAAGTGATGGTGCTGGCGGAGAAGGCAGAGTACAGTACAACACTAATTTTCATGTCGATTCAGAAAAGACGGTTTTCTTTGGACCACAAATTTCTACATCCACAACGACTATAACTACGCCTGCATTTTCAACATCTGGAGTAGCAGATGTAACAGGACATTATACAGATATAGTTCCTGCAGTAACTAATACAGTTATAGAAAAAGCGCAATTGGGCATGGATTCACATGTTGTAAATGTACTTTCTCTTATGGATAGTGTTTCTATTAAACAACTATGGATGGCACCACAGGGCAACATTTTCTTTGGTCCATATAGAAGTCGTGCTGTACTAAAACAAGATAGTGATGGACTTGGTACACTATTAGGAAAAATAGAATCTGACGGTAGTTATATTGGCACTGTCACTGGCATTGAGCATACATATGACTCTTCCTTTAGACTTACGTTAGATTCTCATATTGTTGAGATTATTGAAAATCCTCCAGTGCCTTCTTTGACATATCAAAAACCAGTCACATTTACAAAAACTAGCAATTACGGCGGCGATGTATTTGTAGACTCAGAAGCTGGATTTCACGTAAGCACGCCAATTTATTACTACCGATATGAAAGTGATGGAACAGGGGCTGGCATTTTAAATACCTGGGGACCTTCTCCATTGGGTTCAAATGTTTATCCTGCAGATCAAAAATATCTCAAATTTCAAAAGCTACAATTAGAAAACTTTCAAACATATATTAGTTCAAACAGTGACGTTCAAAACGTAGTTTATAAAATTGAATCTGATGGTTCTCCAGTATTTGGTGGATCACCTATCTCAGCTACACCAAATGGCATTTTGCACCATGTTCTTAATGCCGACGGTAGTAGAAAGATTAAACAGCTTGCTCTAGATTCTCATATTGTTAGAATTGTAGATTCTGATTATATAGGAGAAAGACTCAATAGTCCTTGGAATTACCTAACTACTACAGACGGTGTATCACCTAGAATATATCACGATGAAGGTGCGGCTATTATTGTTGGTGACCGTACACTTCTAGCATCTGACGATCATAAAACTAAATTTATCATAGACTCTGGAAATGCAGTGTTTATGAGCAATCAAGTATTAGATGACTCAGTGAATGCTCTAAGTGTGGGTACTGTACCATCTCTAGGCGACAAAACTAGAATGATGTGGGTGCCGACAAGAGGTGCTTTCAGAGCAGGTGCTCTAACAGGAACAGCACCAAACGGAGTTAGCATTGCCCAAGCAGACTTATGGAATGATAGTCATATTGGTTATCTATCTGTTGGTATCGGCACAAACACAAATGCAAGCCATTATTCAACTGCACTTGGTTACGGCGCAATTGCTGGACTAACAAAAGATTCTTCAGGTACAAATTCTAGAACACATACTGGTTTCCATAATACATATAATGCAGTATCTATAGGACATACCGTTAGAAGTCTTAGTAATAATTCGATTGCTATTGGTAAAGCTATTGACAACCAAATGGTTATAGCGCAGTCTCCAGGATCTACCGGAAATGCCTGGACTGATAGTAATATGATATCTATCGGATACAATATTGCTAATACTAGATCCAGAAGCACCCTTCTAGGTGCTGATCTAGTGGCAAAAGCTGAAGATACTGTTCTTATAGGTCGTGATATAATACTAAACAATAGTGGACATACTAGAGCAAGAAACGTTACTGCTATAGGTAAAGGTATTAGTACTCCTTCTGGAGCAGGAAGATCCAAAAATACATTATATGTTGGACACGAAATATCTAATGGAGCGACAAGTAACACTGGTAATAATACTTTCATAGGTAAAGATTTAACAATATCAGGAAATACTCATAGTTCTTTCGCTATTGGTAGAAATATTACACTTGCAGGCACAACTTCAGCTGGCATGATAGGCTCAGATATTACTAAAAGTGGCTCAGGTACTGGTACGCTAATTGGTTTTAACGGCGCAGTTAGTAAATCTGGTCTTGCTATAGGTAGATCAGTTTCTTCTGATGCAGGTGTTGCGATTGGTAAAAATGTTGCGTCTACTCATTCATCTGGATCTTCTGGTGTTGCGATTGGTTTTAATGTTAGTGCGGGCCAAAATGCTATTGGTATAGGATTTAGCTTACTGTCGGTAGCTAAAAATTCTACAAATGTTGGTAGAGCTAATATCACTGCAAGAGATGCAGTTTCTCTTGGAAGAGATAATAATTCAGGCTCAAGATATGACGTTACAATCGGTAAAGGAAATGTTACTAGCGGTAGCAATAGTCCATCTATAGCCATGGGTATTAATTCAGTAGCAACAGGACAAACATCTGTTGCGATTGGTCATACAACTAAGTCGCGAGGCAAAAATTCTTTAACTATTGGTAAATCTAATGATACGACTAGTCAAGAATCGATACTTATTGGTGTAAGTAACACGCAATCTCCTAGAACTGTTGTTGTAGGATATTCAAATACTGGTGCTGGATCACATTCTGGTTCAAATAAAAATGATTATGAAATTGTCGTAGGATCATATAACACGGGTAACTCAAGAGCAAATATTTTTGGTACATATAATACTAACAATACTAGAGTTTCAATTTATGGTTCCGAGAATAATAATGCAGCGACTGGATCAGGTAATGATGCTAAAAATGCTTTAATATATGGTAGAGATAATACAATTACTGAAAATAATGGTATTGTTTATGGCTCAGGAAATGAAGTATCTAATAATGCTATAGGCTTTGGTAGAAATGAGGAAGTCACTGCACAGGGTCTTTCATTTGGTACAGGAAATGCTGTAAACTATAATACTGTAAAAACTCCTAACAGAACAATAAGTTCTAAATCTATTGCATTTGGTAGAGATAATGATGTTGATAGAGAAGGCATTGCATTTGGTAGAGATAATACCGCTGACAATAACGGTATAGCATTCGGCAGATCAAGTATAGCAGACTCTTCAGGAATTGCTCTAGGAACAGGAGTTACAGGAAGTGGTGCTGGCGCACTAGCACTCGGTAGCGTTATAACTGTTGGAGGACCCAATACATCTTCAGCACTCAATAGTGTCGGTATTGGTTTGGGAACAGCTTCAAAATCAGTAACTCATGATAACATCTTGTCTATTCAAGGTGGCCAAACTATTATAAGTATTAGTCCATACGATTCAGTGCATTCTATTCCTGCTACAAAAACTCTTAATAGTAGTAATCAAGTAGTAACTGCACCTAACGTCACTGGAAGAGTCAGTGTACCTTATGCATTAGAAGTTAATGGTGATATTAACGTCACTGAAGATTATTATATGCAGGGTATGAGGATGTATAATTACATCCGACAAGTCGCTGCTGATTCTGATTGGATCTTAGATGCTGCCGATTCTGATTATGTAAAGACTGTTGTTACTCAGGAATATTTAAGAGCAACACAAACAGCAGATGAATTTTTCCATAATCATACAGAAGGTCCAGGAGGCAATCTGTATTATAATGGAACTGGTATTGTTGGAATAGGACTTCAGCATACTTTAACATCTAACACTCCAGGTTATAATAGATATAACGCCGCTGCCGGAGGTATTCCTGATACTCCAGTAGTCGATTATAAATTAGATGTTGCAGGTAACGTCAATTTAGAAGGACTAACGTATCACGGCGATGTTATTCTGCCTCTAGTCCAAGACGATGCTGTATATCTAAATCATTATCAAAATCTTTATACAATTAATATTGATGAAGAATCTGCTTCTTTATGGTTTGATTCATTTTATGTTAATGAAAGAGCGAAGTTTGGTATAGGTAATAATAATTACGACTCTTTTGCAGTTATGGATTTGATCGATACTTTCTATATTGATAACAATATTACAAAAGTTTGGCCAGACTCAGCATATGTATTTACGTCCGTAGATAGTCTTGCTACAGATGAATACATTGCATTTAGACCTAGAATACCTATTCCTCAGTATGGAGATTTTCCGAGCATTCCTATTGGATCAAGACTAGGTCAAGCACAATATATTAACCCTGTCGCTGCATTTGAGCCTTTATTTGGTACAAGAGTTGGTATTGGTACAGTAAAATATAATGGTACAAGCTATGGTACTGAAGCAAGTCAAGCACTACAAAATACAGAAGCAGTTCAAGCATTCGGTAACACTCCTGGTTATGACAATTCAGGACTTGCAGTAGCGGGTAAAGTAGTCATTCACGGACCTAATGATCCTTCACTTACTGGCATTCCATCACAACCAGCACTTCAAATTTTCAACGGACATATCTCTATTGACGGTGTTCCCTTAGATTTGTCAAAAACATTTGCAAATGATGGAACATACACAACATATCAATTTACCGATTTTATAGGTGTAGGCAAAACTACACCTACACATCACATTGATGTAAACGGTCGTATTAATGCAGATAGCGGCTTGTATATTGCTGGACAAAATATATTTCAGTTATTAGATTCTGATTTTGTTCAAAGTGCTGTAACCTTTAGTTATCTTAAAGATTTTGCTGGAGTAGATAGTAGTTATATTCAATCTGCAATTGATAGTGCTTATATGACGTTTGTGATCAATGAACCTTATATCAAAGAAATTGTAGATAGTGCTTACATACAAGGTATTGTAGATAGTGCTTACATTTTCAGTGTTGCAGATAGTGGATATATTCAAAGTGTTGTAGATAGTGCTTATATATTAAGTGCAGCGGACAGTGATTATGTATTAAGTGTCGTGGACAGTGATTATGTATTAAGTGCTGCAAATAGTGATTACATTCTAAGCATTGCGGATAGCGGACATATCCTTAGTGCTGCGGATAGTAATTACATTATAAGCGCACTTCAAGCAACCAATAGTATTATTCCAGCAACAACTGAAGTTTATGATATTGGTAGTTCAACTCATAGATTTAAAGATTTATTCCTGAGTGGAACAACAATTAATCTTGGTGGCACCTTAATTAAATCAACAGCTTCTGGAATTAGTGTGACAGATTCTGATGGAATAGCAAGTAGAGTTATAGGTGTAGACTCTAATGCGGTATTACAATTTGTAGATTCTAGTTACGTTAGAGCGAGAGCGGATAGCGGATATATACAGAGTATTGCAGATAGTGCTTACATTTTCAGTGTTGCGGATAGCGGATATATTAGCGGTATAATTGATTCCTCATATGTCAGTTCAAGAGTTACAATTTCGGATAATCGAATTACTTCTGTAATTACAGATTCTTATATAGCAACATCAACTGGAATAGGACTAACAGCCGTTGATTTTGGACAAAATAATATATTATACAATAATACGTTTACAACAGCAACATTACCAAACGCTATAACATATAAAGGCATGGTAGTATTTGATGCTACAGCAAACTTACCAAAAATTGCTGTAGGCGGATCATGGGACGAATTAGCGAGAGCAACAGATATTAGATCGATTGCAGATAGTGCAGCCGCAGCGATAGTTGCATCTGCTCCAGCTGTTTTAGATACTTTGAATGAATTAGCCCAAGCTTTAGGTAACGATGCTGATTTCTCAACTACAATTACAACTAGCATTGCTGAAAAATTACCATTAGCTGGCGGAACTTTGACTGGCGATCTTGATGTTGGTTCGAATAAAATTCTATATTCAAATGTTTATGCTACTGAAGGTGATCTTCCATCAGCAAGTACATATCATGGCATGTTCGCGCACGTTCATGGAACTGGTAAAGGTTATTTTGCACACGCAGGTAATTGGATTCAACTAGTTAGTGCAAATGATATTGATAGTGCTTACATCAATGCAAGAGTTGTAATTCCACCGGCATTCGATAGCGCAGACGTTGTAGGAATTGTTGATAGTGCTTATATTGCGTCAAGAGTTGAAGCTGGTACAGATAGTGCAGCAATCTTGGGTATGATAGATAGTGCTTATATTTCAGCTAGAGTTGAAGCTGGTACAGATAGTGCAGCAATCTTGGGTATGATAGATAGTGCTTATATTTCAGCTAGAGTTTCCGGCGGCGGTGGCAGCGGTGAAGTAGATAGTGCATTTATTTCATCTGTCGCTGCATCCACACTTTCAACTGGATTTGCAGTTTACAAATATAGCGCAACAGCAGGACAAACAGTGTTCTCTGGCAATGATCTGTATAGTAATACTCTATCATTTATGACTGTAGATAATTCACCTATCGTTTACCTGAACGGTGCATTATTAAGATACGGAGATGATTATACAACTGGTGGAACTACAACAACAGTAACTTTAACAAGTGCCGCAAGCCTTGGTGATGAAATTACTATCATGGCATTTAATAATGTTAGTGGTTCTGTGGTATATAATACCACAACTATTAATTCATATACTAAACCACACTTTACTAATTACAAGTTTGAAGCAGATAGCGGTTCTACAACATTCTCAGGTAATGACGTTAACGGAATATCATTAGCGTTTGATTCAGATAGAATTCAAGTATTTAATAATGGTATCAGACTTGTAAATAATGCAGATTATACAGCAGATCCAGTAACAAACGTAATTACAACAACTTACGGATTAGATTCTGGTGATGAACTTATAATCAACGCTCTAACATATAGTGATGTTTTATTTNATGCNGGATTACTTGATAGTGCTGATATTAGATCAATTGCAGCCTCAGGTGTTGCCATATCCGANTTACCTCCAACATCACCTTCGCCCGGTCAAATGTGGTTTGATCCAGAGTTTTTAGAAACTTATGTATATTATACAGACGATGATACATCACAATGGGTAAAAGCAAACCCATCGGGCTTTGGCGCTAATTTCGATAGTAATGTATTTAATCTAATCGACAGTGCTTATATTTCAGCTAGAGTTTCGGGCGGTTCTGGCGCAGATAGTGCAGCGATTATAGGATTAGTTGATAGTGCTTATATTTCGGCTAGAGTTTCGGGCGGTTCTGGCGCAGATAGTGCAGCGATTATAGGATTAGTTGATAGTGCATACGTTGCAGCAAGAACACCAGCATCCACTTCTCCAAATAGTTGGTCTGAAGTAACAAGTACAATAACAGCGACCGCCGGTCAAAGACTTATTCTTGATACTTCAACATCAATAGTTGTAAATCTTCCAGCATCACCAACATTAGGAGATGAGATTAGAATTATAGATGGAACTGGAACAGCAGCAACTAATAACATCACTATAAATAGAAATGGTAATAAGATTGAAGCAAATGATTCTGATTTAACAATTGACGTTAATAGGGCAGCTTTTGGACTTGTATATTATAATGCTGCTAATGGGTGGCTATTTACGGAGAAATAAATGACATTTTATGTTTATGATAGTGTTGCTCAATTAACTAGCGTAGGATCAATTGAAGATGATATTGCTTATGTAAAATCGGATCGAAGTTTCTATCAGTTTTTTAATTTTAGTCTTATAACAGAATATTCTTATGAATTTTCTGGTGCGGATAAGATATTAAAAGGTACTGCATTTTCTGGTTTGCCGGGAGATTCTTTTACTTTAGACTTTTGGATAAAAAAGTCTAAAAATTCTAATAGTAATGTATTCAATTCTTTTATAACTAGAAGTTCTTCTATTACAGATGAAAAATTACACAACATTACTACAGTAGGTTCTCCGACTGCAGTAGAAACGAATTATTATGAAAGCGATCAATCGTCAATATATTTTCCAGATGATGCTGATTTAATTTTAATCAATGATTGCTTTGATAGTTTACCAACATTCGCTCCACATTCATTTGAATATGCTTACTTTAAAAATGGTTCAAACAAAGATGTTACTATGTCAATATATGATAATAGTAACACAAATTCTCTTATTATTGATCGGGATGGATTTATTACTAATGGATCAGCATACACGTTTGACGCTGGAGAAAAATCTATAGATGATAATTCATGGACACATAATGCGTTAGTATTCGATGGATTTGACCATAAATTTTATAAGAATGGGCAACTTTTACCGTCAACTAGAACTACAGATATATTTGATTCTGGAAATATTAACTTAGCTGATATCGACATACAAAAAGATGCCTCATTTTCATTTAAAACAATATTTTCTACAGCTTCGGATAGTTCTACAGTTTTAAATATAGGTGGCGCTTCTAATAATTTAAAACTAAAATCCACGAATTTTGGCCAAAATTTAATACTTACCTTGGGTTCAAATACCGATCCTTTGAGTATTAACTACAACTCTTTATCAAATCACACGGACTCTCACGTAGTATCTCTTGATGTGAGAATTAATCCAGGTAGAATTAGACTTTGGATGGATAGTGAGTTTGTCGGATTTGATTCACAATCAACTCCTTTACTTAATGATAGATGGACTACAGCAAATTTTAGTCCGTTAGTAGAATATACTAATAGTTATCAAGGAACGCTTTTTAGATCACCCACAATGCTAACGCCCGAAACTGGAAATAGAACTGATGGCGCTCAGTTTTATAGTCGGACTATGTTTAGCGGAGAAACATTGAAAGATAATGCTGACGGCACTTTTGACTATTATTATCTTTATCCAGCTGTGAAAAAAATGCATCCAAAGCCATTTAGTCTATATAGTTCATGGGGATCATTTGGACTATTAAAGGGATGGCATCATCAGAGTTGGTCAAGATATAAAAGCTGGGCTACTGTTTTAGGGTATCAAGAGTATCAGGTAGGAAGTAATTTTTTCTCATTTGAAGATTTGGATATAAGATGGAAACCTTCGGGCGCTCCTCATTCTAAAGAAGATAAGGTTTATTATTTTGAGTTCGAAAATAATAAATTTGCTCAAATGAGTAATAATAAAAATTTAAATTTAATAGGAATTTTAACAGACAAAATTAATACTCAATCAAGTACTAGCGGCAATCGTTATTACAATCCGACTCATTTCATGATGGATAAAACAGATCATCCTACAAAGAATCATGGTGGATATCAGATGAGTTTAGGCGACGGTGTAAAAAGAAGCAATTCTCTTTGGGCAAATAATGTTAAAAGTGATATTGCGAATGATACAAAACCTTTTATACTAGGCGGCCAAAGTTCTTTAGACAAATCTACTAGTATTGAATTCATGATTTCTGAACCTGATCAAAGAGTTTTTTATTTTCAAAAAGGAGTTTTTAAAGGAAGTACTCCTTTTCCTACGTCAAACACAAGCGGATTTTTGAGAATTATTTTTCAAAAAGAGTGGTACAAACACGGCAGTAGTCGTAATCATAGTTACGACAGTAGGGCTAATAGGTATAGTTATTATAGCTATGGTACTTCTTTTTATGCTTCTTATTGGGGAACAAACGTCAATAAAGTGAAACTTAGAATTTCTCCGAATACTTGGCAATATAATCCTAATGATACTTTGATAAAGATGGCGGGTAGTTCGGTTATGAAAGACTTAGGATCTTATGGCACACATAAATTCTTAGATTCTTGGAGTGGTAACTTACTATCTGATATTAAATATAACAGGCAACTCTTTTTAGACAAATCTGCTGGAGATACAATTTCAATCTCTCTTGGTGGTAATAATCATTTACCCACAAGTAAAAGTAATAAAAGATACATTCAAGGATTTAATGCAAGTAAGAGTGAGAAACATGGAAATATAGGGACGTCTGTTATTTCGGATTCTTTTACAAAAATAAATGTATTAGCGAAATCTTCAGGTGGAACTATTTTGTCTTACAATACAGACGGTACTTTTATTACAAATAATGGTACAAATAGAAGTGTTGACAATTTGTTGCCCGTAGACTTAGGACTTCAGACTTGGAAATTTTTATCTTTTAGTTATTGCGATACTGATGGTGGCACTTTTGATCTATTCGTTGATGGTATAAAAAATTCAACTCATACTAATTTAGGTCTTTCAATATCCGATTTAAAATTATCTACATTTGAGATAGGTAACAAAGATAGTTGGAATATTACTACAGCCACATATGACAATTCTTTCGGAAATTTCGATCTACATGGACTTCGTTTACAAAATATAGCAAGGCCGTATAATCAAGCAAACTTTAATAATCCTACTCAAGCATATTTGGAGGACGCTAACACTTTACTTCTTACAGCAAATGACAATGATGCAGCAATTTCCGCTGTAGATGTTAGCCCATATTCTGCAGACGAGTTTATATGGAAAAAAGTTAATCAATTACCGATAATTGCTGACAGTATTCCTAGAACTTTATTAAGTACTATCCCTGGAATTCTTAGTGATCACGTAGGAATTAACAATACATTATCTTCTTTCGACTTTGATTCTTCTTACAGAACACAAGCTGGAGATTCTTTTAGTAGGTCTAGCCACTTAGTAAGTTTAAAAGATTCCGATGATGCTGGAAATAAAATCGATTGGAATTATAATATTGTAAGATATTCTAATCCTATATTACAGACAGCACACGATAGTTTTTATAGACAATTCTATGTAAAAGCATATGATCTATCTGAATCTAATGTTGATAAAGAATGTTATATAAATTTTATAGGCAAACACGTAGACTCTGGAAATACATATCCTACTATTAATAGCAGATATCGAACCAATGATAGTTTTTCCTCAAATTTAAGAATTACAATGTCATATTCTGGTGATTTTGGATTACAAGTTTCCGACGTTAGCGATCATCAACTTTATAGATATATAACTTTAGATAGCGTTCCATCAAGTTTCGATTCTTCCACTTTCATATTTGATGCAGTAGGAGATAACTAATGCCCACACAAGACCACGTTTATTGGGATTCTGTAAGTTTTAAATTTTTAAAATATGTAGATAATTCTTATATTACCATAGGCGCAGTAAATGATTTAGTTGATAGTGTGCGAGATACTAATGGACTTTTCAGTTTACATTTTAGAGATAGTTTTGATGTTTCTGTGGACGCACATTCGCCTATTGTATCTCTAGGAAATTTAGATTCTGACAATAATAATATTACATGGACTTTGACTTTAAAAAATAGTTCTCTCCCAGCCATTTCAGGTGCAAAATTTACAGCATCTAAAATAGTTGCTGGTGGACCTGGAATATTTACAATAAGTCCTTCATTGGATTTAACTGATTCCGAAACAGTTAGATTGACTTCACAAACACCAGATTTGTATGAGATTGAAGGTAAAATATCCTCATCTACATCAAATGTTCCAAGAATTAGTGGAATTGATTCATATGATTTTAATTCTTTTACAGCATTATTAGAATGGGATCCATATCAAATAAATGTAGTAGATGCAAATTTTGAAGAAGGATTATCGCTCTTAGCTTTAGGAGCCCCTGATGTAAAATTCAAAAAAAGTTCTAAGTTTATCGTTGATACTCAAGCACAAGATTTTCTTTTCGATAGTTTAGGAAATAATTTATATGTAGCGGCAAATAGCGCAACAATAAAAACCATCAATCAATATCCTATTAGTTCATTTGCTGTAGAAAATGCTTCTGCATCTACAGTTTCTATAGGAAACCTTTCTTTGTCGCCCACTTTAGGTTATTTTGATGGAAAATCAACAAATTCTAGTTATATAAGTGGAATAGAAATAAATGATTCTGAAAATAAATTACTTATAGGCGATAGAGGTCATAATAGAATATATCAATATGATATGGACTCTCCTGGTATGGTATCTTCAGCTAAATTTGTTACTGATTATATAGAAGATATTAAGATCACAGAAACTACTCCTTATCGCAGTACAAATATGAGAGATTTTACTTTAAGTATTGGACCGTATTATTGGAGGTTTCCATACTATAGAATTCCTTTTTGGAGTAGTAGTACTCCAGTTTGGGATAGAACTTTTGACACATATATTAGTAAAGATGGAAAACACTATTACACTATGGATGCAGAAAAAATTAGTCAATGGACTTTATCTAAAGCTAATGATATTTCATCTGCCGTATATGTTAGAGATATGCCTATTTTAACTACTTCATCATACTGGGATAATAATACTGTAAATACATTTTATAGATATTGGCGGCAAAAAGCTGGGATACGAGATATACACACTACTTCTAGAAGAACGCATGTTATATCTAAATCAGGTACTTGGAATGGTAATCCTACAGATATAACTGAAAGAGCGGGATATCCACACATTGTAAAAACAGGACAACATCCTATATATTTTTACATAGTGTATTATGTACAATCAACCAAGTTTATTCATACTACATTTCCTCAATGTTTTACTATGAGTGATGACGGTACAAAGCTTTTTATTACTTGGGGAATTGCTTATAGTAGAGGTTATATCACAACATACGATTTAACGATTCCATTTGACATATCTACAGCTTCAGAATTAGAAACTGTGGAACATGCGATAGGTTCAAAAACTTCTAGTGCATATGATGTTACTCAACCTAAAATAGAAGGCGTGCAGTCAATTCAATTTAATAGTAGCGGAGATAAAGTAACTTTGTGGGATAATAATACCCAAAGAGCATATCAATACAATGTACCTACTGCATACACTCTTTCTTCTATTAGTATGCCGGATAATTTTTTAGATACTGTTCTTGATCCTGTGGAATCCATTTCTCCAATAATATCTATGACACCTATAGCAAAATACTTTAGGTTTAATAATAACGGAACAAAATTTTATGTCTCTAATGATCTAACTATGAAACAGTACTCTATGTCTACAGCATATGATTTAGGGACTGCAGTATTCGATACTGAATATGCTTCATTAAATACTAATAGTTATGGAAATTTTAATTTAAATGATAGTGAAAATAAAATATTCAGTGCTGAAGAATATAAAATAACTCAATATTCTTTAACAGCTTCTTCCTCGGCAAATAACGATAGTGCAGATTTATCTTCTAGATATCTTAGTGTTAATACTATTAAATTTAAAGATTTAGATAGTGCAGTTCCTAGTAACTCTTTGACAGACGTTATTTTAAATTCTCAAGGCACTAAAATGTACGTTTCTGAAAATAATAATGACAATATTCATCTATATCTTCTTTCGGATTCAAATATAGTTTCTAGTGCAGTCTATGAATCTACCTTTACGGCAACATCAAGTGCTAGTTTACAGGGAATATATCTTACTCCAACGGAAGATAAAATCTTAGGAATAGATTTAGCCGGATTCATTAGAGAATATGATATACATGAATCATATTTTGCACAAACTTCATGGAATACTAACGAGTTTAAAGTGACAGGCAATTTCGTATCTGATACTACAGATATTAAATTTCATCCAGATGGAAGCAAATTTGTGACATTGGGTAAAAGTGGTGGAGATTATTCATTCGATCTATATACAACTAAGAATAATTTCATTATCAAACCTATATAAATAACACTAAAGAACATCTAATGAGGAAATCTAATGTCTGCTAATCATCCCAGTACAAGAGACCAATTGATCGAATATTGTCTGAGAAAGTTAGGTCAGCCAGTCATTGAGGTTAATGTTGCTCAAGAACAATTAGAAGATAGAATCGATGACGCTTTAGCATATTTTCAAGAGTTTAATTCAGATGCTACTCTTAGAACTTTTCTAAAACATTTAGTTACATCAACGGACGTCACAAATAAATATATTCCTGTAGATTCTAGTATTCATATAGTAAAAAAATTATTTCCTGTAATTACATCTGGAAATAGTATGAATTTCTTTGATGTTAAGTATCAAATGATGTTAAACGATGTTGCTGATATGGGCAGCTTTATAGGCGATTTGATGTATTACGATCAAATGCAACAACATCTATCATTAATCGATCAAAAGTTGAATGGAATACCTCAAGTAAACTTTTCAAGAATGCAAAATAGATTGCATATTCATGGCGAATGGTCAGATGGCGATATTGAAGTTGGCGATTATCTTGTTATGGAAGTTTTTCAGATAATTGATCCTGATACTCATACAAATGTTTACAACGATAGATTTTTAAAAGAATATGCTACCGCACTAATTAAAAAGCAGTGGGGTTCTAATCTTATCAAGTTTGAAGGCATGGTTATGCCTGGAGGCGTTATGTTGAATGGTAGACAGATATATGACGATGCTGTTGCAGAAATCAGCGAACTAGAAGAAAAGGTAAGACTAGAACACGAAATGCCTGCAGATTTCTTTATGGGATAATTAGATAATGGCAACTAATATATACTTTTCTCATAAAGTACAAAGCGAAACGACACTCTATGAAGATATAATCATAGAGTCTCTGAAGATGTATGGTCAAGACGTTTACTATTTGCCCCGTACAATGGTAAATGAAAATAAAGTTTTTGGAGAAGATGTTCCATCAATTTTTAATTCTTCATATAAGATAGAAATGTATATTGAAAACATTGAGGGCTTTGATGGTGAAGGCGATCTTTTTACAAAGTTTGGAGTTGAAATTAGAGATGCTGCAACATTTGTAGTTTCGCGTAGGCGTTGGACTGGCTTAGTAAGTCAACAAAGTAATGATATTTCTCAGATCGAAAGACCCGCTGAAGGTGATCTGATATATTTACCATTATCAAATTCGATGTTTCAAATAATGCATGTTGAACATGAATCTCCTTTCTATGCGTTGAAAAATTTGCCCACTTATCAATTGCGATGTGAACTATTTGAATATAATGACGAAAACTTTGAAACTTCTAATGAGGAAATAAACAAGATTGAACGTGACGGATCTTATACTTACGAACTTACTGTTGATCAACCCAGAGCAGGTGCAGCCACAGTTATTATTGGTGATTTATAATGAGTAGTATTCGTGCAGTAAATATAACAGATTTCGGTAATCTATATGATAGTGCTCCAGCTATATCAATAACATTACCGCCATTCACAGCCACACATGCTGTAGCTTCTCCTGTAATGACGGGTGATGGAAGTATAGATTCAATTCATGTGTCTGTAAAAGGAAGAGGATATCTTGTAACTCCCAATGTTTTAGTATCTGGAATAACAGATTCAAGTGGAAAACAAGCAACGGCATCTTTACTTTACGATTCTATTAATGATAGAGTTTCGTCTATATCTTTAGTAGATTCTGGAAAATTTTATAATCTAGTTCCTGCTGTAATTTTTTCTTCGCCAGACTCTGGAATTATTTCTGCAGCGGCAACAGCAACTATAGAATCTGGACAAGTGACAAGTTTAACTTTAACAAATCAAGGTGCTGGATATTATAATTCACCCACAATAACATTATCTGCTCCTACAGATGACCCTAATAATTACCGAGCATTTGCTGAAGCTATAATGGATAGTGATGATGACAATAATAGCATTTCTCATATTAGAATGCTCACTAATGGTAAATTTTATACTGGTCAAGCCACAGCAACTGTAGACTCATCTACAGGAACAGCAGCACATTTTTCGGCATCTCTTACTGCAATTTTAAATTTTGAAACTAAAAAAATATTAAGAATTGATATTGATAGTGCGGGAAAATATTATGATTCAGCTACTCCTCCAGTTATTACCTTAGCACCTCCACCATCTAGAAGATTTGATGTTGGAGAAAAAGTTACTCAAGTAGTGGGAAATACAATAATGCATGGAGAAGTTTCTCACTATAATTCAGATACTCGCATAATATCTGTTATTCATGCAGGAGCAGCGGACGGTACATTTAAACAATTTACACCCGATGCAGATTCAAGTAAATTTCTTGTGGGTTCAACACATGGAAATAAATTTGAAATTTTATCCGTATCAGAAACTAATAAAATTTCGGAAATTGAACAGAACGAAGATTTTTCAGCAACTACAACAAATGTTTTATTGGACTTTTTAGATTTCTCTGAGACTAATCCATTCGGCGATCCGGGAGATTAATCATGCTAGAATATTTTTACCACGAAAGAATTAGAAAGTCCGTAGCTATCTTTGGAACAATGTTCAATGACATAATGGTTTTGAGGAAGCGTAGTGATGGTAGAGTAATCAGCCAAATAAAAGTACCACTCTCATACGCTCCTAAAGAAAAATATCTTGCGAGAATTAGATCAAATCCAGACTTAGATACTGATACTAAAGTGGCTTTAAAGTTACCTAGAATGTCTTTCGAAATTACATCTTTACAGTACAATACAGAACGAAAATTGCCTAAGATGAACCAATTTTCCAATACTGCTACGTCTACAACAAAGAATAAATTTTTTACGCCAGCGCCATATGACATTTCATTTCAATTAAATATTTACGCAAAAACGCAAGACGATGCACTTCAGATAGTTGAACAGATAATACCATACTTTAATCCTCATTATACAATAACAATGAAACCTTTTGCTACACTTGCTAGTAGTATAAAAGAAGATGTTCCTATTACACTAACTAGTGTAAACTTTTCCGATGATTTTGAAGGATCATTAGAACAAAGGCGAACTATAATTTATACTTTAGATTTTACAATGCTTGCAAATTTTTATGGTCCTATTAACAGCGGCAAGATCGTTAGAAAAACGATAACGGATGTTCATAATCAAATTTTAGGTGATTCTAGTGATCCTCAACTTGCTCAATATACGATAGATCCTAATCCATTAGGAATAAGTCCGCCTACTGGAGATAGTGATTTTGGTTTTACTCAAACTATAACAGAAAATTTTGATAGTGCATAGGAAAGAATAATGAGTGATTCAGATAATGTAAAAAGCGATTTAGAGTTTTCAAGAGATACTTATTATGATCTTATTAATAAAGGTCAAGAATCTCTAAGTGAAATGATGAATATAGCCTCAGCCCTAGAGCATCCTAGAGCATTTGAAGTTGTAGCAACTCTCATAAAAAATGTCTCGGATGTTAATGACAAATTGCTTGACTTACATAAGAAAAAAAATGATCTTAAAGGACAAAGCAAAGCAAAACAAATTGAAGGTAATACAACTAACAATAATTTATTTGTTGGATCTACGGTAGAACTTCAAAGAATGTTACAGAATATTGATGATCCCAAAGTGATTGATACTACAGATGATATTAAATGAAAAAGAAAGCTATTTAGGTAATCCCAATGTAAAACGTGATGGGATTGCACAACAATGGCAACAAAGTGAGGTGAAAGAATATGCGAAATGCATGAAAGATCCTGCTTATTTTGCTAAAACTTATTGCAAAATTATATCTCTTGACAAAGGTCTTGTCAACTTTAAATTATATCCATATCAAGAAAAAATGTTCAAAAATTTTAACGACAACAGATTTTCTATTGTATTGGCATGTAGACAGTCCGGTAAATCTATTTCTTCATGTGCTTATCTACTTTGGTTTGCATTATTCCATAGTGAACAAACTATTGCCGTTATGGCAAACAAAGGCGCAACTGCAAGAGAAATGCTTAATCGTGTAACACTCATGCTTGAAGGATTACCATTCTTCTTACAACCAGGATGTAAAGCCCTTAATAAAGGATCTATTGAATTTAGCAATAATTCTAGAATTGTAGCCGCGGCTACATCAGGATCATCAATTCGTGGTATGTCCGTTAATCTTCTATACCTTGACGAGTTTGCATTTGTAGAAAATGCAGCAACATTTTATACATCAACTTATCCAGTTGTTTCAAGTGGTAGAACAACAAAAGTAATAATAACTTCAACTGCGAATGGTGTTGGCAATATTTTTCATAAAATATGGGAAGGCGCCGTTCAAAAAACTAACGAATACGTTCCTTTTCGTGTTGATTGGTGGGATGTTCCTGGTAGAGATGATAATTGGAAAAAAGAAACTATATCAAATACATCTCAACTACAGTTTGACCAAGAGTTTGGTAACACTTTTATGGGTACAGGAAACACGCTCATTGATGCTGAATGTCTTTTAAAATTAAAAGCTAAAGAGCCTATTAGACGAATTGATAAAGATAATGTATTAATTTATAAAGAACCTCTACCAGATAGTTCATATGTATGTTTAGTAGATGTTGCTAAAGGTAGAGGCCAAGATTATTCTACATTTAATATAATTGATGTTACTAATGGTAATTCTATAGAACAAGTTTTGGTTTACAGATGTAATACAATATCTCCATTGTTATTTCCTAATATAATTGAAAAATATGCAAAGTCATACAATAACGCTACAATTGTTGTAGAATCTAATGACGCAGGAATGGTAGTGTGTAATGGATTGTATCATGATTTAGAATATGAGAATATGTATGTAGAATCTTTAGTGAAAGCCGATGCTATTGGAATTAATATGAATAGAAAAGTCAAAAGAATTGGATGTTCGGCATTTAAAGATTTAATAGAAACAGATAAAATAAAAATACATGACGAACAAACTATTTTAGAAATATCTACATTTGAAGCTAGAGGTAATTCATGGCAAGCAACTGATGGAAATAATGATGATCTTGTAATGAATTTTATTTTATTTGGATATTATGTGGGAACTTCGGATTTTCAGGCACTTACAGATATCAATATTAAAGATTTAATGTTCTCTCAAAGAATGCAAGAGATTGAAAATGATATGTTACCTTTTGGATTTATAGAAGATGGACAAACTGAAGTCGAAACAACACCAATGGATGACGGTTGGCAAATTAGGCAAGCAGAACATTGGGATGGATGGTAAAAATAAAATCTTATAAATATCAGTAATTGAATATAATCGTATTATGATAACATATAATTCTATACTTGGAAAAGGAAATAGACATGGCGTTATTCTCACCATCAGAGTCTCCTGCTGTAGTTGTAAAAGAAGTTGATCTAACCAATGGCGTTGCCAATGTGCCCTCCTCAACAGGGGCTTTAGTCGGCGATTTTAGTTGGGGTCCTTGTGATGAGCCAACTCTTGTAAACAACGAAGCAAAACTTGTGGGTACATTTGGAGCACCTACAACATCGAACACGACCGACTTTCATTCGGCATCTTACTATCTTAGATATTCAGACGATCTTTATATTGTCCGCGAATATACCGCATCGGCAAAAAATGCATATGATTCCGACGCATCAAGCGTACCACTTGTAACTAATAGAAAAGATTGGGATAATCAAAATATTTCAACTGGAGCAGATTCACATACTTTCGTTGCAAAGTATCCAGGAGAACTTGGAAGTTCTTTGATGATTTCTGTATCTGGTGCAGGTGATGCAGGATATTCTTCTTGGCCTTACAAAGCATTTTTTGATGGTCCACCACAAACATCAGCTTGGGCAGCGAACTTAGATTCGCCAGCTGCAACTCAAATCAATAGCACTATAAAAGATGAAGCGCACGTTGTTGTTATTGATCAAGACGGAAAATTCACGGGAACTCAAGGAACAATTCTTGAAACTTTCCCATATGTTTCCATGGCACCCGGTGCAAAGACTACTGACGGTACTTCTAGTCATATTCGAAGTGTAGTTAATAACGGTTCTAGATACGTTTGGATGGCAGGATTTGCAGGAAAGTTTGGCGCTGAAGCAGGTACAGCACTTACCACTACTAGTAACTACACAACAGGATTTACAGCAGATGTTAATATCTCTCTTGTAGGAGGTGTAAATTCAGGAACACTCGGTACAGCAGATTATGCAACAGGATTTGATCACTTTGAAGATCCTAATGCATTATCTATAGATTTCATGATTGCGCCTGGTGTACCAAGTAGTGCAGATCAAACCACTATTGTTAATGATCTAGTATCAACTGCACAATCGATTAGAAAAGATTGTATGGTAATCACTTCACCTAATAGATCAGCAGTAGTAGGAGCAGCAACTCCGGTTGCTACAACTTTAACTGCAGTCGCAGGATTTACACGTAGTTCTTATCTTGCGGTAGATAATAATTATCTTAAAGTCTATGACAAATATAATGATCAGTATATTAGAATTCCAGCGGCATCTTCTACAGCTGGACTAATGGCAGCAACAGATAATAACTTTGCGCCTTGGTTCTCTCCCGCAGGAACTCGCAGAGGACAATATTTTGGCGTCACAAGCCTTGAGCATTCTCCTAACAAGTCAGAAAGAGACCAACTTTATCAAGCTGGAATCAATCCGATTTCTAATATTCCAGGTCAAGGAATTTTGTTGTATGGTGATAAGACTCACCTCGCAAGACCTTCCGCATTTGATCGAATTAATGTTAGAAGATTGTTCCTTGTACTTGAAAGAGCAATTTCTGCCGCAGCGCAAAACATTCTATTTGAATTTAATGATGAATTTACGAGAGCCGAATTTGTTAATGTTATCGAACCTCTTCTGAGGGACGTGAAAGGTAGACGTGGTATTACAGACTTTAAACTTGTCTGTGATGAAACTAATAACACACCTTTGATAATCGATACAAACCAATTTATCGCAACTCTATTCATTAAACCAGCAAGATCCATCAACTTTATTACTCTTAACTTTACAGCAGTTCGTACTGGTGTAGCGTTTGAGGAAGTTGTTGGAACATTGTCATAAGAGAGTATAGGAGATAAAAAAATGGCTATCTTAGGCGTAGACGATTTTAAAGCAAAACTAAGAGGTGGGGGCGCCCGCGCCAATCTCTTTAAAGCGACTATCAACTTTCCAGACTATGCTGCTGGTGACGTTGAACTAACATCTTTCATGTGTAGATCGGGACAACTACCTTCGTCCACAGTCTCACCTATTGCTGTACCATTTAGAGGTCGAGTACTTCAAATGGCGGGTGATAGATCATTTGAGCCTTGGTCAGTAACTATCATCAATGATACTGACTTTGGCACAAGAAACGCTTTAGAGCGTTGGTCAAATGGTATGAATTCTCATAGTGCAAATACAGGTATTGTTAATCCTTCACTGTATCAAGCTGATCTTTTCATTGAACAACTAGATAGAGATGGTACTCCTATAAAGAAATATAATTTCCGAGGATGCTTCCCTACAACTGTGGGTTCTATTGAAATGGCTTATGACGCAAACGATCAGATTGAAGAATTTAGTTGCGAATTTGCAATTCAATACTGGGAAAGTGATACCACTAACTAGTGTATAAATACTATTTGAAAAGGTGAGGGGCTTCGGCTCCTCACCAAATTATAATTATTAGGAAAACATATGGCTGACAATACTCTAAAACTTTTTGGTTTTGAATTTAAAAGAACCAAAAAAGATGAAGGACAAGAAAAACTAAAATCTGTAATTGCTCCAAAGAGCGATGACGGAGCAGGTTATATTACTGCATCTGGAAGCCATTTTGGACAATATATTGATATTGATGGAGATAACGCAAAAGATAATGTTACTCTTATTCAAAAATACCGAGGCATATCGATACATCCTGAAGTCGATATGGCTATTGAGGACATAGTAAACGAAGCAATTGTAAATAATGGCGATGATGATACTATAAAATTGAATACGGATGAAATAGAAGCGCCTGATAATATTAAAAAGCAAATCCAAGAAGAATTTAAGCATGTTCTTTCGTTATTTGATGCAACAGAACATGCACACGACTTATTTAAAAGATGGTATATTGATGGTAGAATTTATCATCATATTCTAGTAGACGAAAATAACGAAAAGGCTGGAATACAAGAATTGAGATTCATAGACTCGATTAAGATAAGAAAAGTAAAGGAAGTCAAGACTAAAAAAGATCAAGAAACTAATGCTGATATAATCGACACAGTAAAAGAATATTTTATATATCAAGATAAAGTAGGTAAAACTTCTCCTGGAGCAATGACCACAAAAGGTATAAAATTTAGTACAGATGCTATTAGTTATGTGACAAGTGGCCTTTTAGATGAAACGAGAAAAAAAGTTGTTTCTCATTTACATAAATGTATTAAGCCTGTCAATCAATTAAGAATGATGGAAGACTCTCTGGTTATTTACAGATTGAGTCGTGCGCCAGAACGTAGAATTTTTTATGTTGATGTTGGTAACTTACCAAAAGGTAAAGCAGAAGAATACATGAAAAATATTATGACCAAATATCGTAACAAACTAGTTTACGATGCTAGTACTGGTGAATTGCGTGATGATCGTAAACATATGTCAATGCTTGAAGATTTTTGGTTGCCACGCAGAGAGGGTGGTAGAGGAACTGAAGTAACAACACTTCCAGGCGGTGATAATTTAGGTCAGATTGATGATATTATTTATTTTCAAAAACGTCTTTATCGTGCATTGAATGTACCTCTCAATAGACTAGAGCAAGAATCTCAGTTTTCTATGGGCAGAGGAAATGAAGTAAGCAGAGAAGAAATAAAATTTCAAAAATTTATTGATAGATTGCGTAAAAAGTTTGGCATGGTATTTTTGAATGTACTTCAAAAGCAATTGATTTTAAAAAGAATTTGTACTCAAGATGATTGGGATGAGTGGAAAACAGAAATTAAAATTGATTATGCGAGAGACAATTATTTTGCTGAATTAAAAGATTCTGAAATATTGCGTGAAAGATTACAAACTTTAGAACTAATGACACAATATGTAGGAGATTATTTCTCAAAGACATTTATTTTGAAAAATGTTTTAAAGTATAATGAAGATGAAATAGATGATATGAAAAAAGAGATAGAACAGGAAATAAAAGATGGTGATATTCCTGACCCGAATGATAATGAGGAAGAAAATTAAAGGATATAGGCCATGAGAGATATTCTTAATTATATAGCCTATCCTAGCGGACAGTCTTTCACTACAGATTTAAGAGATAATATTAGCTTAACTTTTCCTTCTGGAACAACTAATATTTCTGTATCTATTGAACTAGAATTTGATACATTCTATAATCTATTTCGTGCATGGAAACCTGTAGAAGTAAATGGTGTAAATGTAGAAAATAGTTATCCTTTCTTCAAAAGTGGATTATTTCTTTGGGAAATAACAACTGATTTAGTAATTTCTCCTAATACAACATCTTTTGTAATACAAACTTATGGTACTCAAAATGCTGCCGCACTAGGATCTGAGATTTGGACTATAGTAGGTCAACCTACATATACCAATCTAACATATAATATTGAAGGTACTGTAGTTGATAATATAGTTGACAGTGGATCTCAGACTGTAACAGAACAAAGTCAAGATAGCTTCTATATTCCTCCAGTATCCCAATCTTTTGATTCTGGTGTTATAGGATCATTTGGCTCTCTTGTTGCGGATAGTGCCACACTTTCTGCATTATTCTCAATAGCGGGTAGTGTTACTAATCTTGTTACAGATAGTGCTAAGATTAATTTTATTAGCGGAAAAGGATTGATTTATGATTCTGGTATTATAAATCAATTCCATTCTGAAAGTGCTACTATTATTAATCTAGAAACTAATACAATCAACAACATTACTCTAACTTCAAATAAAGCTAATATTGTAGAAGCAACAGGATTGACTTCTAGATTTCATCAACATATAAGCGATAAAATAACACTTGATAAGTCTATAAGAGTAGGTCGATATTTTCTAGATGCTGGAATATATGATAGCTTCAATGGAAGGGCTATTGGTGCTAACTTAGATGCTTTAGTTGCAGATAATTTTGGAGGTTTTTATTATTTAAAAGATGACTCCCAAGAAGCACATTTAAAATATGATGAAGTCGATAAGAAGTGGTCATTTTATCCAAATTTATTATTGAACGATATTGATAGTGATGGCATCAGAGACAGTGAAGTTATAGATAAAACGCCTTTAGGTAAAGGTGAAACAGGACAATTTTTATTTTACTCAGATAATGAATATGGTTGGGATTATCCTGTTTTAGAAGGAAAATATGCTTATGATAGTTTTGACCTTAATAAGCAGTTAAATAGAATACCTGATCCAATAGGACTTATAAAAGAAAAAGAAATGACTAAGTACTCATATTTTAGTCATAGTTACAAAACATTTAATCAGTTTGATGCTTCACATTCGGATTATACTAATCTAAATAAGTCAACTCAAAATAATTTTTATCCTAATGTTAATAGTTATGTAAACTACGTTGACGCTACAAAATCTTTTGACACAATCAATATAGACAGCCACAGAACTGCTACGGATTCAGAAGATATATACTTGAAGAATAGTTTTAATGGAGTTTTATCTCCTAAATCTAGTAATAGATTCACACTATCAGCCAAAGTATCTGCTACAGATAGCTTCAATCAAGCAGGTGCAATAGTTCTTATTGGAGCACATGTTGAAGATGCCGGTAAAGATCATACTTTGTCTTTAGTGAGAACCGTAAGTTCCAGTTATCCTTCAGGTCTAGATTCAGATCAGGTTGCGGTAGGCGACTCTTATAATTTATTTTCTTATGGCATATATTATAATTATTATCAGAGCGACCAAGTTTTAATAGGTAGAGAGCAAGAACCTGGTGTAATATCTAATCTTAATAGAAGTTGGGAAAATACTGGCTATTCTAAACTTTTTATTGAAAAGAATGAAAAATATATTAAATTTATGGCTTCTGACTGGAACGATAGTGTTCCATTAGCAGAGCATATAGTTTCGTTTAATTTTGACGATCAAAATGCAACTTGGTCAGATTTAGTAGACCTTAGCATTTTTAATGAGGAAGTAGGACATGGGTTCGGCTTTCATCATGTATCAAATGCAAAAATAACAGATATAAGATATAGATCCGCAAACGATGCTGAATTTGGTACAGACGAAAATACTGTAATCGATTTATACAATAGAAATACTCACCTGTGGTACGATAGTTTCAAAGCTGCAGCTTTTGGTAAAACTAGAGGATATCATAAAGTTGACGTTGACTCTTTTGGCGTCAACATTATGAAAAAAAATATACCAGAAGGTAGATTTTATTGGAATAGATATTTAGATAAAGTTTGGTGGCAATCTGGAACAGGTGCAGACAATACATTTATGTTAAGTAATATTCTTGATGATACTAAACTACCTTTAGGGGAATATTTAGAAATTACAGCTGGTTCTACTACACCAGCACAAAACAGGCGTTTAGTTAAAAATCGAGTGCCGTTGCAAAGAATAAATTCTAATTTTGGCGTAACTCAAAGCGGAATAACAGTTAGCGTATTTCAAATGTCAGAAGATCCAGATGAAGAATCTGCATTAATTTCTACGGATAATTATTCTACTTACTTTAATACTACAAATTCTAATGCATTTGCAGCGAAGTTAAACAGTTTAAGAACAGGCGGAGAAAGAGTTGTTGTTTTAACTTCTTATGGAAATTGGTGGACAGATAATACAACCGTTAGAGATGCCGCAAAGGCTCAAGGATTAAGTAAACTTTGGGCAACTTGCGGAGGACCAGAGTCTCTTGCTAATCAACCATATGCTGCCATATACATGACTGGAACAACTCAAAAAGTATATGAAACGACAGAAACTAATAATGGAACAATATCTCCTACAATATATTCCATTCTAAGGGACGGTGAATTTTTTGTATTGAACGGAACTGCAAATGTAAGCGCAAATTTATCTGGGCCTCATGGAAATATAGAAGCTGAAATTGACGGAAACAATCGACTTACACTAACTAATGGAATAATTACAAGTTTAGGAACTCCTAAAAATCTTGTAGACTTAGACTATGATGAACCCACAGATAGAAATAATAATATTTTAATACAGTCTCATAGTTCTATTCATAATCTCATAGATGCTTCGGATTCTGGAACAGATAATCATTGGTCTATTCAGAAAAATTTGGATCCATATAATGATACTGTTAGTAATACTACAGGAATATTCAAAGTATCTGAAAATGGTGATGTTGATATTACAGGATCACTCACTACAATAACAACAGACAATATGATTGAAGGTACAAATAATATATTTTTCACTGATAGTAGAGCGATAGCGGCATTATCAGTTATTAACGACTCTCCAACAGGCGGTGTTGCTACACTAGCTTATAACGATAGCGGAGTCTTTACTTTTACGCCAGCAGCAACATTATCAGTTATTAACGACTCTCCAACAGGTAGTGTTGCTACACTAGCTTACAACGATAGCGGAATCTTTACTTTTACACCGGCATTTCTAGGAACTGTGAGTTTGGGTGGAACAGCTCCAATTTTACCTGCAGACGGCACTGCTTGGTTTGATGATGTTACAACTGGAGAAATGTTTGTATATAGTGATAGTGCATCAAATTGGATACAAGTTACTGGATCGATCACTTCTTTTTCAGCTATAAGTGGAACACCACCGACTGCACCTTTAGATGGTACTTTTTGGTTTGACGATGTAACAGACGGAGAACTGTTCATTTATAGTGATAGCGCGTCAAATTGGATACAAGTTACTGGATCAATCACTTCTTTTTCAACAATAGGCGCAACGCCTCCAGCTGCACCTTTAAATGGTACTTTTTGGTTTGATGATAGCGCAACTGGAGAACTGTTTATTTATAGTAATGAGGCATCAAATTGGATACAGGTTACTGGTGTAGTCGCTAATGTAGCATTTTCTAATTTAACAAGTACTCCAACTACCTTAGCAGGCTATGGAATTACTGATGCTGCAAGTTCATCAAGTGCATCAGTTCCTGCCGGCACAGTAATTTATCACGCAGCTAATACTGCCCCTACGAATTTCATAAAAGCTAATGGTGCTGCTATATCAAGAACAACTTATGCTGATTTGTTTGCAGCTATTGGAACGACATTTGGTACAGGTGATGGGTCTACTACATTTAATGTCCCAGACCTTCGTGGTGAGTTTATGCGGGGCTGGGATGACACACGTGGTATTGATGGTAGCAGGGCATTTGGTTCGACGCAAGCTGATCAGATGGAGCAGCACAATCACATTCAATCAAACTACTCACTTCACCAAGGATTCGGTGGCGGGACTGGCGGCGTAGTTGTTCGAAGCCCTGCAGACGTCCAGTACGGCAATCTTTCCACCATTTTGGGCAATAGGGGCGGCACAAGCAACAGCAGCGAGAATCGACCCCGCAACGTAGCATTGTTGGCTTGCATTAAATATTAAGGAGACACATGTATGAACGTATATCAAACTGACATTAATGGTGTCTACTTAGGCACAACAACAGCAGACCAAGACCCTTTAGATAACACTAATTGGCTCATTCCAGCAGGTTGTGTAGAGACTGCACCTCCAACAATAACCGACAGCCAGCTTGCAAAATGGGGTGGTACAGAGTGGGTTGTAGAAGATATTCCTACTGTGGAGCCTGACCCAGAACCTGAGCCTATCGCACCAGAAGTTTCAGCCCGTAGAAAACGTGACGGACTATTGATGACCTCAGATTGGACACAAGTTAATGACTCTCCTGTAGATAAGTCTGCATGGGCAACATATAGACAACTTTTACGAGAGGTACCAAGTCAAGCAGAATTCCCAAACACAATTGTATGGCCTACTAAACCCGTATAGAGTATGCATAATCAGGAGAAAAAAGAATGCCATATCCATTAAACCCGACAACTGGTGATGAATATATTTTAGGATCAAAAACTTGGAAATACAATGGTTCGCGCTGGGTAAAATTAGGACTTTCACAAACTGTATCTGCAGATGTAGCATTCTCCGATTTAACAAGTAAGCCTTCTACATTAGCTGGCTATGGAATTACAGATGGGGCAACATCAGTTCCAGCTGGTATGATTATGCCTCACACTACCGCAACCGAGCCAGCGGGTTGGCTTGAATGTGATGGCGCCGCTGTTAGTCGCAGCACTTACTCCGCTTTGTTTGCAGTTATATCAGATGATTATGGCGCAGGAGACGGGTCAACAACTTTTAACTTGCCAGATCTCAGAGGAGAATTTATCAGAGGTTTCGCAAACAGCTCCGCTAACGATGCAGACAGGGCGGGCCGTACCAATCGTGGAGATGGCACTACAGGCGATGTAGTTGGTTCTAAACAGTCCGATGCTATTCGTAATATGACAGGTGCTTACGGTTCAATTGTTGGTTGGCACACTAGCAGTTACTCAGTTAGCGGTGTATATTTTACAGGCTCATCGGGTAGTTACATAACTAATGGGTCATATGGTTCTGGTGGACACGTTCACTTTAACGCTAGTAGACAGGTTCCTACAGGCTCGGATAATAGACCTACTAACGTACAAATGATGTACTGCATTAAAATATAGGAAATATAATGACAAAAATTCTTCATTTTGTATCTGGTTTACCTAGATCATGTTCTACACTCTTGTGTAATCTTTTAGCTCAGAATCCAAGAATACATGCAAGTCCTACAAGTGCATTGCATGAAATAGGGTACATGTCTCGTCACATATTTCAGTCTGAAGAGGCTTCTTTTGTTGACAAAGAAAGTGTACTAAAACCTATGTACTTAGATTATGTTAGAGGTGGATGTGCAAATGCTTATAACAGTCTAACAAATCGTCCAGTAGTAGTAGATAAACACCGTTCTTGGATTGGGCACTCAGATCAACTGTTTCAATTGTGGCCAGAAGCGAAGGTGATTGTTCCAATCAGAGATATTAGAGGTGTAATTTCTAGTATGGAGAAAAAAAGAAGAAAGCATCCTGAGTTTTTAAACCCTATAGAATTACAAAATCCTTATAATTGGACAACAATTGAAAAGCGTGTTCAAAGTTGGTTAGGCAATACACCTGTTGGTATTGCTATTGATAGATTGCTTGATGCTTCTACAAGATTTAGTGATAGAATAATGTTCGTACATGCAGAAGAATTGACAAGTAATCCTCAAGAAACGATGAACAAAATTTGGAATTATCTAGGAGAACAACCTTTTAATCACGATACTAAAAATGTGTTGCAGTATACTAAAGAAATTGATGCTGGTTTTCCTTACGGTGATCATGTTATTAAGCAAGAGATAGAGCCTTTAGAAAAGGACTGGAATAAAATTTTAGGAGCTAATATATCAGAAATGATAAATCAAGAGTTTAAATGGATAAACGATCTGTAGCAAATAGGAGACACTATGACGAATCTATATAATTACGATAAAAATACTAAAGAGTATATCAATACTACTATAGCAAAACCTGATCCCATAGATGGTATTGATCGTATTCCTGCTAACGCTACTACGGTTGCCCCTATGACTGTAGCTGAAGATCGATTGGCTTGTTGGGATGGCACTAATTGGGTTGCTAAAGAAGATCATCGCGGAAAAGATTTTTGGACTAGTGGCCTTCAGATAGAACCTGAAACTGTTAATTGGATTGGACCTATGCCAGCTGATAAATTTTTAACTAAACCTGCTTTAACGGATGCAGAGGCTTCAGCAGACATTCGCTTTAGACGTGATATGCGTTTGAATACCTCAGACAAAAATGCTCTCCCTGACCGTATTACAGACGCTTGGATTGCGTATAGACAGGAATTAAGGGATGTCCCAAAACAAGCAGGGTTTCCTCACAATATAACATGGCCCACTAAACCCGAATAGAATATGCGTAATCAGGAGAAACGAGAATGTCTATTACAATTACACAAGTGCGTAATGCACAATCACTTAACGCAGACAACACTCAAATGGATGTAGAAATTAATCATCCCGATTACGGTTGGATACCTTACACTTTGGACCCTACCGACACTGATATGACTATCGATAACAATGCTGTAATGTCTTTGATAAGCACAAACTTTACATCTTATGTAGCACCTACTCAAGCAGAGTTAGATGCAGAACTTGAAGCAAATCTAAGAAGTCAACGTGACCAGAAGTTAGTAGAAGAATTGGACCCTATAGTAACTAACCCTTTACGTTGGGCAGAACTTACATCTGATAAGCAAACAGAGTGGACACAATATAGAACTAACTTATTAAATGTACCACAACAGTCAGGGTTTCCTACAAATGTAACTTGGCCAGATAAACCTGTATAAATATACAATCGGGAGAAACAGAAATGGCATATCCAACAAATCCAACGACCGGTGACACCTATGTTTTAGGAACAAAAACTTGGACCTACAATGGCACGAACTGGGTAAATCAAGCAACGTTTGCATCCGGTAGCAATGCTGGTGTAGCATTTTCAGATTTAACAAGTACTCCAACTACTTTATCTGGCTACGGAATTACAGATGGTGCAACAGGAACAAGTGAATCAGTTCCAGTTGGTACAATAATTTATCATTCAGCCAACACACCACCTACGAATTTCATAAAAGCCAATGGTGATGCTGTATCGAGGACAACTTACTCTGATTTGTTTACAGTTATTGGAACAACTTTTGGTAGTGGTGACGGCTCTTCCACGTTCAATGTCCCTGACCTTCGTGGTGAGTTTCCCAGAGGTTGGGATGACAGTCGTGGAATTGATAATGGTCGTAACTTTGGCTCATCTCAAGCTGATGAACTAAAGGCACACACTCACACATTCTCAACACACTATAATACAGGGGCTGGCGGCGTACCACTGCAGGGGACTTCTTCCCCAGTAGGGACTGTTACCACAAGTAGCACTGGCGGATCAGAAACCCGCCCAAGAAACATAGCCCTACTTGCTTGCATTAAATATCAAGCAACCTCTTCTGGTGGCGGTGGCGGTGGCGGTGGCGGTTCTCTCAGCAACATAGTTGAAGATACTACACCACAGCTTGGTGGCAATCTGGACGCACAGACATTTGATATCACTACTACAGGAAAGATACTATACGCGAATATGTATGCTACAGAAGGTGATTTGCCAAGTGCGACCACCTATCACGGTATGTTTGCACATGTTCATGGTACAGGAGCAGGTTACTTTGCTCATGGCGGTAATTGGATTAAACTAGCAAATCATGCAGACCTGAGTAGTGCAGGTAGTACAACCTTTAATGCCATTGGAACTTATTGTTTGGGGTTCTATACTGGTCTTGGCACTCACAATGGAGGTGCTACTTTCTCAGGAAGTTCAATTGCTACTGCTAATACTTATGCCGGTGGTGGTGGCTGGAGTGGATCTAGTACTTCTACTTTATCAGGAACTTGGCGCCTTATGGGAAACATAGGCTATTATAATCAAGGTAGCACTGCAAGTAACGCAAACGTATCCGGCAGTTTATTTGTGAGGATTTCATAATGTCATATCCAACAAACCCGACAGCAGGTGATACACATATTTTAAGTGGAAAAACTTGGAAATATGATGGTACGAACTGGTCAAAATTAGGACTTTCGCGAACCTTATCGGCGCCTGTAGCATTTTCTGATTTAACAAGTAAGCCTTCTACATTAGCTGGCTATGGAATTACAGATGGGGCAACATCAAGCGGAGGATTTGAAGCAATTGTATTTCCCTCAGATTGGTCAAGCCCTACTGCAACATATACCTCATCAGGAACATATTCTAAAGGATCGCTTGCCGACGATGACTATGTTTGGGTGTACCTTGTTGGCGGTGGCGGTGGTGGTTCTAANTCNGCAGGCGACAACATTTTTCCCGGTGGAGTTGGCGGCAGAGCAATGTTAATTTATGCCCAAGCTGGCGTTTTAGATGGTGCATCATATGTTGTCGGTGCTGGTGCGGCAGGCAAAACAAGTTCTACTGGCGCTGGTTATGACGTTGGCTCAAACCCGACCGTTTCCAGCTTCACGCTAACAAGCGGAAACGGCGGAAATGTGTTTGCAACCTCGACATCTCTTTACCCCTCGACGGCCACCGCAGACCTTTCAGCTTTTATGAAAACTGTGTTAAAAACATCCTCGGATGTTCTTGCCACTGATGTCAGTATAACAGGAACAGAAATTACAAGCGTTACATTTTTAGGCACATTTCCATCTGGATATGGAAGTTTTTATGCGGGTGGTAACATATCCAACGACAATTCTGGCACCGTGGTATTTGGTGGGGGGTCCGGGGCTGGTAAACGCTTCTCCTCGGCCATAGCCAGCACTAACAATGAGGCAAGGTCTGATTCAACCTTTGCGGGTAATGGCGCAGCAGCCACTTCAGGGGCGGCAGGCGTTGCTCCGGGCGGCGGTGGCACAGTCGGGGGAGATGGCGACAATGGTGGTGACGGTGCTGCTGGTTCAGTGAGAATTTACAACGTATAAAGGAGGTTGTTATGACTAAAATATTTTACAATAAAACAACAGGTGACCCAGCGGTATTTGATGACAATGCCAATGTATCTGATTGGCCTAACTTCCAGACATCTCAGCCTGATATGACACCAATTAGCGCAACGAAAGTACGCGCCGAGCGTGACGAACTACTAGCTGCATCTGATCATATGGCCTTGGCTGATAGGATTACTGATGGCTGGCGCACTTATCGACAAGCCTTGAGAGATTTGCCAGCGCAAGAAGGTTTTCCTACAAATGTAACTTGGCCCACTAAGCCCGAATAGTTTAATGAATTTAATTAAACACGAAAAAGGTAATAAAAATGGTTGTCCTAGATGGGTATATGAAAATAATAATCATATTATAAAAACTATACCTTTTAAACCAGCGTACAATTTAAATGTAGGAAATCAGATAAAATTAATAAATGAAGTGAGTGATACTGAGTTGATATTGTCTGATTATAAAATTGAAGATAATAAATTTTTAACTTATAAAATGAATAAGATTCCTTATCAATTTGATTTAGAAGAAAATATAGTAAATGAAGCTAGTTTTGATGGCGATACATTTTTTTTCAAAAATAAAAAATTTAAATCTATATACACAGATATAGATTTGTATCTTGAAAATATTCTTGTAAAATATGTAAAAGTGAATTTAAAACTTTTTCCATACTATAATATTGACGGTGGATATGGGAACATACTTCAATACGATATTGGTAAATGGATTATCATTGATTGGGACGATTGTATTCTAGGTAATAAATGCAACTCTCAAGATATAGGAAAATACTTGATGATAGAAACTGTAGAATCGATTATTGATTTAATTGAATGTGCAGATATAAAAGATATAAAAAATTATTATCAAAAAGCAATTAAGTTTTACAAAAAAATGACATTAAATACTGTTTTAGAAAATTGCGAATTTAATTTAGAAGAATTAGCAATCAAAAGTTATATAAATATATCTGATAATAAGGAGAATTGAAATGGAAGATGAAAATATTGAAGTAGAAAATGAAACTTTTGACACGTCAGAAATTGAAGTGGAAGATGAAAATATAGAAAACGAAGAAAGTCAGTCTATGGAAGCAGATTTTGTAAATGCTGTGGCAGAAGATGACTTTAGAAACGCGGGAGATATGTTTTCTGCTATGCTAGGCAACAAAATGAGAGATGCATTGGAAGCCGAACGGATTAATATTGGTAGCAATATGTTTAATTCATCTGAAGCTGAAAATTAAATTTGTATAAATAACATAGACTAAAGTTAAAAATAAGAGAAATTGAATGAAAACTTTTAAAGAACTAAAAGAATCTATACTTTCAGAAAAGACCATTAAAGTGGGAAAATCTAATGTGGAGATTACTAAAAAAGGCAATGAGTTTAAAGTCATGATTGATGGAGAACATCTTGATAATTATGAAACTGAAAAAGAAGCAATTGCTATGTCAAAAGAATTCATTAATCAATATAAAAAAGGATAAGATATGAAACTAATTGCAGAATATTGTGACCACGATCTATCATTGATCAAAGAGTCTAAAGCAAACGGTGAAAAGTCTTATCAGATCGAAGGCGTATTTGCACAAGCAGATAAGCCTAATCGCAACAAAAGAAATTATCCAATGGCGGTTATGAAACCTGCCGTTGAAAAATACTTTAATGAACAAGTTAAAACTGGTCGTGCTGTAGGTGAGTTAAATCATCCTGACGGTCCGACAGTAAACTTGGACAAGGTATCCCATCGTATTACAGACCTTAAGTTTGAGGGAAATAATGTGATGGGTAAAGCACTTATATTAGATACTCCCATGGGTAAGATTGTAAAAGGTCTTTTAGATGGTGGCTGTCAACTAGGTGTTTCGACTCGTGGTATGGGAAGTCTTGAGAAAAATAATAATGGGATTATGGAAGTTAAAGGTGATTATCATCTTAACACTGTAGACATTGTTCAAGATCCAAGCGCACCTGATGCATTTGTAAATGGCATCATGGAAGGTGTAGATTGGGTTTGGAATAATGGATTGATATGCGCTCAAGATATTGAAAAAATAGAGACTGAAATAAACAAAACTCCATCAAGATCATTGGTAGAAGCCAAAGTCCGTGAGTTTAAGAATTTCCTCTCATTGTTGAAATAAGAAAAGGAGTCAAGTATGACTGATAACAATCAAGAGTACGAGATCCATGATGAGGAAGAAATTGTGGAATCTCACGAAGGCGACGAAGAACTTCAGGAAAGAAGTGAACCAAAAGGCGATAAAGCATCGGCTATGGAAACACCTCCAACTGAAGATGAATCAGTAGCATCTGTAAAAGCTGCCGCCGGTAAAACTAAAAAAGCGGCGATGCCAAAAGCATCGGCGTCAGGCGCAAAAGCCAAAATGAAAGAAGCCATTGACAAGATGGAAGTAACTCAACTTCAATCATTGTACGCAAGTGTGATGGAAGAAGAAATTGATATGGAAGAGGAAGCAATTGTTGAGGAAGATACCTCTGCAAATGAAGATTTGGAAGTTTTGATTTCTGGAGATGAGTCTCTTAGCGAAGATTTTAAAGCAAAAGCAAGTGTAATTTTTGAAGCTGCTATCAACAATCGCGTTGAAAGTAAAGTTCGAGAATTAGATGAAGCATTTGATGCTAAAATCGATAGTCTTGAGGAAAAATTTGCCGAAGAGACTACGGAAGCAATCGTAGAAGCCAAAACAGATTTGGTTGATAAAATTGATTCCTATCTTAACTACGTTGTCGAAAATTGGATGGAAGAGAATCGCATTGCTGTTGAAGCAGGCATTCGGACTGAAATTGCTGAAGGGTTTATGAATAAGTTGCAAAGCTTGTTTGTTGAATCTTACATTGAAGTCCCAGAATCCAAAGTTGATCTAGTTGATCAATTAGCTGAGGAAGTTCAAGAGTTGGAAAACCGCTTGAACGCTGAAACTTCAACTAATATGGAAATGCATGAAAGCATGAATAACCTTAAGCGCATGATGATTATTTCTGAAGCATCTAAGGACCTTGCTGACACTCAAGCTTCCAAACTAGAAAAATTGGCCGAAGGTGTAGATTTTGAAAACGAAGAAAAATTTGCTTTCAAAGTTATGACTATCAAAGAATCGTATTTTTCAGCAAAACAAACTGTGGACACACCAACCGCTATTGTTGAGGAAACACTTACCGAAGAAAATAATGAAGAAACTAATCAAGTAGAAGTTTCTTCTAATATGGCACAATATATCGCTGCCTTAAAAGCTAACTAAGGAGTATAAAAGTTATGCAATATAATCAACTAGTAGAAAAATGGGCTCCAGTTCTGAATGAAGAATCAGCTGGTGACATTCAAGACAAGCACCGGAAAGCAGTAACTGCCGTTGTACTTGAGAACCAAGAAAAGGCTCTTATGGAACAGCGTCAACAACAAGCTGGTTTTGGCTCACTTAACGAAGCCGCACCAACTAACTCAACAGGTGCAAACATACAAAACTGGGATCCAGTTCTGATTTCTCTTGTTCGTCGTTCTATGCCAAATATGATGGCATATGACGTTTGTGGTGTTCAGCCAATGACTGGTCCAACTGGACTGATCTTTGCAATGAAATCCACATATCGCACTACTCGCGGTGGCGGAACAGACAATGGCGAAGCACTATTCAACGAAGCTGGAACTGGTTTCTCTGGTACAGGTTCCCATAGCGGCGGCCCATCTGGTCTTGCAGGTCTTGACGGTACAGCCGGTCACGTAAGTGGCGACTCCTCAATCGACTCCGAGCGCGGTACTGGCCCAGCACATGGTACTGGTATGTCTACTGCCGACGGTGAAGCATTGGGTACTAACGGTTCAACAGCTTTCGCTGAGATGGGTTTCACCATCGACAAAGCGCAAGTCGTTGCGAAAACACGCGCATTGAAAGCGGAATATTCGCTTGAACTCGCACAGGATCTGAAAGCAATCCACGGTCTGGACGCAGAAGGCGAACTGGCTAACATTCTTTCAACTGAAATCCTTGCAGAAATCAATCGTGAAGTTATCCGTTCTATCAACAGTCAAGCTAAAACTGGTGCAAGCCAAGCTTCTACTGCTATGAATGGTGTATTCGATCTGTCTACAGATGCAGATGGTCGTTGGAGTGTTGAAAAGTTCAAAGGTCTTATGATCCAAATTGAACGTGAAGCAAACGTAATCGCAAAAGAAACTCGCCGTGGTCGTGGTAACTTTATCATCACTTCTAGCGATGTTGCATCTTGCTTGTCTGCAACTGGTATGCTTGACTATGCACCAGCACTTAAAGATAACCTGAATGTTGACGATACTGGTAACACATTTGCCGGTGTTCTTAATGGTCGCACAAAAGTATATGTTGATCCATATGCAACAGTCGATTATATCACAACAGGTTATAAAGGTACTAACGCATATGACGCTGGTATCTTCTATTGCCCATACGTACCTCTTACAATGGTTCGCGCCGTTGCTGAGGATAGCTTCCAGCCAAAAATTGGTTTCAAAACCCGTTACGGCATGGTATCTAACCCATTCGTTGGTGCAACTGCTTCTGATGGTCTTGCTGCAGCTAAGACTAATCAGTACTACAGAATTTTCCGTGTAGACAATATTCTCGCATAGATTCTAAAAACAATAAAGGAGAGCATCAAAGAATGCTCTCCTAATAAAACTCAAAGGCAGTGTTTCGGCACTGTCTTTTTTTAATCTAAAATGCAATTCCATTGTTCATTCACATAGAACGCTTCTAATGTATTATCTTTACCGAATGGTGAGATAATTTTACATACTGGAGGATTAGTATCATCACCACGTTCATTATGTCTCATACTCATAGAACCTTCTACAATTTGACAATCGTGATGTGATGGTTGAACCATCGATCCCACAAACCTAACTGTTACGACTTGCATTATACTGTTTCCTCTTCATTGCGATAAAACCAAGCTTCCAGGTCAAAATCTTTAGCTGCTGATACTGCAACTTCAAAAACTTCAAAAGGATCTGTACCCTTAACTGTATCATTATTCCAAATAGTAGCTTGAACTCCGTCTCCTGGAAAAGCTGTGACACATCCTACATTGTGATAATGATAACCATCTTCAGTGTACTTGATGTCCCAAATTGGAGTGCCGTAAGACCATTCACCAGTACTAGCTTCTTTAACACGCTCAAACTGAAAGCGAGCCGAAACATTTGAAGGAGCGTTATTTACATAATTATTCCAAATACCGGTACCGGTTACATATGAAGGAAGTTTAGTTTTCATTTTTATGTCTCTTTCTTCTTTGTCTTGATTCTCTTTACTCTTTTTTTGTAGCGCATTTCTGCGCTACTGTCAAGAGTTTTTATCCGTGATCATATGCACAATGTACAGTTTTTTTGTTTTTCCAAGCAAATATTAGATTATAATACCAACTTTCATTTTTGTTTCTTAGTATCTGCAGGGGAGAACTATCAAGACCCTCTTTGTTCCGCTCTGCAACATATTCTTCAACTGTGAAAGACTTCATCAATTCTTTCATGAATTTGGCTTTAGTGAAAGGACCGCCGTACTTGAACCGAGCGATAAAGAGGTCTTTTGGTTTACCAACACGCGATGGATGAACATTTACACCATTTTTTGAAACTGCTGGCCAAACGGGTCGACCCTCATAGTCGCCAGTGTAGTGCAAATAGCCACCGTGATATGTGAAGTCATTTTTATTGAACTTTGTCATTTCAGGCTCTCTTTCTGTTTCTCTTTACTCTTACTTTGTATCTGATTCGTATAAGATTGTCAAGTCTTTAATATTAATTAAAAACTACTTTGACTACGTTGCCCTCAGGATCAAACATTGTGCTGACTCTATTGACTTTGCAATTAGTAGCAGTTCTACACTTCCACCATTCTTCAGCTTCTTTTTGTGTATCAACAGTCAGTGTATTCCACTCAAGAGGACCTTCAGTGTGAGGTTTACCAGTTGTCTCATCGAACTGCCTTACAGTGAATTGACTTCTAAGTTTCCACATAATATCTCTCTCTTTCGATTTTTTACTCTTACCTTATATCGAATATAAGCTGTTATGTCAAGTATAAATAGACGTATAAATGAAATTAAATTAGGTAAGCTAAAATGGCGACATTAACACAAAATTTAAACTTTTTACAGCCTACAAATTTTAAGGTAGTAATAGATCATTCTAAATTTGGCAACTTAGAATTCTTTGCTCAGAGAGTAGTTCATCCAGGGATTACTATATCGTCTCCCAATTTACCCTATTTAAGAGTTGCTACTGTTCCTTTACCAGGAGATACTTTAACTTTTGAAGATTTGGCTATGGATGTTTTAGTTGATGAAAATCTAAAAACTTATTCTGAAGTATTTAATTTATTAACGTCTATGGTACAAAAAAACGTTGAAAGTCCTTTAGATAATAGAAGAACAGACTTAACGTTTACGCCAACAATGGATATTACTCTCACTATAACTAGTAGCCACAATAATGTCATTAAAACTATTAGATATATAGATTGTGTACCTACAAGTATAGGCACTATATTACTAGAAGCAACATCGGACACGTCACCCGTGATTACATTTCCCGTACAATTCAGTATAGGATATTATGAAATAAAATAAATTATTATATTATGGAGAAATAATTGCTAACAATTGAAACTACTTTAGAAGAATGGCAAAAAGATTGCCAAATAGATGAAAAAAATTTAGTTAGATCCACCGTAGAAATTGCAAAACTACACGCAAAATATTTACAGGTTCTTTCTATAAACAAACTACAACTTAAAAAATCTGAGATGAAACAAAAAACACTTTTATTAGAAAAGTGGAAATATTATAATGGAAAATTGTCTCAAGATGAAATCGATGCACATGGTTGGACTTATGATCCTTTTGATGGTATAAAGCCACTCAAAGGAGATATGAACCGTTATTACGATGCAGATGAAGATATTCAAAAATCAGAAGAACGAATAGCATACTACAAAACTTTTGTTGAGACACTTTCAGAAATCGTAGAAAATTTAAAATGGAAGCATCAATCAATAAGTAATATTATTAGATGGAAACAGTTTGAGGCTGGTGGATAATGATTGAAAAAATTTCGGTAATGAAGAAAAATGAAAGCCAACTGCTAGTTGATTGTGACAGCGGAATTCTTATGGAATTAAATGAATACTTCAGTTTCTTCGTGGATGGATACAAATATATGCCTCTTTATCGAAATAAAGTTTGGGATGGCAAAATTAGAATATTCAATGGAATGACGCAAGAGTTGCCGGCAGGTCTACTACATCAACTCAAATCATTTTCGAAACAACGAGGATATGAATTAGATTATGAAGATAGTGAATATGGTTCTCCCGAGCAATACAATCAAATAGATCCCGACACTGTTATGAAATTCATTGAAACTTTAGATTTAAGAAGCAAAGGTAATCCTATAAAAATAAGAGATTATCAATTCGATGCTATATGCACTGCAATTAAAAATAAAAGATCGATACTGCTATCTCCTACAGGTTCAGGTAAATCTCTAGTCATTTATGTTTTGTTAAGATGGTATATGAAAAACAACGATAATAAAGTATTAGTAATTGTTCCAACAACATCATTAGTACAACAGATGTTTGCGGATTTTTCGGATTATTCGACACATGATAATTCTTTTGCTGTTGAGAAAGAATGTCATGTAATATATTCTGGAAAAGCTAAACATGATATAAAAGAACGTATAATTGTTAGTACTTGGCAATCCATATATAAACTTCCTCCGAGTTGGTTTTCTAATTTTGGAGTAGTATTCGGAGATGAGTGCCATGGATTTAAATCGAAATCTCTTACATCTATTATGAATAAATGTGTAAACACTGCGTATAGATATGGAACAACAGGGACACTTGACGGTACACAAACCCACAAACTTGTTTTAGAAGGTTTATTTGGTAAAGTAAGAAAAGTTACCACAACAAAAAAATTACAAGATGACGATACTTTAGCACCTCTCAATATTTTTATGTTGACTTTAGAATATAGTGAACAAGAAAAAATGGAAAATGTAGGTAAAACTTACGCTCAAGAAATTAATTGGATCGTACTAAATGAAGCTAGAAACAACTTCATACGAAACTTGGCCATTGATATGAAAGGAAATACATTAGTCCTTTTTCAATTTGTAGAAAAACATGGTAAAGTTCTACATGATATAATTTCTGATAAAGCAGAAGAAAATAGAAAGGTATTCTATGTATCTGGCCAAACAGAAGCTACGGACAGAGAAGCTATAAGAAAAATTGTTGAAACTCAAAAAGATTCTATAATTGTAGCTTCTTTAGGCACTTTTAGTACAGGTATAAATATTAAGAACTTACATAACATCATATTTGCTTCTCCTAGTAAATCTCAAATCAGAGTATTACAAAGTATAGGAAGAACTTTAAGAAAAAGTGATGATGGTAGAGTGAGTAAGTTATACGACTTAGTGGACGATCTAAAACACAAATCAAAAGATAATTACGCATTACTTCATGGAGAAGAAAGACTAAAAATCTACAAGAAAGAGAAATTTGATTTTAAAGAGTACAGGATAAAGCTATGAATACAAATAACGTACTACAACTAAAGTTAGCTAATGGAGAAGAAATAATTTGTGAGTTATTGGAACTCGCGGATGAAGATTCCATAGATGAAGAATTTGAAGTAGTTGCAAGGAACTGCTTAAAAATAACTACATCAGAAATGACAATCAATCGTGTTTTATGTATGCTTAAACCTTGGATGTCTTTTCAAGATACTATAGGTAATAATTTAGCTTCAATAAATCCTCAGCATATAGTATCAAGATGTATTCCTAGCGATGAATTGATGGAACAATACGAAAGGGCTACTTCCGCAAATGACTACGATGAAGAAAATGATGAACTATTTACAAAAAAAGACCTCTTAGACGCAGCCAACTGGATGCAAAGATTGGGAATAACTAAAGAGCATGAGATGTTAGATTCTGATGAAAATGTGATTAAGTTTCCTGAAGGTAGAAAACACTAGTATATACCCCACTCACTAAGAAGAATCTTATTATAACAGATTCGTTGAAAACGTCAATAGAAAATATGTGGTAGACAAAATATAATTTTTGTAGTATAATGTTAAATAATGAAGGAGCGAATATGCCTAAAGCAAAAACAAAAAATACTCATTACGTGAACAATCAAGAATTTTCAGCAAATATTGTTGAGTATGTAAAAACCGTAAACGAAGCAAGAAAAAAATCTGAAGAACTGCCTGTAGTTACTAACTATTTGGCAGAATGTTTTTTAAAAATCGCTGAAAATTTATCACATAAATCTAACTTTATTCGGTACACTTACCGAGAAGAAATGGTTATGGATGCAGTAGAAAATTGTTTAAAGGCAGTAGAAAATTATAATATCAATGCAACCACTCGCTCTGGAAAACCAAATGCTTTTGCATACTTTACACAGATTATATGGTACGCTTTTTTGCGCCGTATAGCTAAAGAAAAGAAACAACAAGAAATCAAAGAAAAATACTTGTCACAATCTGGAATAGAAGAATTTTTGGTTTCAGAGCAAGGAGAAGCATCTTCTGTTGTTGCCACTCACTTTATCGATGTTCTTAAAGACCGTATTGACAAAGTGAAAGAATATGATACAATTATGAAAGAATTTGGTAAAAAAGAAAAGCAACAAAGGAAGAAGCGAACAGTAAATGCTGATTCAGATTTAAAGGATTTCTTAGAGTGAAAATACTTATTCTTAATGATACACACACAGGCATAAGGAACTCATCCGATATATTCCTAGATAATGCGTCTAAATTTTATTCGGAACTACTATTTCCCTACTGCGACAAGCACGATATTAAACAGATACTACATTTAGGAGATTATTATGATAATAGAAAAATTATTAATTTTAAATCTCTAACCCATAACAGACATTCTTTTCTCAATCCTATGAGAAAACGAGGAATGACTATGGATATTATTCCGGGTAACCACGATACTTATTTTAAAAATACAAATGATTTAAATTCTCTAAAAGAGTTATTGGGTCATTATATGAACGAAATCCATATTATAATGAAGCCTACAGTGATGAACTATGGTGGTCTTGACATTGCATTACTACCATGGATTACTAATGAGAACCATTCAGAATCTATGAATTTTGTTAAGAATTGTAAAGCATCTATCCTCGGCGGTCACTTAGAACTAAGTGGTTTTGATATGATGAGGGGTATTCAAAGTCGTGGTGGTTTAGACAAAAATATCTTTTCAAGATTTGAAACTGTTATGTCTGGACATTATCATACAAAGTCTCAGCAAGACAACATTATGTATTTGGGCACACAGATGGAATTTTTCTGGTCAGACGCGCATGATCCTAAGCACTTTCATGTGTTAGATACTGAAACCCGAGAAATAGAAGCTATTAGAAATCCATTCACATTATTTGAAAAGATAGTTTATGATGATCGTGAAACAGACTATTCTACATATTCTCTAGGTCACTTAGACAATAAATTTGTTAAAGTGGTGGTAATTAATAAATCAGACCCCTTTACATTTGATACTTTTTGTGATAAAATTCAGAGTAGAAATATCCATGAATTAAAAATAACAGAAAATTTTGAAGAATTTATTGGAGAAAGAGTTGGAGATGAAGGTATATCCGTAGAAGATACAGGAACATTGCTCGACACTTATGTAGAGTCTGTAGATACTGAATTAGACAAGAATAGAATTAAGATTAAAATGAGAAATCTTTTAACTGAAGCCCAAACACTGGAAATTACATGATCCTCTTTAAGAGACTTAATTATAAGAATTTTTTATCCACCGGTAATAATTGGACAGATATAGATTTAAGTAAATCTAAATCTACTTTGATTATAGGTGGAAACGGTGCGGGTAAATCAACTATGTTAGATGCACTCTCATTTGCCTTGTTTGGTAAACCACATAGAAATATTAATAAACCTCAATTAGTTAATTCTATCAATAATAAAGATTGTCTTGTCGAAGTCGTTTTTTCTATAGGAGTAAATGACTATAAAATAGTTAGAGGAATTAAACCTAATATTTTTGAAATTTATCAAAATGGCAAAATGTTGGACCAATCTTCACATGCTAAAGAATACCAAAAAATCCTTGAACAAAATATATTGAAACTAAATCATAAATCATTTCATCAAATTGTTGTTTTAGGTAGTAGTTCATTTATTCCTTTTATGCAGCTTCCTTCTCAACATAGAAGGGATGTTATTGAAGATTTGCTAGATATAAATGTATTTTCCAAGATGAATGTTCTTTTAAAAGAAGAAACTAGCGTATTGAAAGAAAGTATAAAAGACATTAAGTATAGTGTTGAAGTTTTGGTAAATAAAATATCTACCCAAGAGAAATATATTAGAGATATTACAAATTTCAATCAAGATTTTACGGATAGAAAGCAAGCTGAAATCAAAAAATTAGAAGCTGAAATTTTGGTTTTCCAGGATGAAAATTCAAAGTGTGATATATTTGTGAATGAGAATCAATCTATAATGAAAAAGGAGTTGAATGATGCTAATGATAAAAAACAAAGCCTGTTGCAGTATCAAGCGAAATTCCAAGAAAAAATCAAGTCTCTGGTCAAAGAAGCGAAATTCTATGAACAAAACGATACGTGCCCAACTTGTACCCAGAGTATTGACGCAACGCTCCGATCAAACAATCTCAACGCTGCACAATCAAAAGCAAAGAAAATTAAAGAAGCAATGGACGATGGACTTAAAAAGTCGGCTGTTGTGGAACAAACTATTGAGCGGTTCACTAAGTTGGCAGATGAGATCCGACAGAAATTGTCAACTATATCTTCTAACAATAATACAATCTCTAGGTTGCAAGGACAAATACAAGATTATCAAACTGAATTGAAAGAGATATCAGGATCAAATGGTGATTCCAGTAAAGCAGAAAGAGAACTATATGCTATAATTGCTGAAAAAAATGAAAAGAAAAATGATGAATACGTTTTAAATGAAAAGTTATTGTATAATAAAGTAATGTCTGAGATGCTTAAAGATACTGGAATAAAAACAAAGGTGATAAAACAATATCTACCTGTTATCAATCATCTTGTTAATAAGTATTTACAGACACTGGACTTTTTTGTTCATTTTGATTTAGATGAAAATTTTCAAGAATCTATCAGATCGAGGCATAGAGATGCTTTTTCATATGAATCTTTCAGTGAAGGAGAAAAGCAAAGAATTGATTTGGCATTACTGTTTACTTGGAGACAGGTTGCAAAAATGAAAAATTCAGTAGCGACAAATTTATTGATCTTAGATGAAACATTCGATTCTTCCTTAGATCATGATGGAGTTGAAAATCTTATGAGAATACTTCATACATTAGACGATGATACCAACGTATTTGTAATTTCACATAAAGGAGAAATATTGGACGGTAAATTTGAAAATAAGATTGAATTTTATAAAGATAAAAATTTCAGTAAGGTTAAATAATTTACTTTACAAAAACGAAAAAAACTGCTATAATTCCTGAATATAAACATGGAGAATATATTATGAGACTAACAAAATCGACAATTCAAATATTGTCAAATTTTGCATCTATCAATAGCAATATTGTTATTGATCAAGGCAATACAATTCGCACAATTTCTGAAGCTAAAAACATTCTAGCTAAAGCCACTGTTGAAGAAACATTTGATTCTGAATTTGGTGTATATGATCTGAGTGAATTTTTAGGAGTGTTGAAACTAGTAGACAATCCAAACTTAAATTTTCAAGATGATTTTGTTATCATTTCAGACGAAAGTGGACTAACTAATATCAAATATTTTTTCTCGGATACTGAAATGCTCACTAAAGCTGGAAAAGATGTTAGAATGCCAGAAGGTGATGTTAAATTAGATTTGTCAGAAGATATTTTACAAAAACTAAGAAGTGCTGCCGGTGCTTTGGGTCACTCTGAAATGATCATTCAAGGTATTGATAATGGTTTGGCAAAAGTTACAGTAACAACTTCGGATAATTCAACAGCAAATACTTTTTCTATTGAAATTCCTGCTACTTCTGATGTGCATACATACAAGTTCGTATATAATATTAACAATCTAAAAATGCTATCTGGCGATTATGAAGTGGAGATTTCGTCTAAACTAATTTCAAAACTAACAAATAAATTAAACGGATTGCAATATTGGATTGCACTTGAAAAATCATCAACCTACGGAGAATAAAATAATATGGCTGATAACGACCCACATAAAAAAGCGTATGATCTAATGAACCAGATTTCGCGTAGTGCTATCGCAGTAATTGATACTGTTACTCAACGAGGAGGTTTCAGAGGTGAAGAACTGTCTACTATCGGACAGTTGCGTGATCAATGTACTCAAGGAGTACAAACTGTAGAAAACTACAAACAAGAGCAGGCAGAAGAATAGTTAGTAAACTCCTATAAGGATAGAATTATATTATGAATATTGAAAAACAGCGAAAGCTGGACAATGAATTTTTGTGGGTAGAAAAGTATCGTCCACAAACTATTGAAAAAACTATTCTTCCGTCTAACCTAAAAGAGACTTTTAAAGAGATTGTCAAGACTGGCGAACTTCCTAATATGTTATTTACAGGAACTGCTGGTCTTGGCAAAACTACAGTTGCGAAAGCATTATGCAACTCTCTTGATTTAGACTATATTGTTATCAACGGATCGGAAGAAGGCAATATCGACACTCTAAGAGGAAAAGTAAAGCAATTTGCATCAACAGTATCTTTACAAGGTGGTTATAAAGTAATTATTCTTGATGAAGCAGACTATCTAAATCCTCAGTCAACACAGCCCGCTTTGCGCGGATTTATAGAAGAATTTTCTAATAATTGTAGATTTGTTTTGACATGTAACTTTAGAAATCGTATAATTGAGCCACTACATTCAAGATGTGGTGTTTACGAATTTAATACAACTAAGAAAGACCTAGTAGTTCTTTGTCAAGAGTTTTTCAAGCATCTTAGAAATGTACTTGAACAAGAGAACGTAAAATTTGCTCAGGAAGATTTAATTCCTATTATTAAAAAACATGCACCTGATTGGAGAAGGGTATTAAATGAGACACAAAGACGATCTATCGGTGGCATACTCAGTGGGAATAGCGTTGACAATTCTTCTGTGGATTCGGCTAGCGTTATACTGAAACATCTTAAAGAAAAGAATTTTAAAGAAATGAGAAAATGGGTAACGAATAATATTGATACCGACACTTCTGCAATATTTAGATCAATTTATGACAATATGCAAGATCATATTAAACCCCATTGTATTCCTCAAGTGGTTTTGACTCTAGCAGACTATCAATATAAATCAGCATTTGTAGCTGATATAGAAATCAACACCGTCGCATGTCTAACCGAGATTATGTCTCAAGTGGAGTTTAAATAATGTCTGCCGATAATTCTGTAATTTTTGATTTTGAAACACTCTCCGTGGATGTAAACCAAGGGGTAGTCTTATCTCTTGGTTTACTAACATATAATTCATTTAGGCTGAATAGTGATGAATTATATTCATATGATGAATTGTTAGGAAAAACAAAATATATGAAATTTGATGTTACCGAACAGGTAAAAAAGTACGGACGTAAAATTGATAAGAGTACTTTAGAATGGTGGAATACACAAGGAGAAAGTGCTAAAAAAGTTCTTGATCCAAATCCTGATCTTGATCAATCTATTGATAAGTTGTATAATTTTTTTGTACTGAATGTAAATATTAATAATTTAAAAACAGTATTTACAAGAGGAAACACTTTTGATATTCCTATGCTTGAAGGCATTTTAAAATCAACTGGATACTCAGTTCCTTATCCGTTTTGGATGGTTCGTGATACACGATCTTATCTTGATGGTCTGTTATATGGCAGCGGTCAGAGAAATAGTTATATCCCCGAAGGTTGCCAAGAAAAATTTGTTGCACACGATGCACGCCACGATGTTGTTATGGACGTAATGCGTATGCAAACTATTATACAGGCTTTATAATGAATCATTTCGATTATTTAAAATCAATTAACATTACAAAAGATGATATTATGGTAGACGATATATCAGAAAAGTCATATAGTTCCTATATGGTAAATCGAGGATTATCATACTTTAATGATACTGTTGCTATTGCTAATGAAATGAATTTTAGACATACCACTCCTGCTAGAATGCAGTATGATTTTATTAGACAAATGGTTAGAAAGCGTAAAAGATTTTCGAAGTGGTATAAGTCTGAAAAGATTGAAGATTTAGAAGCTGTTAAAGAATATTATGGATATTCAAATCAAAGGGCGCGTGAAGTCTTAGGTTTATTATCTAAAGAAAATCTTAAATATATTCACAATAAAATTCAAAAAGGTGGTAAAACTAAAACATATAAATAACATTGTCATAAAATGAATATAACAAAAAAAGTGAGTTGACAATGGATGAATCTAATTTAGTGTCTTGGACACCAGAATCCATGTTAGAAGTTACGCTGAATGAGCCTGATGATTTTCTTAAGGTTCGTGAAACTCTAACTAGGATTGGTGTGTCAAGTAGAAAAGAAAACAAGCTATTTCAATCTTGCCATATTTTACATAAGCAAGGTAGATATTTTATAGTACACTTTAAGGAATTATTTCTGCTTGACGGAAAAAAATCTAATCTAGAAGAAAGTGATATTGCTAGAAGAAATACAATAACGACCCTAATGTCAGATTGGGGTCTTATAAATATACAAGATGGAAAACTATGTGAGCCTTTGGCACCATTAAGACAAATTAAAATTATTCCGTTTAAAGATAAAAGTAAATGGGAACTATGCACAAAGTACAACATAGGAAGAAAATAAATGCAGACTTTTAAATCGCATATGATAAGTGAAAGTGCGCTGAATGCGCTAAGAACAGCTACTAAAGCACATAAAGGCCAGTTTAGAAAAAGTGGTGGAGAATATATCGCTCATCCAAAAGAAGTTGCAAAAATAGTAGCAAAATTTAAACCAAAATCTTCAAATTTATCCGCACTGGTTCAAGCGGCATATTTACACGATACTGTAGAAGATACTGACTTAACACACAGTGATTTAGTAAAACAGTTTGGTGGATTAGTTGCAAATTTAGTTGATCAATTAACAACTAAAAAAGACGATCTTGAAGCTGCCGGCGGCAAAGGTGAGTATATCAAAGATAAGATGGTTAATATGACAAGTTGGGCATTAGTGATTAAGCTTGCAGATAGACTCGCTAATGTTTCTGATATTAGACAACAAAAACCTGCGTGGCAAAAGAAATATGCTGGAGACACAAAACTAGCATTGGACGCTGTAAAAAAAGATCGAAAAGATTTAAGTCCTACGCATAAGAAAATTATTAAAAATATAGAAAATATCATAAGGCCTTATGATATTTTCTATATTTTTAATAATTTTCTTATGCGTAGGACTTAAATCTTTTCGATCTTTTTTTACAGCGTCCAATGCTAGTTT